>WASW01035396.1_pt1 | contig 15118 bp, 10 predicted proteins | sample 5698521 | NCBI WGS metagenome assembly WASW01 (sample SAMN11175560, study PRJNA528189) | sponge metagenome | isolation source: marine sponge | host: Leucetta | place: Antarctica: Western Antarctic Peninsula, King George Island | collected 2013-01
GTAAAGTTCTGGACCCGGGCGTCCGCGTTTATGGTGCGGGTCGACGGCCTCCTGCCATAGATACTTATGTGTCTTCGTGCGCACGCCCATATAAAGTGGCCGGTGCTCGAACAGGCAATTGCCGCGGCAAAAAGTCTCGATGACGATGTGATCCCGCGCCTGAACGTCGTTTGAGCCGACTTCGGTGCCGACCCAGTCGGCGGCAGCATTGATTCCAGCGAGTGATGCGAGCGTCGGTGCAAAATCCAGCGATGATACGAGCGCGTCGCTTCGCGACCCTTGATATGTGCCGGCTGGCTTGAACAGCATCGGGATGTGCGAGTTGTGTTCATAGGCCATACATTCGTGGCCGAAGTCGCCATGCTCACCGATTTCCTCGCCATGATCACCACTGAATCCGATCACCGTATCGTCCATTAAGCCAAGATCATGGGCCGCTTTGGTAATCCGCCCGATGGCCTCGTCGGTGGAACGAACAGCGGCGTCATAAAGCGCTGATAAAGTTTCACGCTCGGTATCGTTTTCTGCATAATGCTTACGCACTGACAGTGTCGGGTCGAGATCGGACGGGTAGCCCAGTGCTTGCAGATAGGCTGGAGTGGTTTCATACCAGCGCATCCCCGGCCCCGAAACATAAGGCCGGTGCGTGTCCTTGAAATGTGCCCAGATGAAGAACGGTCGCGCCGGATCGCGGTTCTTCATAGCGTTGATCACCTTATCGGCGATAGCATGCGCATCGACGGCTAAACGAGTACCGGCGGCGCGGCGATTGGCTGCATCGGCATCAACGGCGCGCAGTACCTTGTTGACGGCGCGGAACAGAAACTCGCTCAGCAATTTTCCGGGTGAGCGGCCGTAATACCAGTCCCCGGCGATCCATTCGTGGGCATCGGGCGCGCGCGTCAGGCCGGTCAGCTCGGCCGCGACATATGCGGCCGGATCGGCGCGGAAACGTGTGCGGTGCGTCTCGGCGGCGTCAATCACCTTGGTGAAATTGTAGCCGTCGTTGGCGATCTTTGACGCCGGAAAGTCGCGCTGGTATTCGCCGAGCTTTTCCGGCATCCGCGATGCATAGGAGATGATGTTGTCGCACATACGCTCGATCACCGGGCTTACATGCGCCAACATATCGGCTTCGGTGATTTTTCCGGCGCGATAATAAAACAGCGTATCGCGCATGTTGACGACGGCCATGCCGACCAGTGTATTCAGATGAAACACCGAATGCTCGGTTTCCAGTCCGTCGGTGTAGCCGTAGTAGGGGCTGACCCAATGGATTGTGCTGAGACCCCAGGTTGCATAACCTTCCTCACGGAACCGTTCGAAAAGGGTCTGCGGTCGTCCGAACGCACCGGCGTCATATCCGCCATAGGAAAGTGGCCGGCTCGATGTGAACAACTGGATGCAGGCGGCCTGCGTGAACGGCGCCAGCGTTATCGCATTGTCGAGTACGATGGACTGCTCGCCGAGCCGTTCCAGATTCGGACTGGTCGGTCGCGGATAACCGTACAGGCTGCAACGATCGGCGCGTAGCGCATCGGCGGTCAAAACTAAGACATTGGGGCGATGTTCAGTCATAGACGGTGTCGTAAGGAGTATCCATGTCGAAGCTGTAGCCAAAGTCGTACTTCAGGTCACGGTCCAGGCGCTCGATTATCCAACGCAGCCGGTCCTCGGGGATGACGCGGCGCTGGGTTTTAGTCTTTGTCGAAATACGAAGGTTTTTTTCGTGACCGTCTGAGGGCATGCGCTTGAGCATTTCTTGCTTGGATGCGCGAAACAAGCCCTCGGCCATATGCACCTCATCGATCTGTATGCCCCAGAAGTTAAGGATCTCCATATGCGTGCTGAGCGGATCGGCCTTGAGGTCTTCGTATTTGTAATGCCGGATCGCTGGATGCCAGGTCATGACGTCGCCCCAGCTGTTGAAGTAGTCGACCGACTTGCCGACGAACCAATCCCAGTTGAACGATTCCTCATCATCGAGTGAGGTGCTGGCGCGGGAATCAGCGTTGGCGAACTTGGAATACAGGGAGGCGATGATCGCCGGAATGGAGCGGGTCACGATCACGGTCCGCATGTCGGCCACGCGCCGTGTGCGCAACTGTGTATAATTATTGTGAGTGACGAGAAACTGCAGCCGCTCTAAAACCGGGCGGCAGCTGGCGCGTTTGTGTTGCTCTATCCACAGTCCCGATGGGGTGCGCCAATCGAGGCGGGTAAAAAGCTGACCCTTGTCCGGGTAGTAATGATCGTGCTCGAAAACGTACTCGCCCGATCCGCCGCGTTGTAGATCGAGCGCCAATTCGATGGCGAGCTGGATCCATCGCGCACCGGAACGGTTGGAGACCGCCAGCAGGCGCGATACTCCACCAGCATTAAAATAGAACGCAAGGCAGGCTTTTTTCTGCGCCACGCTGAGCGGCGTCCGGTTGGCGACGTCGCCGCGCAGCAAAAGTTGTGCGATAGCCAGCATGTCCCAGACGTCTTTGCATGGAAACCGGTTCAGAAGGAAATGTTTACGGGGCGATGATAGCAGGGTCATTCACGTCGTCTCTTCGGCATCAGGATCGTAGAAACGGACGATCGAGCCATCTGCAAACATCCGATTGGCGGCCTCAAAATCTTCTGTAGTGTCGATCTCCAACCAGCCATGGTCGATCGGAACCGCCACCACGTCATGACCAGTCAGGATTAGCTCCATCAACAAATCGGTCATATAAGCTTTTTCGAACGGACGCTTCTGCTTCCATGCGCGGTCGTTGGCACGCATCGATTCTCGGGCCCGCTGGAGTGCCAGGACGCCTTCGCCTCGAAACCGCATCAGTCCGATGTACTGCGCTTCGATCATGTCGATGTCGTCGACTTTGTTGCCGATATCCGTGATCCGGCCGGAGTCATCTATGCGTAAGCTTTCGGCGTCCGAAAGCGGATCGTCGAAGCGATGTTCCCAGTACGTCTGCCATCCCCTGTCGACGATCACGGAAATATCACCGGGCGCGCCGATCAGGGCATTGATGACTTTTGGCTCATAAACGATATCCGAATAGGCGACGATCACGTCATCACCGAAACCGGCTTCGGCTGCAAACAGGCTTTCCACCATATTGGTGCTTTCCCATTCGGCGTTGATCGCCTGCGTGGTGTTATCAAGAGCCAACATCTCTGCGCGGTAGCCGCCGACGATGGTGATGTCGTCGATACCGGCCGCGCGCAGTGTCGCAAGCTGACGTTCGATCAGAGTCATACCGCCCAGCTCCGTCAGGCATTTGGGGCAATCCGCCGTGTAAGGATGCAGTCTGGAGCCACGGCCGGCAGCAAGAATAAAAACCTTCATTGAATTCCTAACGTTGTGATAAAAGGGCGTCGAAAACGCGACGATCGCCGCCTGGTGCGCCGTCCCGTTCCGGATGCCACATGACGGCGGATAATGGCTTGTCGGGATGCGTCACGGCCTCGACGTTACCTTCTAAATCTCGTGCGGTGACCAGAAGTTCGTTAGCGACGCCGTCGCTTGGAATCGAAATATTATGATACGAATTGACCAGAGTGGAGGCGCCGTAATAGGGCGCCCATGTATCGGTAATATTTACATCATGGGGTATAGCTACATGGGCATCGACGGTTCCGAGCTTGCCACCGAAATGCGTGTTGATGAGCTGCAGACCACGGCACACGCCGAATACTGGCAATCTTGACGAAAGCGCATATTCGAACAATGCCATTTCGGTTGTGTCCCGGATCGGCGAAACGCCCAGATCTTCGCCACCGGTCAGCACGAGAATGTCCGCCGCCGTATCCTTTATATAATCGACGGCGCCGACGCCGATGTTTGGCACTGGGAGCGGAATCATGTTCCACGCTGCTAGTGTCGTCAGCCAGTCATGGCTGATGCTGTCGCGGGGTTCAGAATAACCGACCGCGTTGGTGACGCGCATACTGAGTGCTACCTTAATCAATGTGCGCTCAGCCTCTTTGCCGCGGCGTTAAGCTCGACGACGGATGCTTTGGCGAGTTTGTCGAACAGTCGCTCTCCGCACCCGATGGCGGCGGGCAGCCCGAACTCGGCGCAGCGGATCGCCATGTGGGAATTAGCGCCGCCGTACTTAGTGATCAAGCCGCGGATGTCGTGCGAGAATATCCAGTCGAAGCCTGGATCCGCGCTTTCAATAAGGACGATACGGCCGTCGATGTTCGGTGCTTCGACAGATGTCAGGTAACGCACCTCGGCGGTTACGCTTTTTGATGTGATGAACGTCGGTTGGCCGAGTGGAATGCGCACCACGTCGACGTCGTTAGCGGACAGGATGACATGCGGCAGGCGTATCGCGCGGGTCAGGATGAAACCGCTGCGGGCTCGAGCGATATGCTCTTTTAGAATCTTGATGCTTACGTCCTGTAATAGAAGGTCAATTGGAAGATACGACAGATCATCTCGGCTCAGCCCGGCCTGCTCACCCCATTCTGTCAGGATCGAAAGAGAATCACTGATGACCCGAGTAAAGGCAAACTTGGCTTGTTCGCGGCCCATAATGGCGGCGGCGATGTAGTCCAATAGATGCGTCGCTGTGATCGGATAACCGGCCTCTGACAGCAGCGCCTCGATGCGCTCTACTGCAGTCGCGGAGAGCTCGAAGGGGGCGTGTATAATCTCGGTGCTTTGGCGAGTACTGTCGCCGAGGTAAAGTTCCGGTCGTTCGTCGTAGCGCCACGACAGGATGTCGTAAGTGCCCGGACGCAGATGGCCGTAGCGCGATAAAAATGCGTCGTGTGACATATCGCTGCCTGTGACGGCGTGGAAATCGTTGGCGAATGATGTTGCAACGGTGCTGATCGAATGCATGAAGGCTTCCATTTCGGCAACGGAAAGTGCGCTCTGTTCGACTAATGATTTCAGGAACTGCACACCAATGAAACCGTGTCGTGCGAGCTGCGAAAAATTGAGAGTGCCTTTGGCGCGGCAATCGCCGAGCAGCACGTCGATGTGTTGCAGTGGCGCCAGATCGTCGAGATCGGGGCGGTCGTCGAGGAGGCTGTTGGCTTCGCTCAAGAGCGCTTCGATTCCATCCGCCCCGGCAACCAAAATGTTGAAGGTTAGCTCAGAAAGCGCCGCTTCTAAGTTTGCGCTTTCTGAGGAGCTCAGCCCGGCTTCGACAAATCGACGCCGGGCGCGGGCGCCCGAAAAATCCCAGCAGGTGACGCAGATTTCGAATTCCACTTTGTCGTGCAGCTCGCGATTGGTGGCAAGCTGGACGATCTGATGATTGACTAACTTTTCGGCGATTGCGTCCGGCCTGCCCGCGGGCAGGAAAGAGTTGAAGCTCTTGCGCACGTCGATGTATGGGCGGCCGTAAAAATCAGTCAACAGAGGCGCGTCGATCATCCGGTATCCCATGGCGCGGCGCGCTTCGGCCCAGATGCGGTCGGTGATGAGGGATTTGTAGAGCGACAGCGCCAACGGCCTCGGCGTGTTGCCTATCATCTCAGCTGGATTCCAGTCGGTCATTTCCGTGAACACGGTTGTGTTTCCAGCAATGCCCGCTACGGGTTGCATGACGGCGGCAATTTGGCCGCGAATGTCGGCGATTGCACTATCGACATCGGTGTCGTCCAACGCGCTCCACTTGTGGCGTGCCGCCAGAGGACGGACTTGTAAGATGAACACATCCTCGTCCTGGGTGATGCAGAACTCGATATCAAGCTCATGCGAGCCAGTGATTTCTTCGAGCTGCACGACGCAGTCGATCAATTTTTTGATACGGGCCGAGCGCAGGCTTTCCTGCGTCGAACGGCGGATCAGCATGGTCGTGCTTTCACGCCCGCCGGTGACGGTGTCGGTGCGTCCGGAACAGTCGTCGTAGTTGACCACGTAATACGGGCTGCCGGTATCCAGGTCGCGGGTCAAGACGACGCCGGAAAGTGCGACATTGTTTAGCATCGGCTGAACCAGCACTTGATCGTCCGCGACTGCGTTGGAGTAACTGGCGAACACGTCGCTAATGGCGGCGGTGAGAGTGTCTTTATTTGGTGGCACGTCGGCGACGCTGAGATATGCGCCAGCAAGGGAATTGTCGTACGAATCTTCGGCCCGCGCGCTTGAGCGGACGATCAGCGGCCCATCTCCGAGGCGGGCAAGGATAGCGGCGGTTAGCCCCTCTGGATCGGCGGACCAGTCGGGCATTTCAACGATGACCTGCTCGCAAAGGCAACCCATGGTCAGCAGACCCTGCAGATTGGCCAGCGTTTCGGCCTTGGTGCCGAAGCGGAAATTGCTTTCCGGCCGTGGTGTTGTTTGATTCATAAATCCGGTTTCTATACTTGTGAGTGTGCGACCAGCGTGCGGAAGGCCTCACTCGACGCAGAAAGTTCCTCGAATGACCCTGAAGCTTCGATGCCGCCGTCCCGTAGTAAAACCAGCTGATCGCATTTTCTGACCGTGCTTAGGCGGTGCGCGATGATGACCAGCGTCTTCTCTCCGCTCAGAGATTCGATGGCGCGGCTGACTTCCTGCTCGGTGTTGCTGTCGAGCGCCGATGTGGCTTCGTCGAAGACGATGACGCCCGGATTGTGATAGAGTGCGCGCGCGATGCCGACGCGCTGACGCTGACCGCCGGACAGGCGCACACCGTGTTCGCTGACCGACGTATCCAGGCCGTGCGGCAGGGTGTCGATGAATTCGTTGATCTGGGCAAGATGGATGGCGCGTTCGATGCGTTCCGGGTCGATGTCTTCGTCGGCGATGCCGAGCGCGATGTTCCGGCGCAACGTGTCATCGAGCAGATAAATGGATTGCGGGACGTAACCGAGGTGGCGCTGCCATGCGCGTCTGTTTTCGGCAATATCGACGCCGTCGACGAGGACCTGTCCCTCGGTCGGGGTGAGCAGGCCCAAAAGCAGGTCGGCTATGGTCGATTTGCCGGAACCGGACGGGCCAACGATGCCGAGCGACATCCCCTTGGCAAGCCGGAGAGTGACACCGTTAACGGCGGCACGCTCGGAGGTGTCGTACTTGTAGGTGACATTTCGAAGGGCGATGTCATGCGTGTACGTGACGTCCGTGTCGTCGATTTCCGGCCCAGCGTTTTCATCTTCGGATTCAAGGAGAGCCAGATCTTCATAAATCACGTCGACCGAATACTTAGCGTCGTTGATGCGGTTCAATGCTACCATCACCCGGTTCATGGACGGGATCATGCGCAGGGCGGCGGCTGCGAAGACGGTCAAAACCGGAAGGATGGATGAGGCGGACTGCCCCGCAAGCAGCGCATATATAATGACTGCCATGATCGTGCAGATAGTTACGGTTTCAATCCATAGGCGAGGCGCCTGAACCATCATCTGCTTGATGGTGATCAGCCATACGTATTCGTCGAGTGGTTTGGCGTAATCGTCGAGAACAAATTTTTCGCGGCCGAGAATCTTGATTTCCTTGATGCTGTGCAAACCTTGTTGCAGAGATTTGAGGATCTCCTTTTGCACGATCAGAGTACGCTCGCCCCAGTATCGGGTCCGTTCGCGCAGAAGGAAATAGAGGATGCCGACACCAAAGCCGAGAATTACACTGGCAGTTACGGTTATGATCGGATCTATCACAAAAAGCAGCGCGATCACTGCGACCATGAGCAGAATTTCGGAAAATAGTGTGAGGAACCCCATAAAACTGCCGACCAGCGCCGAGCTGGTTGCGGCGTGGATGTTTTGAATTAGATCGGCGGAATTTCTCGAAAGATGCAATGCGTAGCTACCGCGCAGATAGAAATAGTAAAGCCGTGAAGACAGTCGCCGCATGTTTTCGAGCGTGAACCGTGCCTGAATGAAATAGATCAGAATGAGCACTATGTTCTTGAACAGGAACAGCACCAGTACCATCACCGACAGGGCGATCAGCATGTTATTCACATTGCTGTGCTCGGGAAGCGGTAGATACGCGAAGTATTGTCGATAGGCTTCGATTTCTTCCGGGTTTATGAGCAGTTTGATAAACGGGAACAGCAGTCCGATACCAACTGATTCGATGATAACGCCGAGCAGGATGATCAGCAGCATGAAGAACGCGCCACGACGCGTCGTGGCGTCGACCATAGAAACGGTCTTGTATAAAGTGTCTTTCAAGGACGATTGCATATGCGGTCCAGCGTGTTCAGATTGGGGTTTCGGTCTTTGTTTCAGGAGGAACGATTAGGTCGCGGTACTTGAGCGCGAAGCGCGGCGCGATCATTGCCGAATCCTGATATTCGATGTCTTTCGAAAGGTATTGATTGGCGTAGAAGTTCTGCAGACGGACGGCATTAGGCTCCGCAACCTTGCCGTCCAGCGCATCCAGCATATCCAGGCAAACATCCGCGATATCGGATCCCGTGGTTTCCAGCATTTCGTACATGTTGAGGGTTTCGTGCATCGAGCTGTTTAATTCCCATTCCCCGAAATAGCCGCGCCGTTGCGCCTCCCAGAAAGGAACGATCCGTCCCGGGTCGGCCATATCGACGAGGAGTCTCTGAACGAAGAAGTCATGGCCTGCCTGGTTGGTCTGGTAGTAGCCGAAATTGTACGGATGGTGGTTGACGGAAATTGTTGGGACGTTGAAGGCAGAGGCTAGCGACAGCGGGCCGGAACAGCAGCCGAGGAAAAACCGGCACTTGGCCACAAGGTATACGTCCATGAAGTCGTCGCGGAACTTCGTCGAGTAGTCGATGATGCGCGGGTTATCCGTAATCGGGAACGGGTCCGCGACGAAGGCCCCGTACCGGACGGCGTAGCCACCGTGGTCGGAGACCATCTGCGCGGCTTCGACGTAGTTGTCGATGGCGATGCTGCGGAAATCGGTTTCCGCCCAGAATGCCTCGAACTCCGGCCGCCATTCACGAAAATAACGGCCATCGCGGGCATGAACGCAGACGAACCAGTCTTCCTCGCCGATCCCCATTTCCGCCAACATGGCGCGACCGCGCGCTTCTTCTTCTTCGGTGAACGAAAGCACCGGCTGCGTATGATTATAAAGATGATATTCTGTCGCCGTGTCCTGTGCCGCTTCCCAGAACCGGGTCTTTTTGAGGATCGGTCGCCACGCGAACATGATCCGCGCACCGAGGCGCGATTCGATATAGCGCACCGGGTATCCGCGCATGCGAGTCCACATGTCCAGCAGCTGCCGGTTTGCGGGGTCCCAACCGAAGAACAGGTAGAAGGTGCGCTTCGGCTTTCCTTCCAGGTTTATCCGTCGGAGAAAAATATCCGCGTTGATCGCCAATTGACCGAAACGCTGCGTATGGATCGTGCCGAAGCGGAATTTAAAAACGAGATCGACGACGTAAAGTACGGGCAGTACGGGAAACAGCAGAATCGTACGCGCGATTAGTCGGAACAGGATGCCGACAGCTTTTTTCATGACATAGTTCTCTTAATTGATGACTTCGGTTGATATGTAGTCGGATCGAGGTAACGTGCCGCGCGTGGGTCGAGATATGGAATCTCGCCGTCGAGAAGCGCGGTAAACCTGAACTGTTCGTCGCGAATACGCCAGTAGCCCGACGCCGCGAACTTGCGTGCGGCGGCGTCGCGGAAACCCTGCAGCATTTCGGCGTCATCCTCGCCAATCCGCTTGCGGAGGAAATACGACATGCAGTCGATGCTGGGGTTGTCGGCATAGGCTTGACCAAGCGCCGAGAACCATCGTATGGCCAGCCGGATCACGTCTTCCTTGTCGGAGGTAAGGGCAGGGTTCCGCAGGAAATTGACTACGTAGTTGAACGTGAACCAGACCTCGGTGCGCTGTACTTTGTCTGCCACCAGTTTCGGGTCGAGATCGAAAATGTCATAACCCGTCAGCACGCCTTCTTTAGGCAGCAGTTGTTGCGCCTTGCCGCTGCGCGCTGCATTGAAGTTGACGGTGGTGCCGCGGCGGATCAGCTCATCCTCGGTAATATTGTCTTCCATGCCGCCATAGGCCTTGTGGATGTCGGTGTTCTTGAGCGGCTGGAACAGGAAGAAGTTGTTCCAGTTCAGCTGCTCGTCGAGCGCGAGCTTGAAGGAATCGAGGGCCTGTTCGATCCGCTCTTCCGGCAGGCCGAGGATGAAGTTGATCGTATAGAACAGCTTCGGGAAATCTTTGGTCATGGCGGCGAATTCGCGAAATCGCTCGATTGACGCCGGCTTCTTGATTTTGCGGAGAATTTCAGGGTTGCCGGTTTCGAGACCAACCGTGAAGCCGATGCACCCGCTTTTCTGCAACGCCTCCAGAATATCGGGCGTGACTGACGACGCGATCATGCCGTTGTTCGCGTCCCATGTGATGCCGGGCAGCCGCTCGGCCATCTTTTCGTACAGCTCTTGGGCCGCTTCGCGATCATACAAAGGGTCGTCGTCGAGCCAGTTGAAGTGCTCAATGCCGAAATTTTCTCGCAGGTAGAGCATCTCGTCGATGATGCTGTCGGTATCGCGGATACGGACGCTTTTGCCGTTGAAATTGCGGACGCTGCAGAACGTGCAGCGGGCGCGGCAGCCGCGCCGCGAGATTATCGTCGCGAACGGCACGTCGACACCGCGCATGCGCGAAAAGTTAGTCAGCGAGCCGACGTTGCAATAGTCGAAAAGTGGAAGCTTGTCGTACTCCGGGCGCAGGTCTGCGTCGATCTTGCTGCCGGTGATCTTGGGCGTCGATACGACCTCGCCGCTGGTATTCAGAAAAGACAGGTTCGGCGGCAGGGACGCGAGCTTGCCGCGGACGAAATTGTAGAATGCCGCGAGCGGCATTTCCCCTTCATTGGCGAAAACGAAATCCGTTATACCGAGTTTCAAGATGCGGTCCGGATCGGCTGTGGCCGCAACGCCGCCGACGGCAATGGCGAGGTCCGGGCGGGTCGTGCGAATGTATTCGCAGACTTCGACAAGCTGACTGTAGGTGGCATCGAACATGAAGGAGATGCAGACGAAAGGCTGGTCGAACGCTTCGAGCTTTTCGTCGAGTGCATCTTTCCAGGCTTTATCAAGGTCTGCAGTCTTAGTCTGCGCGGCGCGAAGCATCTCATAATTCAAGTCGGCGATAACCGTTTCCAGGCCAAGCTCGCGAAATTCTGCGGACAGATAGAACAACCCCTGCGGCGGATAGGCGAAATACCCACGATTGCGTGCAACCGAATATTCGATGAGTGACGGCGGTACCTGCGGCACCTGTACCAGAACGGCGCCGTCCTCGAAATCGAACTTGTCAACTGCCGTGCGCAACGGTTCCGTGCCCGGTAGGGGGCCAGCCGGTGTGGACGCGATTAGCGATGCTGAAAGATCACTCATAGGGTCAATCTCCGAAATTGGTGAATTTGGACGCCAGTCCGTAGCGTGCAGCGTTCGATGGTTTGTTTGCTACATTACGGTCAGGAACTTATGGATAATAAAGGTATAACTCAAGGGTGTTGGCGGGACTGCACCCTATCTTTTCCCGGGTTCGATTGCGGCCCGCAGACGGGCGGTAAAAATGTCCTGCGCGGCGGTATCGCCGTTGGCCGGCCCCCAAGTCGGATACAGGCTGTCGGCGTTACCGAGAAATGGCCCCGGCTTGCTTTCGTGATAGACGACATAGTCGCCCAGCGGCAAGACGGCGTGATTGGTATCGAGTGAGAGCCGGTAAATCTCCCCTGCCGCGACGACCGAGGTGTCGACGATGCCGCCGTCGTCGTCGAAAACGAAGACGCCCATTCGCCCGTCCATGACATGCCAGGTTTCGCCTTTCTGGAGGTGCTTGTGCGGTGGATAGAAGGGGCCCGGACGTTCGAGGATGATCATGTCGTGAAACGGTGCGTCGGGACCATCGTGCAGGCTGACGCGTACGTTGACCTTTCCCTCAGATTCCGAAATGTCGATCAACTCGCTGATCAAATCACGGTTAACTTTGGCAGGAAGGGTTTTGCAGAAAAAAGCCAACGTCTTGGCCTTCGGGTCGCGCCACACTCGGTCTGGATCCCGCAGTGAAAAGAGCGACGTGCCGGTCATGCGCCCACATCCGCAGTTGTGCAGACCTGCTCAATGGTCGAAGCCACCTGCAACAGGTCTTTCGGCCCGAGAATGGTCGCGCATATAGCGCGGCTGCCGGCCAGCGTGCGGATTTTCTCTGTTACCTTGTCTTCGTTTTCGTTGTTGACTGCCAGCAGGCAGATAAAAGGTGCGCCGTCTCCGACCAACGTATCCGTCGGGCGGATGGCGAGCCGGCTTCCAGGCATGAACAGACCCTGGCGTTCCGGCTGATCGTCGACGGCGAAATCGATCAGTCCACCGAGGTCGAGCCCGTTGACGACCGTGCATGCACGGCAACCCGTGCCATACAGGACGACCTGCATACCAGCGCGGCGCGCGGTGCTCAGTGATGCCGCAAGTCGTTCACGGTAATGCTTCACTGATCTGTCGAATTGCTCGGCGCCGCCCGGTATTACTGTGGTGGTTACCGGCGCAGGGACACCGCGGCGTGCACGGACGGCGATGGTGCCGCCGCTGAAATCGTAGCGCCTGACGACTTCGGGAACGAAGCCGTGCCGCGCAAACAGGTGCAGCAGAGACGACTCGGTGAAGTAACTGACATGCTCTTCCCAGATCATGGAGCAGTCGCCGCTCGCCAGGCTGTGTTCGAAATCGGGAACGTCGATGAACAGTTGTCCCGTTTCGCACAGCATGCGGTCCGCACATTGCAGGAAATTGTCGAGATCGAGCACGTGTTCGAGCACCTGACGGGATACGACGAAATCGAACTTGCCTCCAGCGGCATCTATGGCATCGTCGCAGACACCGGGGTCGATCATCGAGGTGAAGACTGTCAGGCCGCGCTCGCGTGCCGTCGCGCCGGGAACTGGATTGGGCTCGATTCCGACGACGGTTGTTACGCCGCGCTCGCGCAGCGAATGAAGAAAGAGACCATCGTTGCAACCGATTTCCACTACACGTTCCGGCACGCCGCCTTCGATGATGAGATCCAGTTCATCGTCAAGATGTGGTTCTGGCTTCCACGAGCTGAAATTGAAATTGAAGCCGTTATACAGAACCGCCGGGTCGATCGGCTCGACGATCTGCCCAAGTCCGCAGTCGTTGCAGATGTGCAGGGCGAGCGGGAAAGTCTCTTCTGTCTCGTCCGGGTCGCGCAGCATGCGGTGTGCAATCGGCAGCGCGCCGAGGTCGATCAGCACTTCGAGATTCTTACTTTTGCAGAGTCTGCATTCCATGGTCATTCGTTTCGCTTGTTTCAGTAAATGGGATCGTTCGTCGTGTTTATGCGTCCGCTGCTGCGTCAAGAAGCTCGCGGCAGGATGCATCAATGGTGCGCATGTTCAGGCCGGTCGCGGCGATGAGTTTTGCGGTATTCATGGATATATCTAGCGGCCGTGGTTCCGCCGTCGGGAAATCATGAATGCTGCAGGGGAGAACCTCGGCCTTGACGGCGATTTCGCGGGCGTTCATTTCCCGCGCCACGGCTTTGCACATGTCGAGACGGCTCAGAGCTTCGGATCCACCTAAATGGAAAAGGCCAGTAAGGTCGCTGTCCATCAACGTCTCGATTTGCCGGCAGACGTCGTCGACATGAATGGCCGAACTGATGAAGTCGGATGCGCAACGGATGATTTCGCCGCCTTTGCGAAGCTGATCATGCCAACCGCCCAGAAGCGCGCCATCGCCCGGCCGTGAATCGTATACCTTCGCGATACGCAGTGTCAGGTGCGGCGCACCCGATGCTCGTAGATGATTTTCAATCTCGAGTTTGTGCTGTCCATAGACAAGGGCCGGTTCGGCCGCATCTGTCTCGCTGTAATTTCCTAGTTTGCCGTCGAACACGGCCTCAGTGGAGGCGAAAACCGGAACCAGACCTAAGCCGATGGCTTCGTCCACGATGCGCCCGATGCCGGCAATGTTGATCGCTTCGGCCTTTTTCGGCTCGTTGAAGCAGAAATCCGGGCTGCTGATGCCGCTCAGGATCACGCAATGCGTCACCCCGTCTAGGTCGAGGCCGGCATCGGCGAGCCGAGTCGTCGCTACATCGAAGCGAAACCCGCCGTCGAAAGGCGTGTTGTGATAACTGGCAACCGCGCGCGCGCTCCCCAAACGGGTAAACAGATGCCCGCCGATGTAGCCGGAACCGCCGAGGATGATAGTCTTTCCCAATGCCGCCATCTCAGATACCTGCACGCGCGATGGCAACGTCGATATCGACGTTTCGGTTTTCCGAGAAATAGGTACAGACCTTGGCGAAAGTGCGGATGTAATCGTCGAGAATGTCGAACGGCTCCAACGTGAAGGTCGGCAGGCTCAGCGTCGCGCCGAAGAATTTGTCGCTGTTCGGCAGATCGGCAATATCTCCACCGTTGGCGTCGACGAACAGTTGCAGCCGATGCAGCGGCGGATTGTTACTGCGCCGGATTTCCATACCCTCCGCATGCAAGACCGACATGAACTGCTCCAGCGTTAGGCCGTTCAGCTCTTCCGGATCGTAGAATGGGCGGTAGCTGTAGTAGCCGCCCCGAGTGCAGCCGGGACGTGTTACGGGCGGCGCCAGCCCGGGAAGTCCGGTGATGCCTGCGGAGAGGTAATCGAGCTTTTCGATACGCTGCGCGATGTAGCCGTCGAGAGCTGCGAGCTCGACGTTCAGAACCGTGGCGCTGAGCGGATTCATACGGCCTTTCAGGCCAAGACCGGTGTCGACAAAAGGTTTCGTCTCGGCGAGCGTCAGTTCGTGGAACAGCCTCGGGCCAAAATCGCTGAGAACAAGCGCGCGCTCGAAGAACAGGCGGTCATCGGTGATCAGGACGCCGGCTTCGCCGCTGGACAGAATTTTCCGACCGAGGCTGAAGCAGGCGATATCTCCGAAAGTGCCGACCAGCTTCCCGTTATAGGTCGAGCCGTGCGCGTGCGAGCAATCTTCGATCAGATAGAGATCGTTGGCGCGGACAATTTCCATGATCTCGTCCATCTCGCAAGGATGCCCGCACAGATGCGTGATGACGATGGCTTTCGTGCGCGGCGTGATCTTGCGGCGGATGTCGGCCGGGTCGATGTTGCCTGTATCCGGTTCGCAGTCACAGAACACCGGGCTGGCACCCAACTGCATCACCGGCGTGGCGGTTGCGATGAAGGTCATCGTCGGTGCGAT
>WASW01002369.1_pt1 | contig 15053 bp, 12 predicted proteins | sample 5698521 | NCBI WGS metagenome assembly WASW01 (sample SAMN11175560, study PRJNA528189) | sponge metagenome | isolation source: marine sponge | host: Leucetta | place: Antarctica: Western Antarctic Peninsula, King George Island | collected 2013-01
GCCGCTATTCGAGGGTTGGTCAGAGAAACACAATTACACCCCTCTGATTTCATTTACCCGATGTTTGTCGCTGAAGGAAAGAACCTTCGAGACCCGATTGCCACCATGCCTGGCCAATACCGGTTCTCTGTTGATGAATTGGTGAAAGAATGCCAGGAAGTGTTTGACTTGGGCATTGGAGCCGTAAATTTGTTTGGTTATTCTGAAGACAAGGACGATCAGGCGAGCAAATCTTATGACCCCAACGGATTGGTACAACGCTCTATCCGTGCGCTCAAAGAAGCGATTCCGGAATTGTGTGTGCAAACTGATATTGCCTTAGATCCTTATACATACCACGGGCACGACGGGCTGGTGGTTGGGGATGAGATTGTCAATGATCAATCGGTGGAAGTGTTGTGTAAAATGGCGCTTTCTCATGCGGAAGCCGGGGTTGATTGGGTGGCGCCTTCCGATATGATGGATGGTCGTGTTGGTGCGATTCGATACACTTTAGACAACGCCGGGTTCCAGAATACGGGGATTTTGGCCTATTCGGCAAAATACGCCTCCTGCTTTTATGGCCCTTTCCGAGGTGCCTTGGATTCTGCACCGAAAAAAGGCGATAAAAAAACCTATCAAATGGATCCTGCCAATGTTCGTGAAGCCATGCGGGAACTAGCGATGGATGTTGACGAAGGGGCGGATGTGATCATGATCAAACCGGCCTTGGCTTACCTGGATGTGATCGCTCAAGCCAAAGCCGCGTTTGATCTGCCGATTGCTGCTTATAATGTGTCTGGAGAATTTGGAATGATCCATGCCGCCGCTGAAAAAGGCTGGGTCGATTTGGAAAAAGCGATGATGGAAGTTCTGACGGCGATCAAACGAGCAGGAGCGGATATGATTCTGACGTATTTTGCTAAAGATGCCGCTCAATTGCTAAAACGCGATTTTGGTAAGATGGTCTAATATTCTAAGGAAGACAATGGCAAAGAAAAAGACTGTTTAAATGCTAAAAAACTAGACAGAACAAAACGTTACAGCCAGATTTATTTATGGAAATTGTCAATTTTCGCAAACACCTATTTCCCGAACAGCCTGTCATTGTGACGATTGGTAATTTTGATGGCGTGCACTTGGGGCATCAATTTATTATCCGTCAGATGATAGAGGAAGCCAAGCAACGTCAATGTTCGACTATTTTAGTGACGTTCGATCCTCATCCTCAAGAAGTGATAAATCCGCAAAGAACCGTGGCAAAACTGTGTACGCCAGCCTTGCGCAATCGGTTGTTGGAAGAATTAGGGTTGGATGCGGTTCATATTATCCGTTTCACCCATGAATTTTCCCAACTCTCTCCCGAAGATTTTGCGCTTCATTTTCTGATTGAGCGTTTCAATCTCGTCAAATTGGTCATTGGCCATGATTTTCACTTTGGTAGAAAACGTGCGGGTAACGCAAAATTATTGGAACGCTTCAGCCATGATTACCATTTTGAATTGGAAGAGATCACGCCGATACAAATCGGAAATCAAACGGTCAGTAGCACATTGGTTCGCCAATTGATCGGAGAAAATCGGTTTGACGAGATTCCCCAATACCTGGGAAGGGCGTACAGTCTTTACGCGCCTGTGGAAAAAGGAGACCAACGAGGACGCACGATTGGATTCCCGACGGCTAATTTACGTCCTCAAATCAGCATTCCTCTGGAAAATGGGGTCTATGTGGTTCGCGCTCAGGTACGCGATCAAATGTATCGTGGTGTCACCAATATTGGGATTCGCCCGACTTTTGGCCAGAATGAACTGACGGTCGAAACTTACCTGTTTGATTTTTCTGATGACATTTATGGCGAAACCATGGAAGTTTGGCCTTTGAAACAATTACGAAAAGAAAAAAAATTTTCCGGCCTTGAAGAGCTAAAACAACAGATTCAAATAGATACCGACAACGCCAAATCCTTTTTTCAAGCATAAAATATGATGACGGATTATACCCCAGAACAAATCATTGTGGATCAAATGGTCTTTGAAGAACCGTTCACTCAAAAAGTGCTCTCTAAATTTCCAGAGGTTCCCTATGAAATCGTGGAAACTTATACCTGGCACAAAGATAAAGTTGGACTAGATCCTGTCAAAAACTCGCTCACTCAAGGGAAAAAAACCCTCCATTTGAAACATTTTGCCGGCATGCCGATCAAGCTCTGCCCCGGAACAACAGAAGAGGCTGTTTGCTGTAATTACTTCACCATCGATTTTATTGAAAATTGCCCACTGGAATGCAGTTATTGCATTTTACAGGCGTTTTTGAACAAACCGGTGATGACCGTCCACGCCAATATTACAGAGATTTTAGAGCAGGTGCGTCAACGTGTCGCGGCACAACCGCAACGGTTGTTTCGCATCGGAACCGGAGAACATTCCGATAGTTTAGCCCTCGATCCTCTGTTGGAAATCAACCCACAGGTCATTCCTTTTTTTGGCCAATTGAACAACGCGCTGCTGGAGCTCAAGACCAAATCCAATCATATCAATCATTTACTGGATTTGCCTCACAACGGCAAAACGGTCATTTCCTGGTCCATCAATCCTGCCACGATTGTCGAGCGTGAAGAACATAAAACCGCACGACTCCATGAACGTTTGGAAGCGGCTAAGAAAGTTTCAGACGCCGGTTATAAAGTCGCGTTCCATTTTGACCCGATGATCTATTACCAAGATTGGGAAACAGGCTATACCGAACTGGTCGAACAGCTCATCGAAACGATTCCTCCCGAAAAAATTGCCTGGATTAGCCTTGGTAGCCTACGTTATATCCCGAAACTGAAAACAATTGTCGAGGAGCGTTTTCCAAAAAGTACTGTTTTTCTAGGAGAGTTTATTCGAGGAGAAGACGGGAAAATGCGGTATTTGAAAAAAATACGCCAGCGCATGTTTCAAACCGTGCGACAGAAAATACAGACCCTTGCCCCTAACGTCCCTACGTATTTATGTATGGAAAAAGAACCCGTTTGGCGACAAAGTATGGCCATTCAACCGAAAACGGATGAGGAACTGAACCGCTTGATCACAAACCAATTCCAACAACAATTTGCCTCCGGTTTTTCGGTGACAACCGAGTGAATCTTATCCATTTATCAAAAAATCACCTATGATTTCTGAATTGCCAACGACCATCGCCCTTTTTCCATTGCCAGGAGCGATCATTTTGCCAGGTAGCATCTTGCCTTTGCATATTTTCGAGCCTCGCTATCGGCAAATGCTGGAAGATTGTGTCGCGAGCAATCCCTATTTTGGGATGATTCAACCTTGTGACAATGAAACGGATTTGTACGACATCGGTTGTCTTGGCAAAATTGATCACCATCGCCAGCTTCCAAATGAGAACTATTTGATTCGCTTACAGGGAGAAATACGGTTCCGGATTCGGGAAGAAATTTCCACAGATACCCCCTATCGAAGGGCGCTTGTCGATTATCAAGAATTTCTCCATGACGCCGATCAGGCCGATGAAATCGACTTAAAAAAAGACCCCCTGTTTGAAGCATTCAAAAATTATTTAGAACACCGAAATATGGATGTCGTTTGGGATAAAATCGAAACAATCCCTTTGCCTCATTTAATCAATATCCTCTCGATGAATTTGGAATTTAGTTTTTCTGAAAAACAAACACTCCTCGAATCTCATAATATTGCTACCCGATGGCAAGACTTGATCACGCTGCTTCAAATGTCGTCATTTCCGGACTTAACTGGCGATGCTTCTGGAGGCTCAATCAATTAAACGCGTTTGTTGCGATCCGTCACCGCCTCTCTCTTCTTCCTGAAAATTAGATGTCTTCACAAAGAGTAATTTCAGCCATGATTTGGGATTTTTTAGGGAAAGGGGGCTTGACGTTGGCCCGATTTGCCGAATCTATTATATTGGTGCGATTACTTGGCAGTAGCGATTATGGCATTCTTTCCGTGCTCTTCAATTTTCAAGGAACGGTTGTCCTGCTCACGTCTCTTGGCCTTGAAGGGGCATTCTCACGGTTTATTCCAGAACTTCAAGTTAAAGGAAACACGGCCTCCATCCCCGCGTTGATTCGTCAGGCAGGCATGATTCGCAGTACGCTTCTTTTGCTAGTCAGCGGGGTTTGCTTCTTCTTTGCCGCCCCATTGATTCAACTCATTTTTGAAGAAATCTCGAATGCTCCCGAACAATTAGAAAACTATTTACGCCTGATCACCTTTCTTATATTTTCAGTAGGATTGCAGGATCTAATCCGCCGGATTCTGGTCATTCACTACCAGCAGCGTTTGATCAATACCATTGAATTCATTGCCTTTTGCGCCTATTTGACCGGCGCCGTCATCTCGATTCAGCTCGGATGGGGAATCACCGGCGTTTTGTTGGTCAATATTGCCTCCAAATTGTCTATTTTGCTCATTTTTCTTGTGTGCAGCCGCTCCTATTTTCGCCCGTCTCCAACGCCTCAAACGCATTCTTTTTCCTTACGAAAACGTTTCTATCCTTATGCAATCAGCTTCTATGTTTATGCGCTGATGCTCCATGTGCTGGGAAAAGGCGGTGATATTTTTATCCTGGGAGCCTTTCTCTCTGATATCAATCAAGTCGCTTTTTATACCATTGCCTTCCATTTTGCGTTTTTTTCGACGAGTTTTTTTGAATTGGCTTTGCAGGGAGGCTTTGTTTTGCCTTTTGTTTCGGAGGTTTATCAAAAAGGGAATCCAGAAACCATTCACAAAGTTTACACAGGCTTATTTGAATTCATTTACTTGTTCACGATTCCGATTAGCATCGGAGGGATTTTGCTAGCTCCGGAGCTAATCGACCTGTTTTATGGCACGGCCAATGCGGGGGCGGTTCCATTGCTGGTTTTATTTTTTGTCCATTTCAGTATTGTGAAAATCGGCATTTTGAATTCAAGTTTTATGCTGGCCGCAGACCAACAAAATCGACTGATTGGCTCCAGAGTCTTTTTTGGAGGGTTCAATATGGTTTTGAACATGCTTTTGGTGGTTCCCTATCAAGCGGTCGGGGTCGTCTGGGGGACATTGATTACAGGAGTGCTGGCTTCATTTTACGAAACATGGTGCGTGCATCGACTGATTCAGCCTCGCTACTCGTGGCAGTTTCTGGGGAAAATTGCCCTGGCGTCCTGTGGAATGGGAGGGATTGTTTGGTTTTTGGAACTCTTGCCGATTTTTTTTCTTCCTCTGAAAGTCGCCTTGTTGATTGGAGGAGGAGGGCTTTCTTACGGAATCCTCCTCATTCTCCTCAAACCGATTTCTCCCGATAATCTCCACGTCTTACAACAATCGAATTTGCCTTTCAAACGCCATCTGTTTCGCTTGCTCGCAAAATCTTCTTGAAATGAGCAAATATTTTTTTTCTCAATCGTCAGCATGGCGGGTGCTCGTTTTGCTCGAAGCTGAAATTACGGTTTAAAGAGCCTCTGAATCCGTCGGTTGCATAAAATGGAACAGCGCAATCAATTCTTCGAGAGTGAGCGTTTCCGCACGTTTTTGAGCATAACGTTTTTTGAGTTGTGTTTGATGAACTGCAAATTCATTTGGAGCGCAACGTTGGAGGTTATTCAATAAAGTTTTACGACGCTGGTTGAAGATCATTTGAATCCATTTCAAAAAGATTCCCTCCTCTTCTTCGGAAAGCAAACCAGGTTTAGGGGTCAAATGTACAACGGCTGAATCGACTTTCGGGGGGGGAGAAAAGGCAGAAGGAGGGATTGAAAATGCCCATTGTCGCTCAAACCCGATTTCTGCCGCAATCGAGAGAACGCCATAGGATTTTCGTTCTTTGACAGTCGCACATAACCGTTGCGCGACTTCTTTTTGCACCATCACTGTAATAGATTTGAGGTGTTGGCGAACGTCTAAAAGTTTAAAAAAAATGGGAGCAGAAATGTTGTAAGGCAGATTCGCCACTACTTTGTAAGGATGAGGGTAAAGAGTCGCTAAAAATGCAGGATCGCATTGTAAAATATCTTGTTGAATCAGGGAAAGACGGGCTTCCTCTAAAAAACGGTTGGTCAAAAATTGATACAAATCTGGGTCAATTTCAACCGCAGTGACGTGTGATTTTTGATGGAGTAAGGCTGAAGTGAGCCCCCCTTTTCCAGGGCCAATCTCCAGAATGTTGTCTTCTGGAGAAACGTGAGCAACTTCCAACAGTTGGTCGATATAACGTTGGCGGATTAAAAAATGTTGTCCCCATTTTTTTGGCATCGGGCGTTGCGGTTATTGGCGGGTGATTCCAGCTTTTTCATCAGACCGTGTGATTTCGCTAATTCGGATGCCAAAATGGTGATTGACAACAACGACTTCCCCTCTGGCCAGCAATTGATCTCCAATGAGAATGTCCACCGGTTCTCCAATCACTTTGTCAAATTTCACGATGCTTCCAGATTTCCAGGATAAAATATCACGCAAAGGCGTTTCTGTTCGTGCGACCTCGGCGTACAAACGGACTGGAACATCTTCCATGAATTTGATGGTATGGTAGACATCCTGCGGGGATTCCTGCTTCAAAAACGTCGTTGGGATCGTTTGAGGGAGTTCTTTTTTTTCGGGTTTTTTATCAACGCTGGGCACTTCTTTGACGGGCGTTTGTGCCTCAGGAATTTGTTCAAAATCCTCTTTCTCTTCTTGTGGAGAAGGGGCTTCTATTGCTTGATCTTCGGCTTTTTCGTTCTCTTCTGCCATGACAATCCTTCAAATTTTTGAAAACGCAAAATGCGTAAAATGAATTCTGTTTTATCACAGGCCCATCAGAACTCCAAATTGAATTATCAATTAAGTGAAGTCTGCTTGTGTTAGAAGATGACGACTGATGAGGCAATTTTATACCGTCCTCATTCACAATTCCGTTGCTTTTTTTTTATTCGGCTTCAGAGAAAAAAGAAATTGGATTATTTTCTAATTGTTAGCTATAGTTTCTCTTTGATTTTCAAATTTCCAGAATGAGAGAAACGGATGGTATTTGTATTGATGCTGATCCTTGGGTTTTGCGTCGGCGGTATTCCTTTTGGCTTTGTGGTTGCCAAATTGATGCTGGGAACTGACATTCGTTTGCAAGGAAGTGGAAATATTGGGATGACCAATGTCATGCGTGTCGGAGGAAAGCTTCCTGGTATTCTCACATTCCTGTTAGATTTTGCGAAAGGTTCGGTGATGATGTTGGTCGCCCAATCTTGGTTGGCAGAGAGCAATGGGGATGTGTCGATAATTCAGTGGAGCTGTGTTGGAATTGTGACGGTCTGTGGACATGCCTTTTCGATTTTCCTCAAATTCAAAGGAGGGAAGGGCATTTCCACGTTATTTGGAATCCTGGCGGTGCTCCATTTGCCAATCGCTTTGATCGCGGCTTTCATCTGGATCGGGACATTTTTGGCAAAACGTATCTCCAGCCTAGCGGCCTTAACAATGCTGGGAGGCTTGCCCTTTTTATTTTTAATCGTTCCCTGGATCTCAGGAGAGGCCATTTCTATTTTTCAATTTTTACTCTTCAGCGGATTGTCGTCCTTTTTGATTTACCGCCATCGTGAAAACATCACACGATTGTTGAAGGGAGAAGAAAAACCACTCAAAACAGCACACGCGCCCCATTGATTTATTAACTTTTTATAATCGTTCTCGATTCCGGAATATATATGAACCCTATGGTCAGAATAGCGGGTTTTTTAGGTCCTAAAATTTATAAACTCTGTTTAGTTTTAGCCGGAGTGGCTTTGATTACATGGCCGATCCACGTCGGAGTGATTCAATTCTTTTTTTATCTCTGCGTGATTGCCCTGTCATCGATTCTCATTTGGCGAGCAGGAGATCATTTTGCACCAGCTGCCGAGTTCATTGAATCTCACCACAACCTCCCTCAATCCGTGAAAGCCGCCGTCATTGATGCCGTTGCGAGTTCATTTCCCGAATTTGCGGTTGCGGTGATCGCCGTGTTATTTCTGGGAAGATTTGATGTCGGTGTCGCCACTATTGCCGGATCTGCTCTGTACAATGTTCTCGTGATTCCGGCAGTCGCAGGGTTGATTGCGACAACCCCGCTTGTTGTCAGCCGTGAAGTCGTTTGGCGCGATAGTCTTTTTTATTTAGGGGTGGTGGTTGTCTTAATTGTGGCTGTCATCATGACGACTCAATGGAGCATCGGCATCGCCGCGATTTTCTTCTTTCTTTATATCGGTTATGTGATTTTGTTGCATCGGCATTACAAAAGTCACCAGGAAGAAACCGTTCATCAACAGGCAACTTCAACAACAGCGGACGAAGACAAAGAAGACTTTCCCATCAATACCGAAAAAGAAGCGTGGATTTGGATTATTGGCATGATGCTCTTGATGGGAGGGGCGTCTTATTTCTTAGTAGAAGCATCGATTGGCTTAGGAGCCTTGCTCGGCATTGATGCCGTGATCATGGCCTTTGTTGTGATTGCCGCAGGCACCTCAGTTCCTGATACCGCACTTTCTGTGCTGAGCGCGAAGCGAGGCAATTACGATGCGGCTGTTTCCAATGTGTTTGGTAGTAATATTTTTGATATTTGTATTTGCTTGAGTGTGCCGATTGCTTTGATGTTTTTTGGTGGGGCGCCCTATACAGTGATGGAAATGAGTCACCAATCCTTGCTCTGGATTTTACTGGGATCAACTGTCGTCGCCATTTATTTGTTCTATTCCAATAACTACACCCTCACGAAGCCTAAATCGGCGTTGATGCTGGTGCTTTACGGGGTGATTGTCCTCTATGCACTTCAAGCTGATAGAATTGCATCACTGTTCGGTTAATGTCATTGAAATGGCAAAATCCACCTTTTTTTGACGCTCTGCAATCATCGACTCGCTTCTAAAATGATGAATAAAGCGTTTGAAGTCAATTTTGACGGACTGGTTGGCCCGACACACAATTATGGAGGATTGGCCTATGGTAATCTCTCCTCATCCAAACACGCGCTGACGCTCTCCAACCCTAAAAAAGCGGCCAAACAAGGGTTGGCGAAAATGAAATGGTTGAGCGACCTCGGTTTACACCAGGGAATTCTTCCCCCTCACGAACGCCCGGATATCGCCACACTCAAAAAGCTCGGATTTCGTGGCAGTGATCTCCAAATCCTACAAAGTGCTCATCAGCAGGCGCCTGCAATTCTGATGGCTTGTTTCACAGCCTCTAGCATGTGGACGGCCAATGCGGCCACCGTTTCTCCCAGTGCGGACACGGCTGATCACAAAGTTCATTTCACCCCTGCCAATCTTTCCGGAAATTTTCATCGCTCTCTGGAGGCAGTCGGAACAGCGCAGATTTTAAAAACTATTTTTCATGATGAAAACTATTTTGTTCACCATGCCCCCCTTCCGAGTGGCTCGATGTTCAGTGATGAAGGAGCCGCCAATCATACCCGATTCTGTCAGGCATACCACGAACCAGGACTCGAATTTTTTGTATTTGGGCAATTTTTAGGAGCTTCCTCTGCTCAGCTTCCTAAAAAATTTCCCCCACGTCAAACTCTCGAAGCCTCTGCCGCGATTTCCAGACTCCACCAGCTAACCCCTGATAGAGTCGTGTTTGCTCAGCAAAGCCCTGAAGCGATTGATGCCGGTGTTTTCCACAATGATGTGATTTCAGTGGGGAATCAAAATATCTTTTTTTATCATGCGGCCGCCTTTGTTGACACTCCGAGAGTGATCAAAGAAATTCAAACAAAATTTGGTGATCAGGAAATGGTTTTGATTGAAGTCAATCAAGCGCAGATCCCTTTGGCCGCTGCTGTGCAATCGTATCTTTTCAATAGCCAGCTGATTTCATTGCCGGATCAGAGCGCAATCCTGATTTCTCCGATTGAATGCCAGGAAAATACCCTCGTCAAAGCCTATTTAGAACAGCTGATTACAAACGATTCTCCGCTAAAGAAGATTCATTATTTCGATTTACGTGAAAGTATGAAAAATGGAGGAGGGCCAGCCTGTTTGCGGTTGCGGGTTGTTTTAACAGAAGAAGAAATTCAGCAATCCCATTCCCCTGTTTTTATGAATAACAGACTTTTTAAAAGACTCAATCAATGGGTTGAAAAATATTACCGAGACCAATTGCATCCGGGGGATCTCATTGATCCTCAATTGCTCAAAGAAAACCAGGCGGCCTTGGATGAATTGACACAAATTCTTGATCTAGGGTCGCTTTATTCTTTCCAACACGCCTGATTTGCGGGATTGATTGCAAATAAATTTTATAACGAAGTCATAAAACTCTTTTCAAGATTTGAGTTCCTGATAACGAAAACAACTCATAATATGATCGTTCACCATGCCAGTCGATTGCATATAGGCGTAGCAAATCGTCGGGCCGACAAAAGTGAACCCTCGTTTTTTGAGATCCTTGCTCAATTTTTGTGCAAGAGGGGTATTTCCTGGAATGTCGCTCAGTGTCTGCCAGGAATTTTGAAGCGGTTTTCCCTTGACAAAGTTCCAGAGGTAGCGGTCAAAACTCCCAAATTCTTTTTGAATGTTGAGAAACCCTTGAGCATTTTTAGTAAAAGATTGGATTTTTAATTTGTTCCGAATGATTCCAGCATTTTGCTGCAATTCGGTTCTTTTTTGATCCCCATATCGTGCCATTTTTTCAGGATCAAACCCGTCCAAAGCGGCTCGAAAATTTTCCCGTTTTTTCAAGATAGTGATCCAGCTCAAGCCCGCTTGCTGCCCTTCTAAAATCAACATTTCAAACAATTCCTGATCATCATGAGTGGGAGCGCCCCATTCCTCATCATGGTATTTGATATAAAGCGGGTCTTGCCCAGGCCACTCACAACGCGTTTTCTCTTTTCCCATCGCTCTCTTTCCTAATGGAGTGTGACGCTTTATCGCATCCTACTTGGCGCTTCTAAAAGCGAATCAAAAATACTGCAATAACTCTCGTAACGCAACTGAGTGATCTGACCTTCAATGACAGCTTCTTGAACACCACAGTTGGGTTCATGGCGATGAGTGCAGCCTTTGAAACGGCATTGCAAGCGAGGGTCTTCAAATTCTACAAAAAATTGATCCAATTCTTCAGGAGGTAAACAGTAAAGCCCCAATTCACGGATGCCTGGAGTATCGACCACATACCCGCCAGCCGGCAAGCGGTACATTTCTGAGATGGTGGTGGTGTGCCTGCCTTTTTGGGTGGTATCGCTCAGACGGCCAATTTTAATTTCCCAGCCGGGAAATAAGGCTTTCAGTAAAGAAGATTTTCCAACACCGGAATGGCCGGAGAGAACGGACGTTTGATTTTGAAGGAGGGCATTCAGAGAGTCGAGTCCGACTCGAGAAGTGGAGCTGGTCGCTAAAACCTCATAACCGAGTGCTTGGTAGATTTTCTGGATGTCTTCAATTTCTTGTTGATCCGCCAAATCCACTTTATTCAAAATAATAACCGGGTGGAGGTGGCCTCGTTGGGCGGTGATCAAAAATCGATCCACCATCCCAGTCCGAAAAGCAGGGCTTTTGATGGCACTCACAATCAATAAATTGTCCACATTGCTGACAAGGATTTGTTCGATGCGCCCTTCTCTGGACGGACGAGACAGTTGGCTGGTGCGAGGCAGAATTTTATAAATCCAACCCGCATCTTCCGAAGCATCAGGGTCGATTTCGACGTGATCTCCCACGGCGACACTGTTTTTTCGAGATTTTCCTTGGAAGAGATTACCTTTGATACGGCACAAACAGACCTCGCCTTCCACGTCAACGTAATAAAAACCCTTCATCCGTTTGAGCACGGTTCCAATTTGTCGATGTTTCTGTTTTGGCATCTATTTTGGCAGATGAAATAGAGAATGTTCTCGCATTGTGCCTTTTTTTAAGAATGAAAAAATTTCTGTTGTTTGACTATTTATCTATTGTTTGTGCGCTGGCTCTTACGGGATCGCTAAAGGAGGCGACTTTTCTTGTCTCCCCAGTAGCGGTCACGCAGATGGCGTTTATAGAGTTTCCCAGTCGGCAGGCGTGGCAATTCCGCTTCAAAATCGATAGAACGGGGGCATTTTTGTCGGGCTAGATTGTTTTGGCAAAAGGTGATTAACTCCGTTTCAATCTCAGCACCGGGTGCCTGGTCTGGCATCAATTGCACCACCGCCTTGACCTCTTCTCCTAAATCTTCGTTGGGGACACCGAACACGGCGGCGTCAGCGACCTTGGCGTGGGTGATCAAAAGGTTTTCGCATTCCTGAGGATAGATATTGACACCGCCGGAAACGATCATGAAGGTGGCACGGTCGGTGAGATAAAGGAAATTATCATCATCGACATACCCGACATCGCCGACTGTGCTCATAGTGCCATCAGGGGAACGGTCCTCCTGAGTCCGCTCCGGGTCTTTGAAATATTCAAACTCTGAGGCAGTCTCAAACCAAATCGTGCCAGGCGTGCCATTGGGGGAGGGGTTCATTTCTTCATCAAGAATATGCAAAACCCCCAGCATGATTTTGCCCACTGAGCCTCGATGGGCAAGCCACTCTTCACTGTTGCAGGCCGTGAATCCCAAGCCCTCGGTGGCGCCATAATATTCGTGAATGATGGACCCCCACCATGCGATCATTTGCTCCTTGACCGGCACAGGACAAGGAGCGGCGGCATGAATGGCTATTTCTAGAGAGGAAAGATCAGAGGCGTTACGAATGGTATCAGGTAACTTGAGCAGACGGGAAAACATAGTCGGCACCAGTTGACTGTGGCTGACTTTGTATTGTTCAATCAATTGCAAATAGCGTTCAGGATCAAACCGTTCCATGATGATGACGGTGCTGCCCTTCCGAATGGTGAGATTCACAGCGGCTTGCGGGGCGGAATGGTACAAAGGCGCTGGTGACAAGTAGATCATGTCTTCGCGATAGCACCATAATTTTGACAAAAATTCGTAAAGCGGCGAGTTTTCCTCTGGAGGACTGTTTTCCAAGGGGCGCAAGATCCCTTTGGGGCGACCGGTGGTTCCCGAAGAATAAAGCATCGAGGTTCCCCTTCGTTCATCGGCAATGGCCGTTGGAGGAAAAACCGACGTGGCCTCCACCAAATCCACTTCTCCAGAGCTTAGCTCCGTTTTGTCGGCGACAACACAGAGCTTGATCGCCGGACACTGCGCTAGGGCTTCGCGGGCGATCTCCAATTTGGCGGAAGAAGTGATCAAGACTTGGCTGTCACTATTATTGACGATATAGGCCAATTCATCGGCTTTCAGATAAGAGTTGATGCAGGTGTAATAAAGACCGCTCCGCTCACCGGCACTGCACGCTTCCAGATAGCGAGGGTGATTTTCCATAAAAATAGCGAAATGATCCCCCACTTTCAACCCTTGATCTTGTAACAAATGGGCGAGTCGATTGGCACGAATTTCAAACTGACGATAGCTAACAATTTCCCCGCTTTCAGCCATGATAAAGGCAGGTCGATCTGGATGCAGGGTTGCATATTTTCCTGGATACATAGATTCCTTTTTTTGAAGCATCAATGGCTCAACTCTCCCAAGCGAAGCCTGCTCAGCAGAAATATTTTATAAATTTAAAGAGGGTTATCAAAACAAAGAGGATTGGCATAAAATTTATATTTTAAATAATAAAGTCTTATCACAAATATTGAGAGAATGTCATCGCTTATCTTGCCAAGATTTCCAAATGTTCCAAAACATCGGCAAACGGGATATTGGCCAGAGAACCAAAGGAAGGGTTTTGCCTGAGGCGATTTTTGGTGATGAGGGGGGAGGTGATTCCACACAAGAATCGGGACATTTGACGAGGAGAGGTCAAGTTTGTTTCGCCAAACAAGGTTTGGAGCCGCGCTGGATCCATCTCCGGGAAATCCGGGGAAAGTCGTTCAAAAGGGAGCGATTTCTCCTGAAGGCATTCTCCGCAATGTCCACAATCTTTGTCGCGATTTTCTCCAAAATAATTCAGCAAATAATGCACCTTGCAACCAGGATGATTGATCAATTCAAAGATATGATTCAAGCGTGCGATATTCATGGTTTCATTGTCCATCACATGCGAATACAACTGTTCTTGGAGGAGGCTGAGATCGTCCGGTGGCTTGATCAAACGATAGCCTTGTCGGAAGCCGGATGTTTGTAAAATAAGATGCCCTTCCTCTTCCAGATATTGCAAAGCTCGGATCAAACGCGCTCGATTTTCGTGGATCGCTTCTGCTGCTGTGGCAAGATCAAGAGAATACCAAGTGCGGCCATGCTCGGCATATTGGAACATGTTTTTCAAAAAATCGACGCGTGCCGGATCAAACTTTTGGTAGATGGCCTCAAAGGAGGTTTTCAATTGAAATTTGTAACCCAAATAAAAAGGTTGAGTGCTTTCAAGCAGATTCATCAATTCGAGATAAGTCAAGAGCGTATTGACCACGAGCGGGCGAATGTCATAGGCATTGGCCAGTTCATAAGTAGAAATATCGAATTCTTTTTCCTGTTGGAAAAGGAAGGAAAGGAGAGCGACCACCGCTTGCCGATCAGGGGTATCGCCATAAACAAAATTTTCCAGCACAATCAGGTCTTCACTGACAGCAAACATCTCACAAGTCGAAGGGAGGCCGTCTCGCCCAGCACGGCCAATTTCCTGGGAATAATTCTCCAGGCTTTTCGGGAGATTGTAATGATAGACATAACGGATATTCGCTTTATCAATGCCCATTCCAAAAGCAATGGTGGCCACCACAATCGCAAAATCTGAGGCCATGAACCAATCCTGGACGGCATCCCGTTCCTCGCTGTTCATCCCGGCATGATAAGCCCGACTTTCCAAGCCTGCCGATTTTAGGAAAACCGCAATTTCTTCTGAAGTTTTTTGAAGCGTTACATAAACAATCGTCGGGCCACTTTCCGCCTCTTTGATCCGTTTCAATAAAAAATCTCGCCGCTTTTCTGGATCGCGACCAACGAAAAAACGGAGGGTTAAATTGGGGCGATAAAACCCTGTATGGATGAAAGCCTCTGGCGCAATCTGGAATTCACGGCAAATCGCCTCAGCCACCTTCGGAGTGGCCGTTGCCGTCAGAGCCAAAACCCGCCCAGCCT
>WASW01091438.1_pt1 | contig 15050 bp, 14 predicted proteins | sample 5698521 | NCBI WGS metagenome assembly WASW01 (sample SAMN11175560, study PRJNA528189) | sponge metagenome | isolation source: marine sponge | host: Leucetta | place: Antarctica: Western Antarctic Peninsula, King George Island | collected 2013-01
AATATTGACGAGCACATCCCCCGCTTTTGCTGTCGAGATGACATTCATTTCTCTGTGATTGACTCGCAGTGCTTCCTCTTTTTTTTGTTGACTGTCGGCACCATAAACCAATTGAATGTAGCCATCTTTGCCATTGACTGGTGTCCTGCCTCGTGCCACTAATACCGGCTCATGCTCAATTTGTTCGTCAATAATTTTTTGTAAAACATCGTGAATGACCCCTTGAATGACCCCCTTGTTTCGTAATTCTTCTTCCATCATTTCTATGGAGAGCGGCTCTAATGGTTCAGCGCTGGGGGGAATGATTGTGAGGTAAGCGTCTGCTTCCCCACTGGTCAATTCAACATTAAATTGATAATCGGTGACTTCCTCGTCACAAAGTAATTCAAAATTGTTGGTGGCTTTTTCATAAATTTTCAGGAGGGTTTCAGGCAAGTAATCAGCATCGATTTCATGGAGCTGTTCCTGAATTTGATCGAGATCTGCTTTGAGGTCATGTTGCGGGGGGGCGATTCTTAAATAAATTTTGCCGGATTGGGCTTTTAATTCATATAAAGATTCTATTTCCTGCTCTTCCATCAGAAATACCTGAAAAACAGATGAGAAAGGGCGTTTGCCTGTTTTGCTCTCAGAAAAGCAAAGCGAGTACTATGCCAAAGCTTGCATGAAAAAGGCCGTGGTATCCGGCATTAACTATAATTATTTTTCTCTGATGCGTTGAGCAGACGAGTGATTTCTTGCGCAGAAAGGACTCGGCACATCCCTGGCTCCAAATTGTCTAGCGTGATACAATCAATACTATAACGTTTGATCTTCAGAACAAAATAACCTAAATTTTTGAACATTTTCTTGATCTGCTGATTTTTACCTTCCCGCAAGGAAACTTCAAGCCAGGTTTTGTCATTGAATGTGTGAATGATTTTTACTTTGATTGGCAAGTATTGTTGACTACCAAACCGAGGGGTTTTTCGCAGTTTCGTGAGTTCGGGAGGAGTGATCAATCCTTTAATTTTGACAAAATAAGTTTTCCATAATTTGTATTTAGGATGAATCACAGATTGAGCAAAATCTCCATCATTGGTCAATAATAACAACCCTTCCGCGTCATAATCCAATCGTCCCACCGGAAAAAGAGAGAATTTCGATAAGGGGAAAAAATCTTTGACCGTGGAGCGGCCCTGGGGATCATTTAAAGAGGTGATACAATTTTTCGGTTTATAAAGAGCATAGATCACACTTTTTTGTTCAGTCGCCAGACGAACCCGTTGACCTTCCACTCTGAGATCATCCACGCCCATTTGCATTCGTTGTCCAAGCGAGGCCATTTTTCCGTTGAGTTCGACCAAACCGTTTGAGATGAGTTTTTCCGCAGCTCGACGTGAGGCAATTCCCGCACTTGCGATGACTTTCTGGATACGAATTCCTTGTTCTGATTCTTTGTCTATCATAGGGGTATTTTAGTTTGAAATAAAAAAATTCTTTGAGAGTGAGACCTTATTCGCCTGATTCCATTTCCAGGCTTCTCAAAACCGCCAAAGCTGCTTTTGCCGCGAGCTGTTCCGCCCGTTTTTTGCTGGCTCCTTTGCCACGGCCATATTCCTTTTCATTGAGAATGGCCGCTATCTCAAATTCTTTTTCATGGTCTCGGCCAGATGCGCTAAATAATTGATAAGTGGCCGTTGTCTGAAATTTTTTTTGAGCATATTCTTGCAGTTCGGTTTTAAAATCATGGAACAAAAACGAGCCTTCATCAGGAGGAATTTCATTTTCAAAAAGATGATGAATGACGCGTTGCACTGGCAACAATCCCATTTCACGGCTATCAACATAAATGGCGGCAATCAGTGCTTCGAATGCGCAGGAGAGAATTGATTTTTTCTCGCGCCCTCCGGTCAATTCTTCTCCTTTGCCAAGCAATAAATATTGCCCAAGATCAATGGCCTCCGCAATTTTACTCAAGCCCGTTTCGCTGACGAGACTTGCCCGTAATTTTGTCAATCCTCCCTCTGGAAGTTTAGGAAATTGTTCCATCAACAGGTCGCTAATCACCAAATCTAAAACCGCATCTCCCAAAAATTCCAGACGTTCGTTGTCGCCACTGCCACTTTCGGATTGTTCATTGACATAGGATTTGTGGGTACATGCCTGACGCAATACTTCAGTATTTTTGAAGTGATAGCCGATTCGTTGACATAAAGAATCAAAAGTCATTTATGGTTGATTTTGTACAGGTAAAAGACACTATTGGCTTCGACGTTTGCACCAGACACGAGTCGTCTGAGTGCTGTAAAACCCAAGCGTGAAATAATGGAACAACCCATCCGTGAGAGTTTGTTCCATTTGCAGTTTAGAAATTCCACTGGGGCATAACGGTCTCAATTGAGTCGGATCATCGAGAGCCACCGTGGAAAGCACTGTACTGGCATGAGACGCTTCCCCGTCAGGAGCCACACGAAGGCGGTCCGTATCTAAATAAAAGGTCGTGGAATAACACCCTGAACAGAGAAAAAGGAGCAATGGCAGAAGCCCCCCTATTTTAATCATCATTTTGCTCTTGAAATGTTTCATTTGTCTTGCAAGAAGTCGCATTTATTTTTTAGGTTTCTTTGAAAAAATTAGGCTTGATTCGGATTGAGATTGAAAATGAAATCCAATTGATTTATCTCATGAACAAAATCTTTAAACATGCTTAGCTCAATCCTGCGGATTGAGGTTTTTATGCTGAGAACGGTTAAAACGTTTGTTTGGTAAATCATTTATAATATCTTATAAGGAAAAGATGACAAGTTTTATTGATACGCACTGTCATTTAGAAATGTTAGAACTAGAAACCAGTGAAGCCCTTGAAAAAGCGGCGGAAGTCGGGGTAAAGCAACTGATCACGATTGCGACAGATGAAGATTCGATGCGCTTTGTTTTGCAGGCGATTCAGACCCATCCTCAAGTTTATGGAAGCCTGGGGGTGCATCCTCATGAAGCCGCAACTTATACGGAAGAGCTTGAGCAGCAAATCCGAGATGAGGCCGTTCGTACGAAAAAAATCATTGCTATTGGAGAGACCGGCTTGGATTACCATTACATGCACTCAGAGAAAGCGATCCAGCAGAAGGTTTTTCGTCAACAACTTCTCTTGGCAGAACAGCTAAAGCTCCCGATTGTGTTGCACAGTCGAGACGCCCAAGAAGACACATTGAGAATCCTGAAAGAAACCCCGGTCACGCGCAAGGGAGTCGCTCACAGTTTTACCAGTGGTTTGGCGATGGCTAAGGAATTGCTGGAAATGGATTGGTATCTTGGCATCAACGGGATTGCCACTTTTCGAAATGCGGAAGATGTGCGGGAGGTCGCGCGTTATGTGCCACTGGATCGTCTTTTGCTGGAAACCGATTCTCCCTTTCTCGCTCCCATTCCCTTTCGAGGAAAACCGAATGATCCTTCAAAAATTCCAGTCATTGCGGAATTTATCGCCAACGAGCGCGGTATTCCTTTGGAAACGTTTGTGACTCAAACAACCGATAACGCTCATCGTTTGTTTGAATTACAAAGAGTAGAAGATCCAGAGGCTTAGAGGTTGCTTCCTTTATTTAATAGTGTGGCGGCGTTCATCCAAAAATTTCTTTGAACAGACCGATATTCAAGCGAAAACCGGCTTCAAAGTCGCCATTCCCCGGATGATAAACGCTTTCAAAGGAAATGACTCCCTCGTAATTGTCTTTGCGTAAGGCATCCGCCATCGGTTGGAATTGATCGGCCAGTTGGCCTTTGCCCATTTCCCGCACTTCCAAATAGGCTTTGGGCGTGTCAACTTGCACGTCTTTGATATGAATGTGTGCGATATAACCGTCTTGAAGTATTTCGTAACCGTCGGGGTAGGGTGTTTCATGGCACCAACAATTGTTGGCAGGATCCCACAAGACCTTGAGCGTATCCTTAGCATCCAAATCATCAATCAATTTACGCGCCGTCCAGGAAGAATTCACCATCGTCCCATTTCCCGTTTCAACGACAAGTTTCATTTTCTCTTTTTTCGCCAACTCAATCGCAGGTGCAACAATGGGCAATAAAGCATCCCAGACCCCTTTTGCGACATTCCATTGTTCCGCACCATGCGCACCAAAGAGGATTTGTTCCTTTTTCGGGGAAAGGATTCGCACCGTGGGAGAGCCAAGTTCATGAGCAATTTCCATACAGCGTTTCAAGCGATCCAGATGCTTGGTGTGCAGTTCATCTCCCGGTTTGCTGCTCATTGGCATGCCAGCAAAAATATGGTGACAGATGTTGGAGACACGCTTCCCGTGTTTTTCCAGCAATTCCTTAACCCGAACCACCTCAGCAGGCTCCAGAAATCCCACTTCCTTGTCCCAAACAAACTGAAGTTCGGCATATTCCAAATCAAACTCATTCATCACAGTGAGCGCGTGCTCAAAATCCCGACTGATGCCGTCAGTAATCACTCCTAATTTCATTTTCTCACTCCTTGGTTGATTAACGTTTTAATTCTGCATTGACAATTTCTTCAATCACTCGTGTCACCGTCCAATTATCGCCCTCAGGATATTTCGTTTTGCCTGCCTCAAACAATTGGAAAGCCGTACTGGCTGTAAAGAGGGGGACCCCTAATTGACGTGCCATTTCGAGAACAATGGTCAAATCTTTGTGCATGGTTGAAATATGGCTTCCGGTTCCTTCAAATTTTCGATCAATAATATTTTCTAATGCGGTGTTGACCACACCACAACCAGCGCTTGAAGTGCTGAACACGTCATAGAGCACTTGCCCTGCCACTCCAGCCTTTGCCGCCAAAACAGAGGCTTCAAATGTGGCGCTGAAAATGGAACCGATCAATGATTGCAAACACGCTTTGACCGTTTGCCCCATTCCCGGTTCAGTTCCGACTCGATGGATTGTTTTGCTAACAGCCTGCATCACCGGCGCAAACTCATCAAGAACCGCCGCTTCTCCAGAAGCCATCATGGTCAGGGTTCCCTCCTGCGCTCCGGGGAATCCTCCACTGACGGGAGAATCGATCAAATGAACTCCAGACCCTTTTAACTCCTGGGCTAAATTTCTAATCTCTTCTGCCATAATCGTGGCCGTGAGGAGGATTGCTGATCCAGGCTTGAGGGAAGTTAGTATCCCTTCAGACCCTAGTATCACTTCCCTGACTTGCGCCCCATTCATAACCATCACGAAAACGGCATCGGCGTATTCTCCCACTTCTTTCGGGCTTGAGGCAGATTGCCCCCCCATTTCGGCAAAGGCTTTCATGCACGATTGACTGAGGTCAAACCCCATTGTCGGAAAGCCATTCTTGATTAAGTTTTTAGCCAGGCCGCTTCCCATATTACCTAAGCCGATCACACCCGTTTTTTTCATTTTGCTCCTTCTATTATGGTTATTTTGTCGAATCATTCGTGATGAGAGGCTGAAGATGATAATCTGGATTTTTCATTTGTATCTTCAAACAAGCGAGCATTTCCGTCCATGCCGCCTGCAAACCGCAAGCAGGTTTTGGCAGTTGATCTTTGATTGCCAAATGCAATCTTTCAAGAGAATGAAATGGAACGGAAGGGTACAAATGATGTTCTGTGTGATAATTCATATTAAAATACAAAAATCTCAAGACAGGCCCCATCAGCACCGTTCTGGTGTTCAAGCGATGATCCATCACATTCAAAGCCAGCCCCGTATGTTGCGTAGCCGAACAGAAACCGTGCAGCAAACCTCCATAAAAACGTGGAAAAATAACCAATAAAAGAGGGAGCCATGTGCTGAAAATCACCGCAGAAAGGATGATCGCTATGTTGAAAAAAAGGTGAATCCTCGCATTCACGTTCATCGCATTCAACTTATTTTTTGGCACAAAAAGTTGAGCATTTTTTGTGACCTTACCCAGTGAATGGCAAAGAATGGCTTTCGCATGATCGTAATTTTCTCTATATTTTGTGAGGTGATTGATCGGATCGGCGAGGAGTTTGGGAGGTCTATGAAAAGGTCTCCCTTCGATATCCTGCCCCTCATTCATCGTATGATTATGATGTTGCAGATGACTGTAATGATTGTAGATCTGCTCATGTCCTAAAAGCAAACCAGTTATCCAAAAACCTGTTTTATTCAACCAACTTGATCTGAAAACCGATTTATGCATCAATTCATGATGAGGCGCATTTAAAAACCCAAAAACCACTCCATACAATAAAAAACTGGGAATCGCGTAAATCGTACCAAAGGAAAGGAACGCAAAATATCCGCAGAGAAACAGCACGAAAAAATACCCCCCGAATCGAATCAATCCTTGACGGTCGCTTTTACGAGAAATTTCCTTGAGCAACGCCGTTTCGATTTCTGGTTTGTACCAATTTAATTTTTCTTCTTTATCCATTTTGAGCTTCCCATTTATTCAGGAATTTTTCCAAAGTAAAATCAGATCTATTGTTAAAAAAAGCGTTTCTTGTTGAGAAATTGACTGACAAATTTCAAAATTAAAGAGGAATGGTTTACTTGTCAAGAAAAAATCAGATTTACTTTGGAAACCGAGCGATTTATTGCCGAGCGTGAGGGCATAAATCATACGTTTTGGCATCGTTGAATCGGTTCAAGAAATATTTATTCCTTGCCAAGGAATGGCTAAATTAGGTAAAGCTAAGTCAAGGAATGGGTTGATCCGAGCGCTCCATAAACCATAGATCAGGTGAAATTATCTAACGAATATGAAAAATAAATATCTCACTCAAGCAGAAAAAGAATATGGCATCAGCGCCTACATGAAACACAGCAATTACAACGCATTGGGGTTCAGTTTTCTTGCCAACACCACCGTCTATTTGATGGCAATTTATTATGGAGCCTCCAATTTACAGTTGGGCTATCTTTCTTCGGTGATCTATCTGAGCGGCATTATCCTGATCTTCCTTCCCAAATTACTCCATGGCTCGAATTTGGTTAAAATTCATTATTATGCCTGGCTCTCCCGTGGTTTGATCTGTAGTTTCTATGGTTTCCTCTTTTTCATACCAAAACAAAATGCGGTCTTGCTCGTCCTCGCCGTCTATACCTCTTTTTGCCTCATCCGCACCATCGGAGTTCCGGTCGGTCAACCGATTCAGCGAACCCTGACCAGCGAGGACAGTATTGGAGATTTTGTTGCAAAACTCTCAAACAACGCTCACTCCATGCACATTGTTTCCAATGCGGTCAGTTTCTTGATTTTATCAACCCGATTTTTGAGCACTTTACCTGGTTTAATGTTGATTCAATTTTTAGGAATTCTCTCCAATACGCTCTCTGCTTATTATCTCAAAAAAGTCCCTTGTCGGGAGGTGGTGGAATACAAGCCTGGAAGAAATATTTTTTTACTCCTGAAAGAAAGCCTCATGAACCGTGAAGGAGCCATCATCTTGTTCCTCCACTGGCTAACGCTCTGTTCCGCAATCTTGATGACTCTGTTTATTCCATTTTTTAGGAAAATCATCATGATGCCGGACAACATCATTTTTCTTTATACCGTCATTGGGAGTTTATCAACGGTCTGCTCCGGGTATTTAGTCAAGCCGTTTGTTGATAGAATTGGGAGCAAACCGATTCTGATTTTGTCGTCCCTTTGTTTGATGCTCTTGACCCTGTTCTGGATGCTGATTCCTCTTGATCTGCATTGGGCTTTCATTTTTTTATTGGTATTTTTGACCTTGTTTTTTCAAGGGCTGATTGTGATCCTCACGGCTCTATTGATGCTCAAAATGATTCCAGAACAGGACAAAATCACTTACACCTCGATGGTTCATTTCTTTTCCGCCATCATTGCCTTGGTCATTGGATTGTTTGGCGGGTATTTGATTGATTTGGGAGAGACCTTATCGTTTCCTTTCCTGCATGATTATTCCCTCGTCTTTTTAATGCAGGGAATTTTTGCTTTAGGCATCAGTCTCACTTGCGTCTATTTAGAAGATCAAGGGAGTTTGTCCGTCAGAGAAACCGCACAAATCTTATTATCGACACGTAATTTAAAAGCCTATTTGGATGTCTATCAATTCAATATAACCCATGACCCTGTCAAGAAAAAAACGATCTTATTGTCCATCGGACAAAGCGATACGAGCATCGCTACTATCGAAATCCGAAAAATCCTGAAAAACCCGCTTTCTGCCGAAAAAAGAGAATTACTCCGCTCCCTTTTTGAGAGGCCACGAGAAGTGTTATTGGATGACATTATCCGAGAAGCAGAGGATAAACATTCCTATCATAGAGGGAGTGCTGTTTTTGCCTTGGGCGCCTACCCTCACAAAAAAGTTGAGGCAATTTTAATCAAACTGTTGAACGATCCTTCCCCAGAAATAGGCTCAACCGCGGCCAAGTCCTTAGCCAGAATTGGCAATGTTTCAGAGCTGGAAAAGGTCATTGAATTATCGAAATCCTCGGCCAACGGGATCTGGGAAAGAATGAACTTTTACATCGCTATCAGTCTGATGGACAAGCGTGGGGAATATTTGGCGGAGTTATTTGAAACCGCAAGGAAAGAGGCTAGTATCAGCGGTGCTCAGACAATGTTTTCATTGTGTTCAAGCCTCCTGGAAATGTCCCCACTTTTGTCTGAAATTTTTCAAAAAGAGAATGAACAATCCCTGAAAGGGTTGAAGATTTTTCTCAATGAGGCCCAACAAATTCAAATTTTTAATAAACAAAAGAAGACCCTTCAAGAGGATTTCCACAAGGGGGATTGGGTCAAAATTTTTGCATGGTGCCGCTCTCTTCTCGAAGAAAAGAAGTTTGATGACTATCGCTCACACTTGAAAGATGCCATCCTCAACCAGCCTCCAGAATCCCTGAACCCCACCACCGTTTTAGCGACCCTCTATTTCACCTACCAGCTGCTCATCAAATCCTCTGATTGGAAATAATTCCCATCACCATGATCGCGTTTTTAGATAAGCACCTATTTTTATCTGATTATTTATTTAATTGTTTAAACATAGTTTATATTATACTTAATTTTTTAGGCATGCTTCTGTTTCATTCGTGCGATCATGGCCTGATGGGTTTCTTCTGAACCATCGTGCAGGTAGCCGAACATTTTATCCCAAGGAAGATCAGGAGTTCCGTAATTGCATTCGAAGTCCCTGTTTAATTCTTTGAAACGATCTAGCCGCTACTTCAGTGAACCAAATTGATCAGGCACTTTAATCCTAGTTTCAAATATCTATCAAATTTGTTTCAGCATGCCTGTAAATTAAAATTGAGAGAATATCTTTCAACCAGGATGGATAATAAGACTACTCTTGGTTGTTGGCAGGTTTGCACAAATGGGAGATTGTCAACAAAAAATCAGATTTTTCCTTTGATCCGTTCAAAGAGTTGCTTTGAATTTTTCAAGAGAGTGATCATCGCCGCATGGGCTTGCGCTTCGTTGCCATTGACAATGGCTTCAAAAACCTTCTGGTGCAACGGGAGACTACCCTCCCCTGTGTTCAAAGGACTTCTTTGAGCAATCGAGATAATTGCTCATATGAGGCGAACGATATTCGATAATTGATCCAGGAAGCGGTTGTTGGTTGCCTGAAAGATGGTAACATGAAAGGAGAGGTCAGAATCGAAATACGTATCAGCGTCTTTATGATGAACCGCATCGCACATCCCTTGATAATTCTGACGGATTTTAAGGATCTGCGGAGGGTCGTTTTCTGTGATGCTAGCATGGCGGCATTTGGCTCAAGCACCAGCCTTAGTTCGAATAAGTCGTTTATAATTTCGGTGGGGATGTTCTCTGATTTGGTGTGCCAAAACAGCACATCCGGATCTAATAAGCTCCAGACATCGAGATGGCAAACAACCGTTCCACGCTTTTGGCGTGACTCGATCAATCCTTATATCTGACAACACTCCAAGGACTTCTCGCATCACACTCTGGCTGACACCAAAATCTTCTTTGAGTTCGGGGATACTGGGCAGGATCGCCCCTGGCTGGTATTCACCACAGACAATCTTAGAGCCAAGCGCATCGACAATGGAAGATTGGTTACGGCGTTTGGGGTGAATCATGGAGGGGTTCTGTAAAAATTCTAGAGAACTCTTAAACCGCATTTATAACATGTCCCTGCAAGTTAACTAAACTATTTTGAAAAGGCGCCCTTTAGAAAATTGGCAGAAATGCGAGGCGTTTTGGATAGAGTCGCTTATAATCTGCGCCGATGACGTTCTCCTCTAAAAATCGATCCCGGAACAGGTTCTGGCGGTACTGCCCAGGTTTTTCAGGAATTTTTTCACCCACTAAAAAAAATGTTCGGGAGAGTCCCTTTTTTAGATTTTATTGAGAGTTATAAAGATTTGAAAGTGGTGCTTGTCTTGAAACATTTTAATGCTATGATGAGTCCAGTTTCTGTTGGAGTGGAAAGAAGCGTTGAGTATTAATAATTATTGATAAAAAGGAGAGATTCATATGAGACAAGCCATCATGATAGAGCCTGGAAAAATTGAATACCGTCAGGTATCTGTCCCCATTGTCAAAGAAAATGAAGTGTTACTAGAAATCACGCAAATCGGGGTGTGTGGTTCGGATATCCATGTCAATCACGGCACGCACCCCTTCACCCCTTACCCTGTTGTGCAGGGGCATGAATTTATGGGAATTGTTAAAGAGATTGGGGAAATGTATCGAGCGACATCCAACCTGGAATGAAAGCGACCGCACTTCCCCAAGTAGTCTGCGGCAAATGCCGTCCTTGTTTGAGAGGGGATTTTCACATTTGTCGTGAATTGAAAGTCAAAGGTTTCCAAGCGCCAGGGTGTGCCCAAGATTTTTTTATTGCTTCTGAAGAGATGTTGATTCCTCTCCCTGAATCGTTCACTTATGAACAGGGTGCCTTGGTTGAACCCCTTTCTGTTGCCGCTCATTCGACTCAACGTGCCGGAGATTTGACGGGGAAAAATGTGGTGGTTTTAGGAGCAGGAACCATTGGAAATCTGGTGGCCCAAGTCGTTCGATCCCGAGGTGCCAAAAAGGTTCTGATCACAGACTTGAGTGAATTCCGGCTTGAAATTGCTCAGAAATGTGGGATTGATGCCATCTCCAATGTGAAAAATGAAACACTGACAGACGCCTCTCAACGGGTCTTTGGCGATGAGGGCTTTGATGTTGCTTTTGAAGCCGCCGGCGTTGAAGCCGCCATGAACGCTGCCATTGAAGCGATCGAAAAAGGAGGGGCCATTGTGGTGGTAGGGGTTTTTGGAGAAAACCCACGCATCGACATGTCTACTGCGGGGAAACATGAACTATCGCTCATCGGCACCTTGATGTATCAACACAAGGATTACCGGGAAGCCGTTGAACTGATCCAGAGTGGAAAAGTGAAGACGCAATCTTTAGTGACCCGGCATTTTCCTTTTGAAGAATACCATCAAGCCTATCGTTATATTGTAGAAAAACTCCATCACATGGTAAAAGAACGCCCTTTTTCTTTCACTGCCAGTGCTGAAGAATTGAGAGAGTTGTAATTTTGGGCGCTCAATACATATGATTTTAAACTCTTGGTCTCTTACGGTTTAGATTGAGTCTAATGTTGTCTGTGAACTTAGAAAAACTGCTCATCAGAAGGTCTCCAAGACACCTCTACTATAGCCTTATCTTTCTTTCTATTATTCTTTGTCATTTTTTTGCGGGGATCCAGTTTTGGCTCAATCTTCCGGAATTGGAAGCACCCATAACTTGGATCAATCAATTTTACGTCCTTTTGAGCTTATCGTTTTTTCTCTCTATCTTGCTTTTTGCCTATCGTGGAGAAAAATTTTTAGGACACGCGTTATTTATTGCAAAATTTGTGATTTTTGTGATCATTGGCTTGGGTGAAGGAAAATATTTAGGAGTGGAATTTACTCTATTAACATTAATCCTCATTGAGACGAGTGCCTATTTCAATCTTGTTAAAAGTATCACCCTCAGCAGTGTGCTGCTGCTGATTACCCTCCTGAATCAACAAACAATCAAGGCGTGGGATATCCACCTTTCCAGCGTTCCTCTTCATGATTTAATTTCGCTGGCCATTTACGGAGGGTTGTTTTCTTGTGTTGTGAATGTTTTGCATCTTGCCGTAAATAATCTTGATCGCCAAACCCAAGAGGCGAACCGGCTCGATAAAGCCGTCTCTCAATTGATGGAAGCCAATGTCGTCTTTCAAAGATATGCGACTTCTGCAAGGGAACAATCGGCGGATCAGGAGAGGAAGCGGATTTCCAGAGATATTCACGACACCGCCGTTCATACTTTTATGACCCTGATTATCCTTGCTGAGTCCGCAATCGATTCCATTTCCTCGGAAAATCAAAAATTATCAAAAATATTGCAGCAAATGATTACACAAGCGAAGGTGGCTGTCAGTGACACCCGACATGCGTTGCGGGAATTGAGAGGGATTGAAGAAGTGGTCCCCAAAGGGCTTCAAGCGATCATTCATTTGGTCAAAGTTTTCGAAGAGGCGACAGGAGTTCAGGTTCACCTGGATACCGGCAATACTCCTTGGCAATTCAAAGAAGGCCTGGATCAAACCGTCTACAGAATGGTGCAGGAGGGTTTGACCAATGCATTTCGACATGGTAAAGCCACAGAGGTCATTATCCGCTTGTGGATTTTCGAAACCTCATCGGGACCGGAATTGATTGTTCGAATTCGAGACAATGGACAAGGGAGTCCTGAGATTAACAAAGGCATCGGATTGCAAGGCATGGAAGAACGCATCAACAAAGTGCAAGGTCGGTTTGAATCCAGTAATGTGATCGATGGGTTTGAAATTGCCGCTTGGATTCCATTCAAATAAACACCACTGATGTGTATAAAAAATGGAAGATATTCGAATCATTTTGGCAGATGATCAAAAACTGTTCGTGCAAAGCCTCAAAACAGTCATTAAAGCAAGATCTGAAAATATTGAAGTGGTCGGAATTGCTTATAATGGCAAAGAGGCTGTCGAATTAGTCAAAAAACTGCATCCACATATTGTACTGATGGACCTACGGATGCCAGTGATGGATGGTGCGGAAGCCACACGAATTATTTGTGAAATGTATCCGGAAACCCAGGTAATCATGCTGACCACTTATGATGATGAAGTCTTTATCCATGAGGCGCTCTCTCATGGTGCCGTCGGTTATCTGCTCAAAGAGACACAACCCTTCAATTTGATCATGTCGATCCTTGCTGTCAAAGAAGGGTCCATCCTCATCTCTCCGGCTGTTGCTAAGAAGCTGGTCAAACAATTGGATAACATTTCCCAGCAATCTTCTATGAGTGAAAAGACTTCTCAAATTCCCACACTGGATGATTTGACGAAACGAGAAAAAGAGGTCTTGTTGTTACTAGCAAAAGGCTGCAATAATAAAGAAATTGCTAAAAATCTATACATTGAAGAACAAACCGTCTGCAACCACGTCAGCATGATTTATTCTAAAATTGGAGTTCATGATCGCATTGAAGTGATGTTGATGGTGAATCGCATGAAAGTTTAGTAGTGCGAATGAAAAAATATGAAAGAAAACGAAAAAACGTATATCGCCTTTCTCATTCCCTCAGCCACGATACTCTTAATTTTTACCGTTGTTCCTATTGTCCTCTTAGTTGTTTTCAGTTTGACTTCTTGGAGTTTAATCCAAGACGGTTCCTTCCAATTTTTTGGGATTGGAAACTTCTTTAGATTGGTGGAGGACGCACGGTTTTGGAATTCTCTCAAAGTTTCTTTTTATTATATTTTTGTGAACACCGGGCTTCAAGTTTTGTTGGGTTTTGCTATTGCGTTGCTTTTGTTTCTTGACAAAAAAGGGACTCAGCTACTCCGCCCGCTTTTGTTGATTCCAATGCTGATTCCTCCGATTGCGGTGGGCTTGTGCTGGCGTGTTTTATTCACTCCCAACCTGGGAGGGATCAATTATTTCTTAAAATTGATCAATATTGATGGTCCCGTTTGGCTTTCGAATCCGACCAGTGCCCTCATCGCCGTCACCATCACTTCTGTCTGGGAATGGACGCCCTTTGTGATGATTATCCTGTTAGCTGGCTTGGAATCACTCCCCACGATCCCTTAGAAGCAGCCATTATCGATGGAGCCTCCTGGCTTCAATTGTTGTGGTATGTGATCATTCCTCTGCTCAAACCCGTCTTGTTAGTGGTCATTATTTTAAGAATTCTCGAAAGTTTAGCGATCTTGCCCGTTGTTTTTATCATGACTGGAGGAGGTCCGGTTTCTTCTACAGAAGCAATCAATCTCTATGCCTACGAAGTCGGGTTGAACTTTCTGGATATTTCTTATGCTTCGACATTGCTCATTGTTTTGATCTTTATTATGCTCATTTTTACGTCGGTTTTGGTCAAGTTTGCCACTGAAGAAAACGCATCATGATTCGTGTCTATCACAAAAGCAAAAGGAGAATTTCTTCTACGTTTGTGTACTTTGCTTTGGGAGCCTTTTTTGTATTTACATTTGCCCCTTTACTATGGTTTCTCGGCTTGTCTTTTAAAACCCAGCTCCAAGCCTATGCAAATCCTCCCTTGTTTATTTTTACTCCTACATTGGAGAACTATCAGATATTTTTTGTCGAATCCGGATTTTTAAATTTTTTAGGAAATAGCCTGATTGTGAGCACACTGTCGACTGTTCTCTGTTTGGCAATCGGTAGTCCCGCTGCTTATGCCTTGACCAAAATTGAGAGAAAATTGAAAAACATTTTTCTGGTATGGATTATTTTAATTCGGATGGTTCCAGCAATGACCTACGTGATTCCTTTTTTTATTGTTTATTCAAAATCTGGGTTGATTGATACTAGGTCTGGTCTCATGCTTTCCTATTTTACTCTCAATTTACCATTGGTGATTTGGTTGATGCGCACATTTTTTTTAGATGTTCCTCAATCTTTAGAAGATGCAGCCCAGATTGATGGCGCTTCAACCCTTCAAGCCTTTTTGAAAATCATTGTCCCCCTGGCAACCCCAGGTCTCGTCTCAACAGGGATTCTCATATTTGTGTTGAGCTGGAATGAATTCATTTTTGCGTTGGTACTGACACGGCGGGAGGCGG
>WASW01041746.1_pt1 | contig 15035 bp, 16 predicted proteins | sample 5698521 | NCBI WGS metagenome assembly WASW01 (sample SAMN11175560, study PRJNA528189) | sponge metagenome | isolation source: marine sponge | host: Leucetta | place: Antarctica: Western Antarctic Peninsula, King George Island | collected 2013-01
CGATGCTTGGTAATGCGCTACTAGGCTGAATGGTTATTTGTTGCGCTTCTGATGGTAAATTAAGCGGTGTGTTTGTGTAATTGTAAAACCATGCAACGGTAGCTATTGCGGCAATTATTAAAAATACAAAGCTTATTTTAAGAAGTCGTATCATATGCCGAGCGCTTTTCTGATATTAATAGCCAGTGTTTGTTTGGTCCAGGTTTTATGCGAAAGCGACCGTACCTGCCATGCGCCATAAAGGCTATTACAAATAATAAGCTCATCTGCTGCTAGTAGCTTTTCTAAAGACATCGTTGCAATTTTAACTTTAAGGTTTATTGTCTTGGCCAATGCTAAAATACGTTGTCTAGTCACGCCAGCAACACCGCATTGGTCCAAACGAGGTGTGATGAGGGTATCGTTATAGCGCGCAAATATATTCGACGCAATACATTCAATTACATTGCCAGCACTGTCGAGCATCAAGCCTTCTGCGATAGCAGGGTCATTCCATTCCATTCTAGCTAAAACGTTTTCAATACGACTGAGATGTTTAACACCAGCCAGCGCGGGCTGATGCGTCAAGCGCATATTGCATAGATGTAATTGCACACCTTCATCAACGTTTTCTTTAGGATGTTTAGGCATTGCTGATTTAATGACAATGCGTGTTGGTTCTGTAATGGCAGATGGCGCATAGCCACGTTCGCTCTCACCACGTGTGATAATGATTTTAGCAACAGCAGTTTCGTCAGCTAAAAAAAGTTGCAAAAAATCACTCATTAATAGATCTGCACTCGGGCAAACGATACCAAGCACGCTACAATTTTCTTCTAACATTTGGTATTGTGAAGGCCAATGATCAGGCAGGCCGTTAACGACTTTTAGTGTTCTAAAGACACCATCTCCGTAGGCTAAGCCACGATCAAGTGGTGAAATAGCAGCATTAAAAACACCATTAATGGTGCATGAGATTTTATTTGGCATAAGTCATATTAAACCATAGCAAACAGCGACAAAAAAGCCTGTGACAATGATTGCACAGGCTTTATTATACTTTTAATTTTATACTTTCTTAAATACTAAACTGCCGTTAGTGCCGCCAAAGCCAAAATTGTTTTTTAGAGCATATTCGATTTTCATATCACGCGCTGTATTAGCACAATAATCTAAATCGCATTCAGGGTCTTGATCAAAAATATTGATCGTAGGCGGTGAAACTTGATTATAAATAGACAGTATCGTAAATACAGACTCTAAGCCGCCTGCACCACCTAATAAATGCCCTGTCATTGATTTGGTTGAATTAACGACCAAATTGCTTGCATGGTCGCCAAAAGTGGCTTTAATCGCATTTGTTTCGTTAACATCACCCAGTGGTGTCGATGTGCCATGTGCATTCATGAAGCTGACTTGGTCTACATTGGTACCAGCATTTTTCAATGCGTTGACCATTGAACGACGAGGTCCATCCATATTAGGCGCCGTCATGTGATACGCGTCTGCACTCATGCCATAACCGCATAATTCAGCATATATTTTTGCACCACGCGCTTTGGCATGTTCGTACTCTTCTAGCACGATCACACCTGCACCCTCACCTATCACAAAGCCATCTCGCTCTTTGTCCCAAGGTCTACTGGCTGTTGCTGGGTCATCATTGCGACTAGAAAGTGCGCGTGCAGAAGCAAAACCACCGACTGAAAGCTCAGTAATTGCAGCCTCAGCGCCTCCAGCAACCATGACATCAGCATCGCCATATTCAATCATACGCGAGGCATCACCAATACAATGCGTGCCTGTTGTACATGCTGTCACAATGGCCACATTAGGCCCTTTTAACCCAAATATAATGCTTAAGTTACCAGAGATCATGTTAATAATTGTGCCAGGGATAAAGAAAGGCGATATTTTACGTGGCCCACCTTCGTCATACGTATCGTTGGTGGTTTCAACTAAACCTAAGCCACCAATGCCTGAACCAATTTCAACGCCAATCCGTTCGGCATTTTCCTCAGTGACAACAATGCCACTATCGTTGAAGGCTTCAATACCAGCTGCCAGCCCGTATTGAATAAAGCTATCCATGCGTCGCGCATCTTTTGCCGGCAAGTGGTCTGTGACATTGAAGTCTTTTACCTCACCTGCAATTTGAGACGAAAACTTACTCGGATCAAACTTGGTGATGCGCGTAATCCCAGACCTTCCTGCGACTAGATTTTCCCAAGCAGTTGATGTCCCAATGCCTACGGGAGATACAACGCCTAAGCCAGTAATAACGACTCTACGTTTAGACATATATATTAGGAATTAGCCCTTTTTACAAGCGCTAATTAAATTGAATTTATTTGAGGTTTGAGTTGACGTAGTCAACTGCTTGTTGCACTGTTGTGATTTTTTCTGCTTCGTCATCAGGAATTTCACAATCAAACTCTTCTTCTAAAGCCATTACCAGCTCTACTGTATCGAGTGAATCAGCACCTAAATCATCTACGAATGATGATGCATTTTTTACATCTGCTTCGTTTGCACCTAATTGCTCACATACGATTTTTTTTACACGTTGTTCGATGTCAGACATCCATTTACCCCTATTTATTAAAAATTAGCTTTTTCAGCTAAGTGCGTATTCTAGCAAAACTCTGCAAGAATACAAAAATAATATTTTTTAAGCCATATACATGCCACCATTGACATGGATAGTTTCACCTGAAATATAAGCGGCACCTGATGAAGCAAGAAATGCCACCGTTGCTGCAATTTCTGAAATATTCCCTAATCTGTTAGATGGCACACGCGCAAGCATTTGTTTTTTTACGTCTTCTGGTAATTTAGCTGTCATGTCCGTTTCAATAAAGCCTGGTGCAACACAATTGACAGTAATACCACGACTGCCAACTTCAGTCGCCAATGATTTCGTAAAACCTGTTATACCTGCTTTAGCAGCAGCATAGTTAGTTTGGCCTGCGTTACCCATATGGCCAACGACGCTTGAAATATTAATAATGCGGCCTGCGCGCGCTTTCATCATCGGCCGTAACACCGCCTTGCTCATACGATACACAGCGCTTAAGTTCGTTGAAATCACGTCATCCCAATCTTCGTTACTCATGCGCATCATGAGCGTATCTTTTGTAATGCCTGCATTGTTAACGAGAATGCTAACATTTCCGTATTGGTCGGTTATTGCTTGTAAGACTGATTCAATTTGTGGTGCATCATTTACATTTAAGGCAATGCCCATGCCTTTGATGCCCGCCTCTTTAAGTGACGTGTTGATTTTATCTGCACCAGATACTGAAGTGGCTGTACCAATCACCGTTGCACCTTGCTTGCCAAGTGCTTGTGCAATGCCAGCACCAATACCGCGACTTGCACCTGTAACTAATACAATTTCATTTTCTAATGACATTAAGTAATCCTTTTAAACTATTGATTAAATTAACTATTAAATTCTTTTATAGCTTCATTGCTAATAAATGCAGTGCAAGAAAACTCAGCCACAATTCGCTTTGTTAATCCAGCAAGCACCTTGCCTGGCCCGCATTCTGCGGCGCTAGAAACGCCTTGCTGATGAATGGCTTGCACTGTATCTGCCCAACGCACTGGAGAATATAACTGATTGACTAAAGCAGCCTTAATATTTACTGGCTCATGATGCGCGGTAACATCAGCATTATGAATGACAGAAATTTCAGGTGTTTTTATATCAACATCTTTAAGATATTCTGCTAACTTAGTAGAGGCTGGTGCCATTAAGCTGCAATGCGACGGAACGCTAACAGGTAAAATAAGTGCCCTTTTAGCGCCCTTTTCTTTAGCGAGTATGAGTGCGCGTTCAACAGCTGTTTTATCACCAGCAATGACGACTTGACCAGGTGAGTTCAGATTAACGGCCTGACAGACTTCATCTGCAGCCGCTTCGGTACACACTGCTTGCACTGCGGCGTCATCTAAGCCCAAAATAGCTGCCATTGCACCCTTACCCTCCGGCACTGCACTTTGCATGGCATCTGCTCGAAACTTTACTAATGGCAGCGTATCTGTAAAACTTAACGCGTTAGCCGCCACTAAAGCCGTATACTCACCTAAGCTATGACCTGCCAGTACAAAAGGTAGCTGGTCGCTTATTTTTTGATACGCACGCCAAGTAGCAACCCCTGCTGTCAGCATTAATGGTTGTGTATTTTGTGTTTGATTAATCAGCTCATTTGGTTCTGTCACCATCGCCCAAAAGTCGACCTTTAGAATGTCTGACGCTTCTTTAAAAGTGTCTTTGATGATAGGTGAATCATCAAATCGAGACATCATACCAACTGATTGTGAACCTTGACCCGGGAAGAAGAATGCTGTTTTACTCATAATTTACTTTAAATAACTTTTTTATATACATGATTATATTAAACTAGTTTAATATTTAACTAATGCTGAACCCCATGTAAAGCCACCACCAAATGCTTCCATTAAGATGGTTTCTCCACGTTTAATGCGACCATCTCGCACCGCAACATCTAACGCCAGTGGAATAGAGGCTGCTGAGGTATTGCCGTGTTTATCGACAGTCACCACAACTTTATCCATACTCATATTCAGTTTCTTTGCTGTTGCTTGCAAGATGCGTATATTGGCCTGATGTGGTACTAGCCAATCAATATCAGATTTTTGCATGTTGTTAGCGGTTAACGTTTCATCGACAATTTGATCTAATGTATTCACTGCCATTTTAAAAACAGCATTACCTTCCATGGCAACTGTATCTTGACCATCATTTTTTCGGGGTACGTGCAGCATTTTTTCAAAATTACCATCAGCATGAATATGCGTAGAAATAACACCCTGCTCTTGTGAGGCTTGTAAAATAACAGCGCCAGCGCCATCGCCCCATAAAATAGAATTGCTTCTATCCTTGTAATCAGTGATGCGCGAAAAAGAATCCGCACCAATCACTAAAGCACATTTACTTGAGTCTGTTTTAATAAAATTATTGGCGGTAGCAAGGCTATAGACAAAGCCGCTACAGACCGCTTGCAGGTCAAATGCAGGGCAGCCGCCTGATATGCCGAGCTTACGTTGCACCATGGTCGCCACACTAGGAAATATCTTATCAGGGGTTGTGGTTGCAACAATAATAAGATCTATTTCATTAGCATCAATATTGGCACTAGCAATGGCTTGCTTAGCTGCATTAGTAGCCAAATCACTTGTAAACTCATCTTCTGCCACAATATGGCGCTGCCGAATACCGGTGCGTGAGTAAATCCACTCATCTGTGGTATTTATCATACTTTCTAATTCTGTATTATGCAGAATTCTTTTTGGAAGGTAGCTGCCTGTACCAGTGATTTTTGAATGAATCATTAATATAACCTATACGCTTACTTCTGCAGAACGTTTTGCAGCTTTTGATTGTATGTGTTCAATTTCCAATTGCTCAGTGATGCGCCGTAGCACGCCGCTACGCGCCTCTTCAGCCGCAACATGAATGGCATGATAAAAGCCAACATTATCGGCGCCGCCATGGCTTTTTACTACAATACCACGCAAGCCTAAAAAGCTTGCGCCATTATAAAGTCTAGGGTCAAGACGTTTTTTAAATGCTTTCAACACTGGCATCGCCCCTAGCGCCATCAGCTTAGTTATCCAGCTCTTTTTGAATTCTTGTGTTAGAAACATCCCCATCATATGCGCTAAACCTTCAGTGGTTTTAAGCGAAACATTGCCCACAAAACCATCGCACACCACAAGGTCAGTCGTGCCTTTGAAAATATCATCGCCTTCAATATTACCGTAAAAGTTGAGATGGCTTGCACGTAGCAATTCTCCAGCCTGCTTAACGACTTCATTGCCTTTGATGTCTTCAGAGCCAATATTAAGCAATCCAATTGTTGGTTCTGGCTTATGCTCAACACAGCTCACGAGCATTGCGCCCATGACAGCAAACTGTAACAACTGCTCTGCGGTGCAATCTGCATTCGCACCCAAATCCATCATATAAGTGTTGCCTTTTTCAGAAGGCATGGCCGAAGCAATTGCGGGCCGATCGATACCGGGTAATGTTTTTAGTACAAACCTTGACGTTGCCATTAAAGCACCAGTATTTCCAGCACTTACACAGGCGTGCGCTTCACCACTTTTAACCAAATTAATAGCAACGCGCATCGAAGAGTCTTTTTTGTTTTTTAATGCACTTTGAGGCGATTCGTCCATTAGCACGACTTCAGAAGCGTGATGGACGCGCAAACGCGCACTTTCAGAAGCTTTTTGCGCTTTAAGCTCGGCATAAATAGCATCTTTTAACCCAACTAACACAATATTAAGCTGGTTATCACCTGCTAAAGCTTTTAAAGCTGCAGGCACGGTAACGTGGGGCCCGTGATCGCCACCCATTGCGTCAATTGCTATTGTGATATCCATGTTGGGCCAGTTAACTTAGAAAGCAAAATTAGATTTGATGATACGGAAAATTTCAATGTTTAGCTTATGTCAATAATGTACAAACTAACGCCGCGCTAAATTAATGTGACGCGGCGCAGTAGATTAGAAATATTAAACTGCTATTCAGTTTATTATTCGCCTTTTGTTGCCATGACTTTACGACCACGATAAAAACCGCTTGGGCTTACGTGATGGCGTAGATGTGTTTCACCAGTTGTCGGCTCAACAGCCAATGGTGGTTTCTCTAAAAAGTCGTGTGAACGATGCATGCCACGTTTTGAAGGTGACTTTTTGTTTTGTTGAACTGCCATGCTAATACTCCAAATTTAGTAGTAAATCTAAATAGTTAATTCTGTTAAAAATGCGCTAAATAGCTAATCCGTAATGATAATCCATTTGCTGCCTATTTGTAAACATAAACTATTCATTATTATCACTATTTACATCTTTTGAGAGAGACGTTATTTAATAAAGTCTTTTAATATTGCAAATGGGTTTTCTTTTTCGCCCGATTCTAAAGTGACTTTAGTGCATTGTTTATCATGCATCGGTGCAATTGGCATTGCCACTAGCAATTCATCTTCTATTAGGTCTTTTAGATTCATTTCTGGTGCAGGCGCCAACCAATCAATGTCATCACTGTCTTCAGGCGCTATCTCAGCAATCAAGTAGTCGAATGTTAATGAAAAATCAATATTGATTTCTTCTAAACATCGTTGGCAAATAGCTGGCAATGTCACTTCTAAAGCTAAATGCAAGCTTGGCGGTTGCTGTTTTTGCGCTTTACCTACCAACTTATATTCAATATTGGTTACTTTTTCTTTAGAAAGTAATAACGTTTCTGCAAGTCGCTCACAAGATGCTGCATTAATAGCGCCTGCTATATTTTCTTGTTTTTTTGCAAACTCAAGGTTGTTGATTAGTAGCTGCTTCATGATTTTTTAATGCCAATAGTGTCGTTATTTCAGTCTAATTTTACCTGCATTAGCATTTTGTAGAAAGCACGTGCGTGTTACAATCGACGGGTTTTAGAATCAATAAGGCATTAGTGTGTTCAAAAAAATTCTTGTAGCAAATCGCGGTGAAATTGCAGTACGTATTGTACGTGCTTGTGCCGAGATGGGTATTAAATCTGTCGCAATATATGCTGATGCTGACAGTAGAGCCTTACACGTTAAAAAGGCAGATGAAGCTTATCGACTAGGCTCTGATCCCGTTGCTGGCTATTTAAACGCGCACAACATCGTTAACATCGCAACGGCTGCTGGTTGCGATGCATTACACCCTGGCTATGGTTTTTTATCTGAAAATCCAGAACTGGCAGAAATTTGCGCACGCCGGGGTATTAAGTTTATCGGGCCTACTGCGCAAGTTATTCGAAAAATGGGTGACAAAATTCAGGCACGCACCGCGATGACTAAAGCCGGCATTCCATGCACACCAGGCAGCGAAGATAACTTAGCCGACTTAGCCGATGCCGTGCAATTGGCGGCTAAAATCGGTTACCCCGTGATGTTGAAAGCGACCAATGGCGGTGGTGGCCGCGGCATTCGTCGTTGTGATAGCGAAAAAGATTTATTGGCAAATTATGACCGTGTGATTTCAGAAACAAGCAAAGCATTTGGCAAGCCAGAAGTTTTTCTAGAAAAATGTGTTGTACATCCTAGGCACATAGAGGTGCAGATACTAGGGGATAGCCAAGGTAATGCTGTACATTTGTTTGAACGAGACTGCTCTATTCAAAGACGTAATCAAAAACTTATTGAAATTGCGCCCTCACCTCAATTGGATGATGCACAACGTAAGTACATTGGCGCCTTAGCGGTTAAAGCGGCTAAAGCTGTTGGATATGAAAATGCAGGCACTGTAGAATTTTTACTTGATTCAGATGATACGTTCTACTTTATGGAGATGAATACACGCTTGCAAGTAGAACATACTGTGACTGAGTCGATCACAGGCATCGATATCGTACAAGAACAAATTCGCATCGCATTTGGCCTGCCGTTGCAATATGAACAAATTAATATTACCTTCCGTGGTTTTGCAATGGAATTCCGTATTAATGCAGAAGATCCCAAAAATGACTTTTTACCTAGCTTCGGTAAAATTACGCGCTATTATTCACCTGGCGGACCTGGGGTACGGATGGATGCTGCTATTTATACCGGTTATATTATTCCACCCTACTATGATTCAATGTGTGGCAAGCTAACCGTTTGGGCGCTTGATTGGGAAGGTGTAATCGAACGTGGTCGCCGTGCATTGGATGATATGGAAGTGTATGGCGTTAAAACGACAATACCTTACTACCAAGAAATAATGAAGCATCCGGAATTTAGGAATGCAAAGTTCAATACAAGCTTTGTAGAAATGCATCCTGAATTAACCAATTACGCTACACAGTTACCACCAGAATTAATAGCGGCTGCAGTATCAGCCGCTATTGCAGCAAATCAAGGCATTTAATAAGTTTAATTTTAAAGAGTTTTCAATATGAGTAAAATAAATATTACAGAATTGGTTTTACGCGATGGTCATCAATGCATGATTGCAACGCGCTTACGGACAGAAGATATGCTGCCAATATGTTCAAAACTTGATTCAATCGGTTTTTGGTCGCTAGAAGCATGGGGCGGCGCAACGTTTGATGCGTGCGTGCGCTTTTTAAAAGAAGACCCTTGGGAGCGGTTATCTAAATTACGTAAAGCCTTACCAAATAGTCGCATTCAAATGTTGTTGCGCGGCCAAAACTTATTAGGCTATCGCCATTATTCTGATGACGTAGTGCGTGCTTTCGTTCAAAAGTCTGCTGACAATGGTGTCGATGTGTTCCGTATTTTTGATGCGATGAACGATATGCGCAACCTTAAAACTTCTATTGATGCGGTTAAAAAAGCCCAAAAAATAGCAGAAGGAACGATTAGTTACACCACTAGCCCAAAGCACGATGTGGCACACTTTGTTGAATTGGCAAAAGAATTGGAAAGCATGGGTTGTGACACTTTAGCCATTAAAGACATGGCAAGCCTGTTAACACCACAAAGCACGGCAGAGCTAGTCAAAGCCCTTAAATCAGCAATTAGCATACCGATCCATTTACATAGCCATGCAACTTCTGGCTTAGCGAGTTTAAATCTGATGCGTGGTGTAGAAAATGGTGCCACTATTATCGACACTTGCAACTCTGCGTTTAGTGAGGGAGCGAGCCACCCAACGACTGAAAGCATTATTGCAGCGCTTCAAGGGACAGAATATGACACAGGTCTAGATATTGGTGCTGTACAAGAAGTAAGTGAGTATTTCCGTGAAGTCCGTAAAAAATATTGGCAATTTGAAAGTAGCTACACAGGTGTCGATACGCGTGTTTTGGTTAATCAAGTGCCAGGCGGCATGATTTCCAATCTGAGCAATCAATTAAAAGAGCAAGGCTCATTAGATAAAATGAATGCTGTGCTAGATGAAATTCCACGTGTTCGTAAAGATTTAGGCTATCCACCATTAGTCACGCCAACTTCTCAAATTGTTGGTACACAAGCTGTATTAAATGTATTAACCGGTACACGCTATAAAACGGTTACCAATGAAGTCAAAAATTACTTCTTAGGTCAGTATGGGAAATCCATTAGCCCAGTTGACCCAGCGGTGCAAAAAATTGCGATTGATGATGCTGAAGTGATCACTTGCCGCCCTGCTGATTTACTTGAACCTGAAATGGATAGGCTTAAAGCGGATATAGATCGTACGGCTAAAAATGAAGAAGATGTTTTAACTTATGCAATGTTTCCTGATATTGGTGAAACGTTCTTGCAAGAGCGTAATGCTAATTCATTAATACCAGAAGCGTTGCTATCAAAAGAAGAACATAATGCGAACGCTTCACGTTATGCACCAAATGAATTTAATGTCACATTGCATGGTGAAACTTTCCACATCAAACTGACAGGCAGTGGTCACGATGGTGAAGAAAAACGGCCATTCTATGTCTCTGTTGATGGTATTGCAGAAGAAGTCATGGTCGAAACGTTAAGCGAGATTGAACTTAATGATAAAGGCGCTAATGGTAGCAAGAAAAAAGAGCCGGCTAAAGTAGCTGGTGGCCGCCCTCGCCCAACGCATAAAGGCTGTATTACAACTGCAATGCCAGGCACTATCGTAGAAGTTAAAGTTGCGATTGGTGATAAAGTCAATGCAGGTGATAGCATTTTAGTGATTGAAGCGATGAAGATGGAAAATGAAATACAGGCGTCGACTTCTGGCACCGTTGTCTCTATTAATGTAACGAAGGGTGATGCTGTTACGCCAGATGAAACTTTATTAGAAATTCAACCTGAATAAATGCACGCAACTTAAACAATAGCCGGCAGAATAAAACTGTCGGCTTTTTATTTAACTTTACAATAGCCATACAAATAGACACACATAAAAAAATATGAAACAAACACTTATCTTAGCGTCTTCTTCAATTTACAGACGTGAGCTTCTACAGAAACTTAACATCCCATTTAATTGCGTCTCTCCTAATGTAGATGAAACCATTCTTAAAAAAGAGTTGCCACAGGATACTGCATTAAGACTAGCACAAGAAAAAGCGATGAAAGTAGGTTTGGATTACCCACAGTCTTTAATCATTGGTTGCGATCAAGTCGCGACGTTAGGCGGTGTGCAACTAGGTAAGCCTTTAAACCATAATAACGCCACAAAACAATTAAAAGCATCTAGTGGGCGCGAGGTGCACTTTTATAGCGCACTGTGTTTATACAATGCGGCTAGTGATAACATGCAAGTTGCCAACGTTACTTATAGCGTCAAATTTAGAACGTTAACTGACGCGCAAATTGAAAGCTATTTAGTAAAAGAGCAACCTTATCATTGTGCAGGTAGTGCAAAATCAGAGGGCTTGGGTATTGCGCTCATTGAAAGTATGGTTGGTGAAGATCCTAATGCGCTCATTGGCCTACCACTGATTAAGCTGATTAGTATGCTACAAAATGAAAATATTAGCGTAATATAATTTTTAACCCTGTTTAATGGGTCGCCACGTGTAAGTATTAAGTGTTTTGATTGTTAAGCAATTAATCACCGACTTAATCATTGGATAAAGTAATGCACCATAAAAAACTAGCAAGCTATTTTTCTAAATTATCTTTGGCTAAACCAGCACTAGCATCAGCCTTAATACTATGTACTTACACAACGATAGTAAGTGCAGAAACTCGCAGCACACTTAAGGACCAACAAGGTGTTGCTGTGACGATTTATAACGGCGATTTAGCGCTTGTTAAAGACACGCGTAAGGTTAATTTTAAAAAAGGATTTAATGCTGTCGCCATGCGCGATGTCAGTGCAAAGATGCGGCCTGAAACGGCACTACTGCGTAGCATTAATGCACCAGGAAGCTTATCTCTGTTTGAACAAAACTTTGATTTTGATTTGCTCACGCCTACTAAAATGCTAGAGAAATATGTTGGAAAAACGGTCACTATTGTGAAAACAAACCCCGCTACTGGTGCAGAAACGTCAGAAAAAGCAACTGTACTCTCTGCTAACAATGGCGTTGTTCTTAAGATTGGCAATAGAATTGAAACAGGCCTCCCTGGCAGAATTGTTTACGATAATGTACCTGCTAATCTGCGTGACCGACCAACTTTAATTACGCAACTCAATAATAAAGGCACACAAAACCAAACGGTAGAACTCAGTTATTTAACGGGCGGGTTGGGTTGGAAAGCCGATTATGTTGCTGAGTTAAACGATAAAGAAAGCAGACTGGATTTGTCAGGTTGGGTCACATTGACAAACACGAGTGGTGCTAGCTATAAAAAGGCTAAATTGCAATTAGTAGCAGGCGATGTTAATCGTGTCCAGCAACGAATGGCGCGCGCAATGACAAAAAATAGGCGTAATGACATGGTAATGGCGGAAGCTGCTGCCCCTATGTCACAAGAAGGCTTACTAGAATTTCATTTGTATAGCTTGCAACGCCCGACTACGATTAAAGAAAACCAAACCAAGCAAGTGGCATTATTATCGGCCAACAACATCCCAACGACTAAAGAACTGGTGCTGCGTGGTGCGCAACATTACTATCGTGGTCAATATGGTCAAATAGGCACTAAAATGAAAGTGGGTGTTTATATTCAGTTTGATAATAAAGAAGCTTCTAAACTAGGCATGCCGCTACCTAAAGGTATTATGCGTGTTTATAAAAAAGACAGTCAGGGTAATGCGCAATTTGTTGGTGAAGATAGCATTGACCATACCCCTAAAAATGAAACAGTCCGTTTAAAATTGGGTAATGCTTTTGATGTTACAGCAGATAAAAAAACAAACAGATTTTAAAAAAGTCTCTAACCGAGAGTTTAAACCCGCATTTGAAGTAACGCTAAAAAATGCTAAAAAAGAGTCTGTTACAGTGACTGTACAAGAACCGATTGGTGGTGATTGGAAAATTCTTTCTGAAAGCGCACCACATAAAAAAGTGAATAGTCATATGGCCCAATGGAAAATAAAAATACCCGCAGAAGGCAAAACCAAGTTAACTTATCGCGCAATTGTTAAATATTAATGGGCGCTAAATTTGGTACGCTATATTTAATCCCTGTCACTATGGGGGCTGATAATATTAGCCAAGTCTTGCCACCTGATGTTGTCAGTTTAGCGCAGCAACTCGATGAGTTTATTGTTGAAAATGAGAAAGTCGCGCGACATTTTTTAGGTGCAATTAAACATAAAAAGCCAATACGTGAGATTACGCTAAAAACACTTAATAAACATACAGATGATAAAAACTTATCAAAACTACTTGATTCGCTATTAACAGGTAAAGACATAGGGCTAATGAGTGACGCTGGTTGTCCTGGTATAGCCGATCCTGGCGCTAAGGTGGCCGCTATAGCGCATAAAAGAGGTATCCGCGTTGCACCATTAGTAGGGCCAAGCGCTATATTGCTTAGCCTTATGGCTAGCGGCCTCAATGGACAGCGCTTTACTTTCTTAGGCTATTTGCCAAGTGATAAAGCTGTGCGTGTACAACAATTAAAAAACATAGAGCAGCGCTCAAAAACACAGCAAGAAACACAAGTGTTTATCGAAACGCCTTTTCGTAATCAACACATGTTAGAAGCAATACTGGCTAATTGTAATAGTGAAACGCAGCTATGTATTGCTTGTAATATCAGTTTGCCAGATGAGTTTATTGTGACCAAACGTGTAGGCTCATGGAAATCAGCTAAATTACCTGACTTACATAAGAGGCCAACCGTTTTTTTACTGTTGGCTAATTAGATATTTCTTCAGCATTAGCTATCTTGAATGAGCGCTTTTACAGGCGCATAACTTCTTCTATGGATTGGTGACACACCATATTGTTGCAATAATGCAATATGTGCTTTTGTTGGATAACCTTTATGCTGTGCAAAACCATACGCTGGATACTGTTTATCTAATGCATACAGTTCAGCATCGCGAGCAGTTTTAGCGAGTATAGAAGCTGCTGAAATTGCTTGTACCTTGCTATCTCCTTTCACAATTGCTTCACATGGCAAACTGATGGTTGGGCACTTATTGCCATCTACTTGTACTAATATTTTAGTAACAGTTAATACATTACTAAATTCTTTTTGCATACTTTCTATCGCACGCTTCATAGCAAGCAAACTAGCTTGCAAAATATTGATGTCATCGATTTCTTCTACGCTACTACTGGCAATCGCCCAAGCCAATGCATGTTGTTTTATCTCTATGGCGAGTGCATCACGTTTTTTTTCAGTGAGTTTTTTAGAATCAGCAAGACCTTCGATTGTATTATCTGGATGAAGAATAACAGCTGCAGCATACACAGCACCAGCTAATGGCCCGCGCCCTGCTTCATCAACACCACAAATTATTGTTGTCATACTAGTTAAAGCTAATTTTTTAAATAAGACAGCACAACTTCGGCTGATTTCTTAGCAGAACCTTGCTTTAATGAGCGATGGATATCTGTGAATGTTTGCTTCATTGCTTTTAACTGCGCTTTATCATTAAATAAAGCATCAACAGCATCAGCCAACTTTTCAGGTGTTGCCTCTTTTTGTAGTAGCTCAGGTACTACAAATTTAGTGGCTAATATGTTCGGTAACCCAACATATGGTAAATAATGCATTGCTTTTAACATCAACCAGCTTAACCGTGGCATACGGTATGTAATCACCATAGGACGTTTTAATAAAGCAGCTTCTAGTGTTGCAGTGCCCGATGCGACAATCACGGCATCTGAGGCTTCCATGGCATCATGTGCGTGACCAAACAATAATTGCATATTCCGTGGTTCTTTAGCATTATTATGCAGTGCCTGTTCAAATATGTTACGTGTCTCACGGCTAATAAGAGGTACTAGAAATCTAGCGCTTGGGTATGCCAAACTAATATGCTGCGCAGTTTTTACAAATAAATCTGCATGTTGCTCAACTTCAGATTGTCGGCTACCAGGTAACATCGCTACAATAAATTCAGATTGCTCCAGCTTAAGTACTTCACGTGCTTTTTTCTTATTAGGCTTTATTGGAATGGCATCAGCCAGTGGGTGCCCTACAAATGTCACAGGTAATTTAACAGCTTCGTATAAAGCAGGTTCG
>WASW01087871.1_pt1 | contig 15019 bp, 14 predicted proteins | sample 5698521 | NCBI WGS metagenome assembly WASW01 (sample SAMN11175560, study PRJNA528189) | sponge metagenome | isolation source: marine sponge | host: Leucetta | place: Antarctica: Western Antarctic Peninsula, King George Island | collected 2013-01
CCTTTCCGCCATGCCGATGGAGGACAAACAACCCCTGTTCGCACATTGCACGGCGTTGACCATGCAGGGCGGTATTAATGGTGACGATCTGCACGAGGTCATCGGCCACCGCCTCAACATCGACACTGCCGCCCACTGGCGACCAAACGCCGAAAACTTCTTCAAGCGCGTCACCAAACCCCGCGCCCTGGAAATCGCCGCCGATGTATTGGGCGATAAATGGGCCAAATCCCACAATGGAGAAAAGAAGGCAGTGCTGGCCGACACGCTGGAAGCAAACTTCAACGGCAACCTGACGCCCGGCGTCTCCCCGGAGCAAGCCGCCGTCGCAGCACGCTGGCTTCCCGAAGGCATGGCCTATCCGGTCAACCACGACCAGCCCATAGCCGAAGTCAACGCCGAAGCGCCAACACCTGAAACCTCAAGCCCTGAAACCCCAGCACTTGAAACCCCAACACCTGAAACCAATGACCTGCCGGAAGTGTTCTGCCTTCCGGCGGCTGAATAAGGGAGTGCAGGAATATGGCACATCCCATCGACATCGCCGTGGGCAAACGCCTGCGCCAACTTCGCTTAATCCGCAAAATCACCCAGACCGATCTAGGCGAAAGGCTCGGGGTTACTTTCCAACAAGTTCAAAAATATGAGAAAGGCACCAACCGGATCAGCGCCAGCAAGCTGTGGCTGCTCTCGCAAGAGCTGAAAATCAGCATTGGCTATTTCTTTCAAGACATGAAGGGCAAAGAGGTCCAGACCCTGCCCAAACTCTCCGCCGCCGCTTTCGAGCTGGCAACCCTGTTTGACGCCAATCCCCATGAGACCGTTCAAAGGCGATTGCTGCAATTATTCCGCGCCGTGAACGCCGCCGGGGAGGACACAACATGACCGCACGCTGGAAACACTGGGTGTTGAACCCGGATCACAAAGCCATCCTGTCGTTCTCAGGCGGCAAGGATTCCACGGCCATGTATTTACTGGCCCTGGAACAAGGCATTGATTTTCTGCCGGTGTTTGCCGACACCGGTCATGAGCATCAATACACCTATGATTACGTTCGTAACATTTCTCGCCTGACCGGAGGCCCGGTGGTCAAATGGGTCAAGGCGGATTTCTCAGGCCAGTTCGCCCGCAAGCGCATGTTCATTGCACGGGATAACCGATTTGGCCGCAAGAACGGCAGGAAAATACGCTGGTCAAACAAGGCCAAACGCCGGGCCTTGTCGGTGTTGCACCCCAGCGGTATTCCCTTCCTCGACCTGTGTATGTTGAAAGGTCGCTTCCCTTCGACTAGGGCGAGATTTTGTTCCGAAATCCTTAAGCATTATCCTATTTTTTATGATGTCATTGACCCCCTGATGGAGGCTGGGGAAACGGTTGTTTCATGGCAAGGCGTGCGGGCCGAGGAAAGCGCCAGTCGCGCCGATCTTGCGAGATTGGAGAAAGTCGGCAGAGGGTTATTTAACTTCCGCCCCATCCATCACTGGACATGGCAACAGGTATTTGACATTCACCGCCGTCATAACCTGGAGCCAAACCCGCTCTATAAACACGGCTGTAGCCGGGTTGGCTGTATGCTGTGCATTCACGCCAGAAAGTCAGAAGTTCAGGCGGTTTCCAAATACTTCCCCGCTGAGATCGACCGCATGGAGGAATGGGAACGCCTGGTCTCGATGGCTGCCAAGCGTCAGCAAAGTACCTTCTTCGCCGCCGACAAAACCCCTGGCATTCACAAAACCAATCGCAACATGCCCATGCCAGATATCCGAAAAGTGGTCGAATGGTCAGTCACCAGCAGGGGCGGCAAACAGTTCGATCTGTTCAGCGTAGTAGAGCCACCACAATGCTCGTCGCTGTACGGGCTGTGTGGATAGGCGTGGGTAAAGCAATAAATATAAAAACATGGAGGTACATATAATGAGCGCGTCAGAATATTTCGAAACTCATTACGGCCAGCTTGTCGGCATGACGATTACATCGTTTGAAATCATCAACGATGACGATGGCAAGTGGCCCCAGTTCACAGGCACCAGTCAATCCGGTGAAACGGTCATATTTGCAGTCTCTCGCGATCCTGAAGGGAATGGTCCCGGTCATCTCTTTATTGAGATCATTATTGAGAAACCGTAGGCCCCAACTCAGAACAAAGAGTTCGAGGCGCGAAGGGTGAAGGTGAAACCGGACGGGAGAGTCAGGTTTTACCCTTTTAACTTATCAAGGAACTTCACCATGAAACTCTTTACCAAAGCAATCGAAGAAAAACTCCTGGCCAATGGTCGCAACCGCGACCAGGACCACGCGCCGGTGGTTAAAATCTTTAACCCGATGGGATCGGCAACGTGGTTGCTCTCTGAACTTGACGTGGATGGAATCTGCCACGGATTGTGTGATTTAGGCATGGGATCGCCCGAACTGGGACCAGTGTCGATCAAGGATCTCGAAAACTTCCGCAATAACCAGACTGGCCTTGGGTTGGAGCGCGATCTTCATTTCCAAGCCACCTTGAAAATGAGCGCCTACGCAGATGCCGCCATCAAAGCAGGCCACATCGTTGACACCCTTTAATCAAACTGGAGGCCATATCATGGCGAACCTTAAACTACGCGACTTCACCGTTACCCTGTATCCGGCAAAGCTGGAACGGGGCTTCTTCGTCACTTCCTTTAGCTTCGGGCAAGAATTGCCAAAAAAGCAATTTCAGGCAGCAACCGCCGACCAAGCTGTTACTGAGGCTACCGCATTCGCCACCGAACATGGCAAAGGATGTCAGGCAAGTATCCGCCTTGTCCAGGGTCGTAAGCCAGCCGGGTTCGACGCAAAAACCAGATCGCTTTACTTCAATATGGAATTGCCTGAAGCGGTTTGACAATTAAGAAATATCTCCAGCAAATTTAGCCGCCCCGGTTCACGCCGTGGGCGGCTTTTTTTGTGCCGGAGTTAGAGGCCGGAAAGGTTTGGGTTGAGAAGTCGGGAGCGAGGAGAGTTTTCGGCAAAAAACCATTGGAGATTAATAATGACACAAGCTCAAACCGCAACACTCATAACAACTTCATCCGTACCGCCGTCCGTTTTGGATGGTGATTTATTCACTCATGCGCCCGAAGTTCGCGAGCCGGACAAGGAACAAGATCGCGCCGTTCAACTGATTTCCGCCGCTGAAGAATTGCTGGTGGTGCTGTGCCGGGGCCAGGCTTTGGATGCAAAGACCTTGCGCTCGATGATGGTCGAAGCGTTCGGCGGATCGGACTCTGAAGGGACGTGGAATTGGAAGGATGTTTATGAGGCTCAGGAACTGGCGGGGTTGCTGTTCGTGCGCCAGTACCGTGACGCTCTGGCAAAACGCGATCCGTTGGCGGTATTGGCGACGCTGGAAAAACTCCAATCGTTGATGGCAACCCAAACCCGGCGCTCAGATGTTTCGCAGCGGTGGCAACAGTTTTCGACACCGTTACCGCTTGGCTATGTGGTGGCCCAGGCCGCAGGGCTTGGGGCAGAAGATGTGGTGCTGGAGCCTTCGGCTGGAACCGGGTTGCTGGCTTTGTTCGCAGAAGGTGGCACGGCTGGCTTGCGGATTAATGAGCTTGAACCCAGACGCCGCGCCTTGCTGAAACAGATGTTTTCCAGTGTCACGGTTTCCAATCACAACGCCGAATACATTGATGATCTGTTGCCACGCGGGTTTGTGCCGTCCGTGGTGTTGATGAACCCGCCGTTTTCCACATCGCCGACCATGACCAAGACCTCTCCGGCTGTGGCCGGGCGGCATGTGTTTTCTGCACTTAACCGCCTGGCAGATGGCGGGCGGCTGGTGACGATCACCGGGCGGAACTTTGCCCCTGACAGCCCTAAATGGCGCGAGGCGTTTGTGCGGCTTCAGGGGATTGGCCGGATTGTGTTCTCGGCTCCGCTGGCGGGCAAAATATACGCCAAGCATGGCACCAGTTTCGAGACCCGCCTGACGGTGATCGACAAACTCCCGGCTGATGATCCGAAGGACTTTTCTGGGTATGTGCCAGAGCTGGTTAGCACCACGGCGGATTTGCTGCGCCTGGTGTTGCGGTCTGTGCCGGATCGCCTGGCCGCCCGTGGCAAGATTGCCGAGATTAAACCAGTCAAATATCCGGCGAATAAGAAACCGCCTGTTGTCGAAAAATCAACACCCATCGACATTACCGATGCCTTGCCATTGGCGTTTGAAACCCTGGATTGGCAAGCACCGAGCGAGGAGCTGCAAGACTGCCTGTACGAGACCTATGCACCGCAATCGGTGAACATAGAAGGGGCAAGCCCCCACCCAACTCCGCTGGTACAATCGGCGGCAATGGCTTCGGTGGCTCCGCCCAAACCCACCTACATCCCCGATCTTCCCAAACGCCTGATTACCGATGGTATTTTGTCGGACGCCCAGCTTGAAAGCATCATTTACGCTGGTGAAGCGCACAGCAACATTCTTCCCGGCGAGTGGGCAGTGAACCAGCACCATGACCTGGCTGGTGAAAGCGAGATGGAAGCCAGTTCAGATATAGGTGAAGAAAATACCGTTCGCTCGGTGCAATTCCGCCAGGGCTGGTTCCTGGGTGATGGCACGGGGTGCGGCAAGGGGCGGCAGGTGGCCGGGATCATTCTCGATAACCGTCTTAAGGGCCGCAAACGCGCCATGTGGGTGAGCAAGAACGACAAGCTGCTGGAAGATGCTCGCCGGGATTGGGCGGCGTTGGGTGGTGATCCGAGGCAAGTGGTGCCGCTCTCCAAGTTCAAGCAAGGCCAGCCAATCCAGATGACAGACGGTATCCTATTCCTGACTTACGGCACCCTGCGATCCGCCGCCCGCCAAGGCAAGAAATCCCGGTTGGAACAGGTTGTCGAATGGCTGGGGCCGGAGTTTGACGGACCGTTGATGTTCGATGAATCCCACGCCCTAGCCAACGCCACGTCATCAAAAGGTGATCGTGGCATTAAGAACGCTTCCAAACAAGGCCAGGCTGGCCTGCGTTTGCAACGCGCCTTGCCCATGGCGCGGGTTGCTTACGTTTCGGCGACCGGGGCCACCCATGTGAGCAATCTGGCCTACGCCGAACGGCTGGGCCTGTGGGGTGAAGACACCGCCTTCAACACCCGCGCCGGCTTCGTGCAGGCGATGGACGCGGGCGGGGTGGCGGCGATGGAAGTCATCTCGCGGGATTTGAAGGCGATGGGCCTCTATACGGCTCGCTCGCTCAGTTATGACGGGGTGGAGGTGGATATTTTGGAGCACGCGCTGAGCACAGACCAAATTAGCATTTATGACAGCTTTGCCGAAGCCTATCACATCATCCACAACAATCTGCAAGCGGCACTGGAAGCGCTGAACATCTCCGGCGAGAGTGGCACGCTCAACAAGAACGCCAAATCGGCGGCATTGTCGGCGTTTGAAAGTTCCAAGCAACGCTTCTTCAACCACATGCTGACCGCCATGAAATGCCCCTCGCTCATCAAGGCCATCGAGGCCGACATTGAGCGTGGCGACGCGGTGATTGTGCAATTGGTGTCCACGGGCGAAGCTTTGCTGGAACGCAGGCTTTCGACCATCCCGACCAGCGAATGGCAGGATTTGAACGTCGATATTACGCCCCGTGAATACGTGCTGGATTATCTGGCCAACTCATTCCCGACCCAGTTGTTTGAGATCTACACCGACGAGGACGGAAACGAATGCTCACGCCCCATGTTCGATGCCAAGGGCAATCCTGTCATCAACCGCGCCGCAGAAGCCAAGCGGGACGCCATGATTGAACATCTGGCCGGCTTGCCCGCTGTGCCGACCGCGCTCGATCAAATCCTGCACCACTTCGGCACAGACAATGTGGCCGAGGTCACCGGTCGTAAACTTCGTTTGATTAAAGAAGACGGCGTTGTGAAGGTGCAAAAGCGCCCCGGCTCCAGCAACCTGTCAGACGCGCAAGACTATATGGATGACGAAAAGCGCATCCTGATATTCTCCGACGCCGGTGGCACCGGGCGATCCTATCACGCGGACATTGATGCCAAGAACTCCCGTCGTCGGGTGCATTACTTACTGGAACCGGGCTGGCGGGCTGATAATGCCATTCAGGGTTTAGGCCGATCCAACCGCACCAACCAATCCTGCCCGCCGTTGTTCCGCCCGGTGGCAACCGATGTTAAGGGCGAGAAGCGGTTTCTTTCGACCATTGCCAGGCGGTTGGACACCCTGGGCGCGATCACCAAGGGCCAGCGCCAGACCGGCGGCCAAGGCATGTTCAGATCGGAAGACAATCTGGAAAGCCCCTACGCCCGCGCTGCTCTCCGACAGCTCTATCGCCAGATCGTGCGCGGCGAAGTGCCGGATTGCTCGCTGGAAACTTTCGAGCAACAGACGGGCTTGTCGCTGCTTGATGGTGATGGATCTGTGCGCGAAGAGCTGCCGCCCATGAGCCGGTTTCTCAACCGGGTGCTGGCCCTGACCATCGCCCGTCAGAACGGCATCTTCGAGGCGTTCGAGACGGTGCTGGAACAAATCCTGGAAGGAATGCGGGCCTCCGGCGGGCTGGACGTTGGCGTGGAAACGTTGCAAGCGCACAGCTTCACCGTGGCGGAAACCCGCGAAGTGTTCACCCATGGTCGCACAGGAGCCAAGACAAGCTGCCTGAAAATCATCCGCAAGGACAAGCTGACACCATTGCCGTTTCAGGATGTGGTGGCGCGTCACGCCGATGGAACGAAGTTCCTGGTCAACGCCAAATCAGGCCGGGCGGCGTTGCAGCTTCCATCTCTGAGCCGCATGACCGAGGAAGGTGCGGTGCAGCCCTGCGTTCGTCTGGTCAGGCCGCTGAACTCTGACAGCATGACCGAGATCGAGTTGAATACGTCTAACTGGGAGGAGGTAGCCCTCTATCGCTTCAAGGAAGTCTGGGAGGAAGAACTGGCGGCACTGCCGAAGTTCCACACATCCTCGTTCTATCTGGTGACGGGCCTACTGTTGCCGATCTGGGATCGCATGGGAAAGGGTTCACTCCGCATCTATCGACTGCAAACCGACGATAGTCGCAGACTGCTGGGCCGGGTGCTGCATGAGAAAGACCTGCCGGCATTCTACACAACGCTGGGGCTGGACGCGCCCAAGCTGTCGCTCGATGCTTTGTGGAATTCTGTGCTGGAGGATGGTAGCTCACACAACCTCATTCGTGATCTTCGCCTGCGTCGTTCACGGATCATGGGTGAAAACCGCGTTGAAATCAGCTTCGATGGTGGTTCGGACATCTTCGCAACGCTGACCGGCTTCGGCTGCATGACCGAGATTATCGCCTACAAACGCCGAGCGTTTATTCCGGTCGGTGCGCAAGGGCAAGGCATTCTGGCGAAAGTGCTGGAACGCTTTCCGCTGGCAGGAGTTTGAGATTATGACAGGCAAGCCTGTGAATGCATCGGAACTCTCACATCGCCTCGGGCTGAACGCCCTGGCGGTGTGTCGCTATTATTTGCCCAATGGCCGTAAAGCCGGGCGGTATTGGCAGGTTGGCAACGTGCAAAACGAGAAAGGCCAAAGCATGTTCGTACGTCTTGGTGGCCCCGGCGTTGTCGGGAAATGGCAGGACGCATCTACGGGCGAACATGGCGACTTGCTGGACATGATCCAGTTGTCGCGCGGGTTACCTGATCTATCGGGCGCGATGATCGAGGCTAAATGGTTCCTCGGCTGTACACCAGAACCGTCGCCCCGGTCAGCGTCAACGGGCACGAAATCAAGCAATACGGACATAGCCAAACGCCTGTACGCCTCATCCCGTCCGCTGCCTGGAACCCTTGGCGAAACCTATCTCAACAAACGCGGCATCACCCTGCGCGATGGGATGGGCTCGCTTCGCTTCCATCCCCGCGTATGGTTCGATGCCGAGACGTACCGCCCGGCGATCATTGTCGGTGTACACAATAATGCAGGGCAGCTCACAGGCATCAATCGGATGTTTCTCGACAAAAACGCCAACCTGATCGAACGCCGGGCCTTGGGAGAGCTAAACGGCAACGCTGCCCGCATCGGCCCAATCAACGCACATCACTTGCTGGTCGGCGAAGGACTGGAATCAACCCTGTCATTCACTGTGATACAGCCCGGTCAGGTACTGGCAGCAACACTAAGCTCCGCTCATATGGCAGCGTTTAAGATACCAGCAGTCGTCAAATACCTGACAATCGCCGCAGACAATGGTGTGGCTGGACAAAACGCGGCTAAAAAGCTGGAAACCCGTGCGCTAAAGCAAGGTATTAGAACAAGGGTAATTTTTCCAAGGCTATCAGATTTTAATGATGATCTGATAGGAGCTGGTTGGTGGAATGTCTAAATGTCGGCTATGATGTGGGGTGCGCATGTAATCGTGGAAGAATTTTAATCGGCGATAATAGCCAGGTGCGGACATGCCTATCCCGAATTTTGTAAGCTGTCTTTGGAACTCCAAAAATAGATTCATATGTAAAGCGTGGAGTTTCTCTTGAAGATTGTTTGGGCTGTCCGTATGGTTCAATCATAAGGTTTATTTGCTTTGTATTAGGGTAGGGAAAATGACGACCGGGGAACAGCAAGAAGTCTTGGAGCAGATTGAACAGCATCTCGAAAAAGCTGATTTATCCTGGCTCCTGGGTGCAGGTGTCAGCTTTGATGCAAACATCCCCCTGATGTACCCTTTGACCGAGCGAATAGCCCATTTGCTCCAAGCCGAAGATCAACCCAGATTTGAAGTTTACAATACCTTAAGGGGAAATCTGCCTAGTGACGCACATATTGAGCATGTCCTGAGCCATCTTGGCGATATAATTTCTCTGACAGATCGATCAAAGGACAACAAGATCAAACTTGATGATACTGAGTTAGAGAAGGAAAACCTGGAAGCTCTGTTCCAGTCCATTGTTAAACATATCCGCACAACCATTCGTTTTGGCTTTAAGAAGGGCGTTGATGAGGCTGCTGATTCAGTTGGCACATCAGAAGCCCCAATAGTTGACATATCCCGGCACAGAGAGTTTGTGCGTTCGATCTTCAGCGTAAGCCGTGCAGGCGTAGAAAACAGGCGTGCGGGCGTCCGTTTTTTCACACTCAATTATGACACCTTGCTTGAAGATGCCCTTAGCTTTGAAAGGGTGGATTGCGTTGATGGGTTTACAGGTGGTGCGATTGGCTTCTGGAATTCTGAGAATTTCAACAGCAAAAATACCGGTAATGAAGCTGTTGTTGTGAAGTTGCATGGGTCCATTGACTGGCGTTTTGACCAACAAAAAGCCTCATTAAATGCAGAGAAAATATTCATGAAAATGATGATTTTTCCGATGTGTTAATCTATCCGCAGCAGACAAAATACATCGCGACACAGAAAGACCCGTTTTCGGTTTTATTCAACCAGTTTAGACAACAGTTAAACACAAGCAAAGATCAAGCCCTGGCAATTTGCGGGTACAGTTTTGGCGACGATCATGTGAATTTAGAAATAGAAACTGCTCTGGATCAACCAGGCAATAACACAACGCTAATATGCTTTGTAGCGGAACAAGAAAATCCTGATAACCAAACCCCTGAGCTTCCGAAAATCTTAGACGAATGGCTTTCAGAAAAGCCTTGGTCAGTGCGTGTGTTTGTCTTGACGGATCGTGGCTTGTATTGGGGCAGCACCACCAATCGCTTTGAACTAGTAGATGGCACTCATGACTGGTGGACATTTGCGGGGGTCTCCAACCTTCTTGTAAACGGTATATGAGAAAGGAATATTCATGAGACATTTTGAAGTTATCCCTGATCTGAAAATCGGAAAAATTTTGGAAGTATCAGGTACAGCAATCCGGGTTGAACTTGATAATGGACTAAAAGAATTGACCCGCTCATATAACGGACATGTCTATGCCGTTGGGCAAATGGCAAGCGTGGTTAAAATTCATTTTGGGCGAAAAATCATATTTGCATTTGTGAAAATGTTACGCATGAAGTCCGACGTTCTATTAGACGAAGGGCGTGCTTTGGCCGACAACAGCCCTGATTCTCGCGTGCTGGAAGCGGACCTGTTTGGTGAAGGCTCATGGGACAATGATAACGGAATTCTAAAATTCGAAAGAGGCATCAAAACATACCCGTTACCGCAACAAGGCGTCTATCTGACAACCCAGGATGAGATCAAGCAACTGTACCAAGGGGCAGAGGTTGTCCAGGAAGACGGCGGGGCTGTTAAGCTTGCCAAAATAGGGACGTATGCCCAGAGTTCGTCAACAGCCTGTAATGCGGATATAGATAAACTTTTTGGTCAGCACTGTGCCATTCTTGGTTCAACGGGTTCGGGGAAATCTGGCACCGTGGCAGCCCTGTTACATTCTGTCCTGGAAAGCCAGGGAGACCGAACCTACCACCCGAGAATTATTATCATTGATCCCCATGGGGAGTACGGCGAGTGCTTTGGAATAAGGGCTGAAGTCTTTAGGGCGTACGATGCTGCCGGTGAAGAAAATGATCAAGCCGCCCGCCTGAAGCTTCCATACTGGCTTATGTCAGGTGATGAATTTCGCACCATGGCTGTTGGCAAGGGTGAGCATGAAGCAACCAGCCAAAACAATATCGTCTATCGGGCATTGGAGCATGCCCGGATGGTCGAAAAGGGCATGGTTGCCGCCGCAACGGCAGAAGACAAAGATGCTGTTGACTTCGATCCACTTAAGCCGCAGCCTTTAGGTGAATTCACTGAGAATGATATCATGACGTTTGACAGGGATATTCCATTACCCTTCAAACTAAGTGAATTTGAGAACCATATAAACTTCCATCAAGGCATCAGAAGGGTAACCAATGGCAATTTAAATCGAATGTCACCAACTGATTTTAAATCACACCAATCAATTCTGAATAAATTGGCAGTGCTAAAAGCAGACCCACGCGTGCGGTTCATTATGGATGAAGACGCCGCCATGCTGATCACCCTGGAGGAGGTCGTTAAGCAATTTGTCGGCTTGGGTGGAAATGAAAAGGATATTCGTGTTGTTGACATCTCGGGCCTGCCCAACGAGGTCGCCGGACCGCTCACGGCATTAATCGCTCGCTTGTTATTTCAATATAAGGTTTGGCAAACCCGCAGTGAGAGAGAGGTTGATCCGGTGTTATTCGTCTGTGAGGAAGCTCATCGATACGTCCCCAGCCGGGGGGAGGCTGAATATGCAGATGCACAAAAAGCGATCCAACGCATCGCAAAGGAAGGACGGAAATATGGGCTGGGGCTAATGCTTGTTTCGCAACGCCCCTCCGATGTCGACGGAACTGTCATATCTCAGTGCAATTCGTGGATTATCTTACGTTTAACTAACGGTACGGATCAAGACCACATCAGTAGATACCTGCCTGATAATCTCGCTGGAATGTCGCGAATGCTACCGACACTCGCTCGTGGGGAAGCCCTTTTTGTAGGGGAGGCTGCTACGATCCCGGCCAGAATCAAAATACGCCACTTGGAAAATCACCAGCTACCTAACTCTCATGACATTTCTTTTGTGTCCGGCTGGTCTGAGAACCCCGAGAATGACGATCATATTACTAACGTTACAAACCGTTGGCAACGTGTCACACCCGCAGTGGAATAGTTTCGCATTGATATTGCCAGGCAATTCGGGGGATACCTTACCAATTGATAGAAAATCATGAAAAATGGCCGATCCAGGCCAAATGACTGCTCCGGGTCAGTCTCGCTGGTTTACGTCACACCAAATTTAGGTCTGTTGACGAAGGTAAAGCGGCCTAATTAACATAAAATCTTTCGGCTGGATGGTTTCGCTTAGCTCCCATCCCCGCGCCTAAATTAACAGGCTGCGATTCATCAATTCACAATCCAGAATTTTTATAAACCGGGCATTTTTGCGCCAGTGATTTGTTGTGCCATTTTGTCTCCCTTTCCAGCATTGAACTTGTGGCAATCGGCCAGAGGGGGAGGCGAGAAAAGTATGGGTGTTATTAACCCATGAAAAGGAAACAAGAAAATGTATTCAATCAACAGCGTAACAATCGTAGGTCATCTTGGCGCGGACGCCGATATTCGGACAATGCAGAACGGTGATCGTGTGGCAACCATGTCCATCGCCACCGACCACAGCTATAAGGACAAACAATCTGGCGAGTGGGTCAAGCGCACGGAATGGCATCGGGTGGTGACGTTCCAGAAGGGGCTGGTTTCGGTTCTGGAAAAGCACGCTCGCAAGGGTCGCTTGACCGCCGTGCAGGGTATGCTTCGCACCCGCAAGTGGACGGACAACAACGACATCGAGCGTTACACCACCGAAATTGCTGTTACGCCCGGTTGTCAAATCCAGTTCCTGGAAAAACTTGATGACCGTCCGGAAAACGATATGCCTCCGGCGGACGACGCTGGCTTCACCAGCGATTACGACGATAGCGATGATATACCGTTCTGAGTCGGGAAAATTTAATCGGAAAACACGGCGGGGCCTTCTAAAGCTCCGCCGTTTCTCGTTTACGGAGGGACACATCATGGAAATCAAAACTATCGCCCTGTTGGGTAAATCACCAAGCGACCGCTTGACGAGCCTGAAGGCTTTGGCGGCGCGGTATCCGCATTATGGCGACATGCGCCAGGTCTATCGTCAGGGCTTTCGCCCTTTGACGATGCGCCATTGCCCCGCAAACGCCAGCGACCCTGAACGGGCCGCCCGGCGGTTCTATGAGGACGCGGAACAGGCTGGCCTGCGCTTTGTCGGCTGGGCCGACGAAAACCTGCGGCTTAATCACAAGGGCTGGTATTCAGATAATTATGCCGAGGAAACCTTTCGCGGCGCGATCTTCCGCCTTCCCGGCAAGTGCGGGAAAGAGCGGTTCGTCGCTGGCTATGGTGAGAGCATGAATGACGGTTTCGTTCTCGACCTCACCGAGGTCTGGAACGATGACCAGTTTGGTGCTGCCCGGGAGGCCGACCGCCTGGCCGAACGTGCGGGCGAAGATGCCCGTGAATATGAAGCGAAGGAATCCGCAACACTGCGGATTGAAGACATTGCTGACGAGCTTAAAAATATCCGCACTGACATTCTGGAATTGTGCCGCTCAATTCGGAAGGCTTGCCCCGACATCGGGCAACACAAGCCGATCCGCTCGGCACTGCGAAGTGCTTTGCAAGCACACCTTCGCAATCGAAAGGATTTGGTCGCTGAACGCGAACAGTTGCAAGATAATTATTGGAGTGTCGTCCCGAATTGGTGAACTCCTCACGCCATGACCGTGGCCGTGTGGTTCATGGCTGAACGCCAGAACCTCCGGCCCGGTCTATGGCTGTGCCAGCCTCACGGGCATCCCGGACAATGCCAGACGGCTAAACGCCGCTGGCTGTCCGTTGCCCTGCCCTTTGCACGGGCTGGATGGTATCGCTTCGCTCCCATCCCCGTGCAGGGCAATTCATATCATCCCGTCAACACCGGAGTTCTCCCACCGCCTGTGGCTGAACGCCAAGGCGGTGCTTCGTGACGGCCAGAGGCAGAGGCGAGAAAAAGTTGGGTGTAATTGAACACATAACAGGAGAAAAGACATGACGTGCGTACACAACAAACGATCAGGCACAGCCCCGGCAAACGCGGTTTATATCGGACGGCCCGGCAAATGGGGCAATCCGTTTAAATTGGGCAAGGATGGATCACGGATGGAAGTGGTTGAAAAGTTCAGTGCGTATATCGGGTGCCGCCCGGAACTTCAGGCGGTCATCAAGCGTGAGTTGCGCGGCAAGGATTTGGTGTGTTGGTGCGCTCCGGCGGCCTGTCATGGCGATGTTTTGCATCGAGTGGCGAATGGGTAGGGGCGCTTTATCTGGCAGACAAACCATGCTACTTTTTTATGCTAAACGTTAATTGACACCATGATTGATTGAAAATAACGTCGAAATTCAAACTGCCGTGGGCAATATGGAGGGGCAATGAAAGGAAAATACGGATTTGATCTGTTGAATCGGCATTCAAACCATCTCATGCAGGAAAGCAGGCGGAATTATAAGAAAGAGATGAAGACGGTTAAGGAAGCATTTCGGCGTCTTGATAGCCTTAGAGTAACAATTGATGATCTTCCAAAAGGGCATCTTAGGAATGTAAAACTGGCACTACTTACACGGTTTACCAATCATTTATTTGCCACGACATTTCTTGCAGAGCGCGGGTTAATATTGGATGCGATTAATTCTGTAAGAAGTGCTACCGAAACCACAGCGTTCTATTGGTTGGTTTGCGTTGCTCCCGAAAATGCTAAAAAATATGATGAACCAGAAAGTCCTCGTCCCGTTGAAATTCGCAAGAAATTAGAAGAATTGGGAGTCTGTGTTGAGGAATTGCGAGACCGGTACAAATATGAAAGTATAGCCAGTCACGTTGGAAACCCAACTGACAACTGGCAAATAGACTGGCAGAACGATAAAGATGGGTTGCTTTTGGTTGGTGGAGGATCGTCGCCACACCTTCAATCCATTCTTTTAAAGCAGGTATTTTTTAGCGCCTTGCTCTTCTTTAAACATGACCCTCTCTTTGAGATAGTCGAACAGCCAACTTGATATACTCTATCAGCTTGGCAAAGGCGGATCATCAGATACGCGACCGGGCTGAAAAATATCCCAACCGGAGATTACCGACAGGGCTTGTTGCTGGTGAATTCTTTGCAGGGACGCCCATGCCTCGCGCTTTGCATTGTAAATATGGTGATGCAGGTTCCGGGGAATGCCAGCACACCGATGGCATTGTAAACTGCATCTGATCGTTACGTTTAAACCCGGCGCAAGATTTCGGATATACCATTCCAGCTTGAACACCACTTGCGCGAACAGGCGGCGGCTATGGTGGCAATAGCCCGTGCCTATGCGCCGCCTATGAAGCCAATAGGCCGGGAATAGGGGGAGCCTTGCCGAGGGCCGCAAATATCAGGTGTTGAATTGAGGATACCTACGACGACCACCGTAGAACCTTCGGGCGGGCAAGTGGCTGGTTGCATGGCAGCGATGAAGCCCCGGCTGTCAACCACGGCAACGAT
>WASW01077916.1_pt1 | contig 15001 bp, 12 predicted proteins | sample 5698521 | NCBI WGS metagenome assembly WASW01 (sample SAMN11175560, study PRJNA528189) | sponge metagenome | isolation source: marine sponge | host: Leucetta | place: Antarctica: Western Antarctic Peninsula, King George Island | collected 2013-01
GAACGGCTGGCTCGAAACTACCTGTCCATGCTACAACTGGCAGCCACCGTGATTTGGCTTAGATGATTGAGAACGCCCCCTAGGGTTCAGCACGTTTATCCGGTCTTTATTAGTTATTCCAAACTTGATCGCACCTGATTTGACACAAATATCAACGACGCCATATTAACGGCTATAACAGCAAACTTATATTTCAATATGTTTCGCTTTATAACCGTGTTGGCACATCTTTGCCCCCGGCTATTCACGCCTCCGGAAAAACAACTGCAATTTGAATAACACCGGATTCAGATCCACCCTGGCATTCTATTATGCCGCCAAGATTGCACGACAGTGACTGCGCATAATAAACATGGATATTGTAGGCGTTAACCTGGTCAATATCCGCCTCCGGGGCCAGTGCGTTTGCCATGTCGGCGGAAATTCGCGCGCCCACACCCTTGGCTTCAATAGCAATACCCACGCCAGATGAAACAGCAAGAAGCCGCACGCTAATTCCGCCACCGCGCGGCAGGCATTCACCCGCTGCCAGCAACAGGTTCAGGCAAACCCGGCTGACATCTGCCGGCAGGGCCGTTGAAGCGCCGAAATCCTCTGTGTCAGCCCACGATAAGGATACCTTTCCCTCGCCAAACAAATCTGACGCGAGGGTGCGGATCTCATTAACGGTTGCGGCTCCTTGAGCGCCGCCAGCCAGACCAAACGCAACACGAAAAAAAGCCAATCGGCGGGTTAATTGAAGCGCGCTTTTATCCATTAGATCAAGCGGGCCATCCGGTGCTTTTGGGTCTTCATGGATCAACTCCAGCCCTGCATTAATGGCACTGGTTGAACCAACAAAATCATGGCACATCCGAGAACACAGGAGCTGCGCGACTTTCACGTTCAATTGCATGTTTTTCGCTCGTACCAGTTTAACCATAAAACTTCTTAAACAATATTCACTGAGAATGACTGGCGAGCAAGGTTTGATCATCGTAAAATGGATACAAAATACAATGCGACGTTCTCAGACAATATCCAGACGCACAGGAGATATTAGAACTTTTTAGACAATGCATATTCCGTTCGTTGTATTAAATGCACATCGTGGTATACATAATACCACAAAGCCATTTCAGGCACATTATCCTGACTGTAAAATCAGTCAGCAGGGAGACCGTTGAATGTCCGTTGCGAAATCAAACAGCCCAGCCCGGCGCACATCCTATTACCCGAAAGGCCGTCAGGCCGTTGATCAAGCGCTCACCGACATCCGCACATTGCTTGGTGATCGATCCCGCAGAAAAGACCTTCTTATAGAGCACCTGCATTTGATTCAGGACCACTATAAACATCTGTCGGCTGATCACTTGGTGGCACTGGCCAGTGAAATGAAGATGGCGATGGCGGAAGTCTACGAAGTTGCAACGTTCTATCACCACTTTGATGTCGTCAAGGAAGGGGAAATTGCACCGCCGAAACTGACAATCCGGGTCTGTGACGGTATTGCCTGCGAAATGAAGGGAGCCCAGGACTTGATCGCCAATCTGGGCAAATCTACCGGTGCCGATGTCCGGGTCATTCCGGCGCCCTGCGTTGGAGCCTGTGATCACGCTCCGATCGCCGTGGTTGGTCAGCGCCAGATATTTGATGCAACAGTAGCATCTGCAACCGCGGCTGCCGCAAATGGTGAAATCGTGCCGATTATTCCCGATTATACTGATTTTGACGCTTATACCTCAGGCGGCGGGTACAGTGTCTGGAAAGAATGTTTCAACGGAGATCGACAGCGAGCGGATATCCTTGAGACGGTTCGAAATTCTGGTCTCCGCGGTCTTGGCGGCGCTGGTTTTCCGACCGGAACCAAATGGGGGTTCCTCGACAACACCCCAAAACCGCGCTTGCTGGCCATCAATGCTGATGAAGGTGAACCCGGCACGTTTAAGGACCGCCACATCATCGATACGGATCCGCACCGTATGCTCGAAGGTATTCTGATCGCCAGTTGGGCGATCGAGGCTGACGACATATACATTTACCTGCGCGATGAATACCCTCAATCGCGGGAAATTCTGCTCCGCGAGATGGACCGCCTGAAGCGCGAAGGCCTGACCAAAGGGATCAACTTGCATTTACGCCGCGGCGCTGGCGCCTACATCTGCGGCGAAGAATCCGCGATGTTGGAAAGTATTGAAGGCAAACGTGGCCTGCCCCGTAACCGCCCGCCGTTCCCGGCGCAGCGCGGTCTGTTTGGCCGCCCGACCCTGATCAACAATGTCGAAACCATGTACTGGATCCCAGGTATCATCGAGAATGGTGCCGGCTGGTACGAAGATCAGGGACGGCCGCATTTTTATTCCGTTTCAGGACGGGTCAAAAGTCCAGGCGTAAAACTGGCGCCCGCCAGCGTCACCGTTCAGCAATTGATCGATGAGCATTCTGGCGGCATGGAAGATGGACATACCTTTAAGGCCTATTTGCCGGGCGGCGCATCCGGCGGGGTATTACCCGCTAATAAAGGTGGCGTTCCGCTCGATTTTGGCAGCCTTGATGAATTTGGCTGTTTCATCGGCTCGTCAGCGGTCGTCATTTTCTCCGATCAGGACAACATTAGAAACATTTGCCGAAATCTGATCCAGTTCTTTGAAGATGAGAGTTGCGGGCAGTGCACACCTTGCCGGGTCGGATGTGAGAAAATGCTGAAATTGATCGATGCCCCAACGTGGGATAAGGATCTGATGCAGGAACTCAGCGATACCATGCGCGATGCCTCTATTTGTGGGCTCGGACAAGCCGCGCCCAATCCTGTACTCAGTGCGATACGCTTCTTTGGAGACGACCTGACATGAGCAATACCATTAAATTTACGCTCGATGGGCAGCCCGCCGAAGCAATCGCAGGCGAGTCGATCTGGGATATCTCCAAACGTCACGGCACAACAATTCCGCATCTCTGCCACCGCGATAAACCGGGATACCGGGCCGATGCTAACTGCCGGGCCTGTATGGTTGAAATTGAAGGTGAACGTGTTTTATCGCCGTCCTGCCGGCGTGAGCCGACCGAAGGTATGACCGTCATTACCAACAGTGAAAGGGCGACCAAAGCCCGCGACATGGTTCTCGAACTATTGCTGTCCGATCAACCCGAACGGCAAAAAGCACATGATCCAGATTCCTTGTTATGGAAGTGGATGGACAAAGCGGGCCTCAATGAAAGCCGTTTCCCGGAAAAAATGAAACTGCCGGAAATGGATCTCAGCCATCTTGCCATGGCGGTTAATTTAGACGCCTGCATTCACTGTAATCTCTGTGTCCGGGCCTGCCGCGAAATTCAGGTTAATGATGTGATTGGCATGGCCCACCGCGGATCTCATTCCGAAATCATTTTCGATTTTGGTGACCCAATGGGAGAATCCACCTGCGTCGCCTGCGGCGAATGTGTGCAGGCTTGCCCGACCGGCGCTTTAATGCCCGCAGCCGTACTTGATGACAATCAGGTTCATACCGGCAAAGCTGATCGCCAAGTTAACAGCTTGTGTCCTTATTGCGGCGTCGGTTGCCAGATGACGTTTAACGTCAAAGACGACAAAATCCAGTACGTTGAAGGCCGTGAAGGTCCGGCCAATGAAAACAGATTGTGTGTTAAAGGCCGGTTTGGATTTGATTACATCAATCATCCGCACCGCCTGACCAAACCGCTGATCCGGCGCGGAGATGTTCCAAAACACGGATCAGACAAACTCGACCCCGGCAATCCGTTCACGCATTTCCGCGAAGCGACATGGCAAGAGGCACTCGATAAGGCAGCCGGCGGCCTTAAAACAATTCGCGATCGCGACGGCGCAAATGCGCTTGCCGGATTTGGCTCTGCCAAAGGCTCCAATGAAGAAGCCTACATGGTTCAGAAGCTGGTCCGTCAGGGCTTCGGCACCAACAATGTTGACCATTGCACACGCCTCTGCCACGCCTCATCCGTTGCGGCCCTCATGGAAGGCGTCAATTCCGGTGCTGTATCCGCACCGTTCACCGCGGCCAAAGATAGTGATTGTATTATTGTCATCGGCGCGCGGCCCAATCAGAACCATCCGGTTGCAGCCAGTTTCCTGAAAAATGCCGCAAAACGCGGTGCAACGCTAATTGTTATGGACCCACGCGGCCAGGGCCTGACCCGCCACGCAACACACATGCTTCAGTTTAAACCGGGCACTGATGTGGCCCTGCTGAACGCGATGATCCATACAATTATCGAAGAGGACCTGGTCGATGTTCAATATGTTGAAGGATACACGGAAGGGTTCGATGACCTGAAAAAAGGCGTCGCTGGTTTCTCGCCGGAAAATATGGCCGAGATTTGCGGCATTGACGCGGGCACCATCCGAACCGTCGCCAGATCCTATGCGACATCCGAGCGTTCGATCATCTTCTGGGGTATGGGCATTTCGCAGCACGTTCACGGCACAGATAACGCCCGCTGCCTGATCGCGCTTAGCATGATCACCGGGCAAATCGGCCGACCGGGCACGGGCCTGCACCCACTGCGCGGACAGAACAATGTTCAGGGGGCATCTGATGCTGGCCTGATTCCGATGTTTTACCCGGACTATAAACTCGTCACCGGGGATGACATTCGCACTACATATGAAGACCAGTGGGGCACAGAGCTTGACCGCGAACGCGGCCTTACCGTGGTTGAAATTATGGATGCCGTTCATGACGATCAAATCAAGGGCATTTACATTATGGGCGAAAACCCGGCCATGTCTGACCCCGATGCCGGACACGCGCGGGACGCGCTGGCCAAACTCGAACACCTGGTTGTCCAGGATATCTTCCTTACCGAAACAGCGATGCTGGCAGATGTTGTTCTGCCCGCGTCCGCGTTTGCCGAAAAAACCGGCACCTTCACCAATACCAACCGGCAGGTTCAATTGGCCCGCGAAGTTGTCTCTCCTCCGGGAGAGGCCAAGCAGGACTGGTGGATCATTCAGGAAATTGCCAATCGTATTGACCAAAACTGGACCTATACCCACCCGAAAGACATTTTTGCCGAGATGCGTCTGACGATGAAATCGCTGAACGGAATTACATGGGAACGCCTTGAACGTGAAGACGTAGTCACCTATCCGTGCGATTCTGAAGATCAGCCGGGGCATGATGTGATTTTCACGGATGGTTACCCAACCGCAAATGGCCGCGCCAAACTGGTGCCGACAACGCTGATTCCGCCGGCTGAATTACCCGATGATGCGTTCCCCATGGTCCTGACGACAGGGCGTGTTCTCGAGCATTGGCACACCGGCGCGATGACCCGGAGATCCGGGGTCTTGAACGGCCAGGAACCGGAAGCCGTGGTCAGCATGAACCCGTATCAGCTCGGACAACTCGACCTGGGTCCCGGCGATTCCGTTCGCGTCGAAAGCCGCCGTGGCGCGGTTGAACTCAAGATCCGCGCGGACCGGGACGTTCCTGATGGCATGGTGTTTATACCGTTCTGTTATCATGAAGCGGCAGCCAATTTGCTGACCAATCCAAAACTCGACCCGGTTGGTAAAATTCCGGAATTTAAGTTCTGCGCCGTTCGGGTGACGCCAATTGGTGTTGTTGCCGACGCTGCGGAATGATATCCGTTCGGTACGACCTGATTGGATAATACCCAAATGACATGGGATGCGTGGATAATTTTCTCGGCCGTATTTTTTGCCGCAACCATTGCGCCAGGGCCCGGTATGTTGCTCGCCATGTCACATGCGATCGTCCATGGGCGGCGGCGTTTTCTGGTAACCGCTGCCGGTCAGATTTCAGCTTCCTTTATCCAGACCGCCGTTTCACTGGCTGGGCTCGGCGCGATTATGATGTCGTCGGTTGCCGCATTTGAAATCATCCGCTGGGCCGGGGCGCTCTATCTCATCTACCTTGGGATAAAAATGTGGCGCGCGCCCCTGACGTCGTCTTTTGGTACAGGTAATCTGCCCTCTCGTGATATCAACGTACGCACCTCGAGCGGCCGAATTTTTCGCGATTCATTTTTGGTTTGCCTGAGCAATCCGAAGGCCATCGTTTTCTTTGGCTCCCTGTTTCCGCAATTCTTCTCGCCCGGCAACTTGAACGCGATAAACATCCTTATGTTATGCGCCTGCATGAGCGGCGTTATCATTCTCTGCGTCTTCATCTGGTCGTCTGGCGGTCGGTACCTGTCAATTTGGCTCCGAAATTCAAATGCCCAGAAGTATTTAAACCGCTCCATGGGCGGATGTTTTATTGGTGCTGGCGTTGGCATCGCGGCCTCGCGTTAACCTCTCGGGCATACGGATACCCTTTCATGAAAATTCTCGAAACGGACCGCCTTGCTCTGCGCTGGTTTGATCCAAGTGATGCGGCTTTTGTTCTGGAACTCTTCAACGACCCGGCGTTCTTACAGTTCATTGGTGACAAAAACGTGCATTCCCTGAGTGAGGCAAAGGACCACATCGAAAATCGTTTAGCCAAAAGCTATGCCGACAACGGTTTTGGCCTTAACCTGGTCAGCCTTAAGGATAATCACGCACCAATTGGTATGTGCGGGTTAATCAACCGAGATGAACTTGATGATGTTGATATCGGATATGCCTATCTGCCGGATTATTGCGGCAAAGGATACGCGTTCGAAGCGGCAGCAGCAGTTCTGGCCCACGGACAAGACACCCTGGGTATAGAAAAAATAGTCGCAATCACTGCATTGGATAATATCCAGTCGGTAAAACTTCTCAAAAAACTGGGGTTATCATGGCAAAAAATCATCAAAATGAACGATGATGACCCTGGTACAAACTATTATTGCTGAACGTAGAACCAGGGCGGCTTAGAATGACAACGCCGCCCCGGGTTTCTATGTCTGGCATTACCCGTGTTTAGTGTCGCTGATTTCAAGAATGCGCGATTCCGGATTATCTCTCGGGTATTCATCAAGCTCGATGACATTACGATCCGGGTCGCGAATAAAAAGTGCACTCATATCCTTAAATGAAAACCGCCCGGTAATTTCGATCCCGCCGTCGTTCAGAAACGCTTCGGCCACGGACAAACTCTCGACCTTCAGAGCCATATGGGTATACCCGGCGTATTTGCGCTCTACATCCATAAGAATGTTCTCATCCGCATCTTCCGTGCCCGGCCCCAGTAAATTGAGCACAACGCCGGATGCATGACGCATCATGATCGGATGCCCTTTCTCGAAGCCCGCATCAACGATTAGGGCGAACCCCAAGTGTTCATAAAACGAGACGGCCCGATCTTTGGTCCGTACCCGAATGCCTATGTGGTCAATTTTCTGAATGTTGAGCATGATTATAGTGTCCTGTTTTGGTTAAAGTTATGCTTACAGCATTTTCGATAAAACGTCGTTTTCGGGTCGGTCGAAAAACCGGTGTTTAAAGGCCCCTGCCGCGTGCCCGGCAATTACAGCCATCATCGCATAACCAACATATTTGTGAACGGCGATGAGCGATTTGGTGGTCTCATAATTTCTCTCAAACGGAAATAACGGTAATTCAGCGCCGAAAAACCAGATTGTATGAAGCGGTGGTAAGCCGGGAAATTCTGGCAGAGCAGAACTTGCCGCATAACCCATAACCGGCATCAGTATCATTGCCGTATAGAGCGCAATTTGCGCCAACTTGGCCGACCGACGTTCATACCAGACGATACCCGCCGGAATTTCAGGTGCCACAGATCGAAACCGAACGATCAGGCGAATAATCAATAACGCAAAAGCCAATACACCAAACGCCCGATGCCAGGGATAAAAATCAAATTTATCCGGACGTTCCATCGGTATCTGGGCCATATACAGCCCGATCATAAGAAGGCTGATCAGAATGACGGCCATAGCCCAGTGCAGGACGCGCATGGCACCAGAAAATTTAACGGGAAATTTATTGGAGAGTTTTAGTGCGGCGACAAGTTCAGTCATTTCAGCATCCTAATATTATAACAATTCCGGAATTGATTCAGGTGATGAAAAGGTTTTATATTATTCTCAAAATTCGATCAATTATGCAATTAGAAAGATATTGTTTCCAAATGACTGTCAATAACGATACCCTTGAAGGAATCACCGTATTTACTAAAATCGTCTCTGCCGGCAGTTTCAGGGCCGCCGCAGATGATCTTGGGCATTCCGTATCTTTTCTCAGCAAGGAGCTGACGAAACTGGAAAACAGGCTCGGCACCCGCCTCCTCAATCGCACCACCCGCAGCCTCAGCCTGACCGAAGTGGGGCGATTGTATTTAAGCCGGTGCCAGCAGCTGTTAGACACGGCAGAAGATGCGGAACGTGTTATCAATCAATTACATGGACATCCCAAAGGGTTGCTTAAGTTTAGTGCGCCGATCAGCTTCGGGCCCGGGTTCCTGAACATTGCCCTGCCCAAATTCCTGAAGGCCTATCCCGATCTCGATATCGACGTTGACTACAATGATCGTAAAGTCGATGTCGTTAATGATGGATATGATGTGGTGGTGCGCGGCGGAAAACTTGAGGACTCGTCCCTGGTCAGCCGCCTGCTGATGCGCTCAACCGGGCACATTGTCGCCTCGCCGGGTTATCTGAAACAGTTCGGAACGCCGTCACATCCACGCGAGCTGGCAGGCCACAACTGCATCACCTACTCTCAGCAGTCGCCGCCAAAACTCTGGAATTTTGTCGGCCAGGACGGCAAACCGATACAGATCAAAGTCCGCTCACGGGTTCATGGCAATAATGCGGAGCTCGAATGTACGCTTGCGGAACGCGGTATTGGTATAACGGCTCTGCCCGAATTTGTCTGCGCCGAGCAACTCAAAGACGGCCGTTTGGTATCCCTGTTAAGCGATTTTAAATCGACCGAAATCAACATTTATGCCGTTTATCCCCATCAGCGTTTTCTGTCGGCCAAGGTACGTGCCTTTATCGACTTTATGGTGGCTGAATTTAAACCAGCTTGATAACGGCAACAGAACTGTACCGTTATCAGGGGCGCACTATATGAAGACGGTGTTGGCCGTGCTGCTGGTGTTGCTGCGCAATAAAGATGTTAACGCAATCACGAAGTTCTGTATTGGATAATAAAGTTATTAACGGTGCGGACGTGGGTATGACCGCAGAACGTCACGTACCGGCCGAAATCTAAGCCGCCTATTTTCTAGCGATAGTAACCAGAAGGAGACGTCAGAAGAAACAACACATCAATGATTAAAAGTCCGGATTTCCGTCACCCGCCATCACCAACCAGTGTAAACGGCGCCCAGAACAATGGATGCGCATAACTAAATTGGAAACCTGCACCTCCATCCATACTTGCATTATCCATGATGTCCAATGCCGTTGCCCTTAGCGCCTGTGCCCGGCCTGATGTCGTCTTCTCATGCTTAAACACTGAAACCATAAGCTGACGTGTCGAATCGCTGAAGACTGGCCAATTGGATAGAAGTAGAGAACGAGCTCCTGCATAAAAGAACGCCCGTCCGAGGCCTGAAAACGCCTCTGTTGATGAGGATTGTGCAGACGCGGTGTTGCAGGCCGACAGAATTGCCCAGTCGGCGTCGAGGTCCAGTTCCATGATTTCATCCGCCGTCAGTAATCCATCGTCCCATTTCTCTTTGGTATTGGCGAGCGGGGCGCTTAGCGCAAGCGCCGGGCTGGTCAATCCATCCAGGTCTCCCGGTATCAGTCCATGTGTGGCAAAAGAAATGACTCGATATTTTTTCAGTTCCCCCGATTGACTCATTTTACGGATAGTGGTCTCGTTAGCCCGGCTACCGACAAAAATATCGCGTTTGCTGTCAGCGCCCAAAACAGCACCAATCGCTTTTACTTCAATGGCAGTGTCACGCAAACGGGGCAGGTTTGAGAGGGCGGCGCTGTCGAGTTGGCGCGTTGTCGACAGGGACCGGAGTTTGAATTTTCCTCTTGTCTGACCGAGACTGGCGACTTCCAGTGCCGCTTCGGTCGGATCAAATATCGGATTCCCAACGCCCATGAAGGACAGTCGTGTGGAAGCGGATTTTCCGCCCTGACGCAGCAGAACAAGCGATGTAAAGGAGGGTGCCATGCTGATGGCATGACTGCGCAATAGCCACGGGAGCCTTTTAAAACCGCTGAACAGCAACCCGTTTGCATCAGTTTGGGTTGCGGGTTTGGTCAACAGCATACCCATGGGGAGTGTTGAGAGCGCGTTGTCACTGACGAAAATCAGATGTTTGGCCGATGACCAATTGCTTTCAAGGGGCGCCATCAAATCCCGGTAAATCCTGTGCGCCGTGGCGTTATCGAAGTCGAGCAGACTTTTCAGGCCGCCAGCGCCCACTTCCATGCTGTCACGCAAGACGGCGACATCCTTTTCCCAGTCCGCCGCGGTCTTGTTGATCTGCTGCCCCGATATACTGCCGCCCGAACCAATCACCCAGACGAAACTGTGCCGCCGCCCGGACGTCAGGGAGACAACCGCTTCGCCCGGCTTGAGGGCCTTGACCGCACGCTTTAAATCAAAGGTACCGGAACTAACGACCTCATCGTATTCCGGAATGGCGGCCCGCACCTGATCAGCCAGCAGCGCCACCACACTTTCCGTATGACCGACAATGGTTTTCAGGTTCTGCACCGTTTCGAAGCTGACCTGTCCGAGCGCCGCGTCCTGACCAAGTTGCTGGCGCATGACCACCAGTTTGTTCTGCATGTCCTGCTGGCGGCGGATCAGGTCGCGGGTTTTATCATCGGGGGCGAGGCGTCGCAGCGCCGTCTGCATAAGCGCCTGCTGTACCGTGCCGGAGCGCAGGGTCTCGGTAATTTCAAAAGCATCGGCCAGGGTGGCGGGGTCGTTATTGCCGGCAAACACGCGCGCCAGATAATCTTCGACGATCCACTTTAGGCGGATTGACTGATTGCTTTGTCCGTGCGCCAGTTGGCCGACACTTGCCTGCCACAGGTTCAGCAAATTACGCAAATCTGCCGTCAAGGCGGCGACAGGAGCGGCGCTGTCCGTCAGGCTGGCCAGCATGGCCGCTTCGGCGGTGCGGTAATGGTCCGCCCCGAATTGATCCGAGAGCTTCTGCGTTGCCGCTTCAAAAACGGCTTTTGCTTCTGACGTCCTGCCCGTTTCGCTGAGGATGATGCCGCGGTCAACCGAATGGGCGAACAGGTTGTTCCACAACACCGGATTGGATTTTAAGTCCTTCTCGAGCTTTTTAAGAACGTTGTAGGCGGGTCCGAACTGTTTAAGCGCCGTCAGTGCTAGCGCGATGTCTCGGTTGTTCTCCACATTTATCGGCGAAGAGGACGCCGGACAATACCCCCACATGCGAATTTCTCGGGCCATCAGTCCGTACGATAGGGCATCCTGATACTGGCCCTGACGGCGTTTGATTTTGCCCAACATCATCAGAGCCTGTTTCTTGAAATGTGGGGTGCGAAGTTTGCTTTGAGCTTTTCTAGCATGGCTTTCGGCTCTGTTGAGATCACCCAGGCCGAATGCCGAGCGCGCCGACAACATGCTCAATTCCGCAGTCCTCCAGGGTGACTGAAAATAATCACAATTCCCGTCATTGGCTTTGTGATTCAATGCAAGGTATTGCGATGCCTTTCGGGCACTGTTATCTGCGTCGCTAAAATCTCCCTTGGCAAGATGCAGATAGGATTCCGCCCGGTTGAGCCAGTAAAAATTTCGCAAATTGCAGGATGGGGCACCCCAGGTTCTGAAATTGGTATTTGCCGCGCTCAGGAAAGACGCCGCCTTGTCAAATTCGCCATAGGAGGCATAAAAAGTAGCGGTTAATGCATCTGTTCCCATTCTTTCACCGAGCCACTCTGAATTGCCCCAATGAGCAGTGTTGCTGAGCAGGGCAGCGGCGTGGGCCGGACGGCCATGGCGAAACTCCGTCACAGCGTCCTTCCTCATCTGCCACATGTCCTTTGTCAATTTCATGTGCTCTTGGGTTTTCAGAATTCTGGTCAGATAATCGGCGACGGACTCGGGCTCTTCTTCCTCGCACTCGACAGACAAAACGATGTCGTCAAGGGATTTTGGGACGTCTCTGTAGCCCGCAAAGGGATCGCGTGGTGGCAGAGAAATATCTACCTGTTTCAGATTTTCGCCAATATTCGCCATTTCAGTTTTGGATAAACCTGATTGGCAACCACTAACCAGCACCACAAGCAGCGTCACCGATACAAAACCTTGGGCAATTCGAATAATTCTCGCCAACAGCATCGTCTAGCTCCTTTGAAAGGTCTGTTGTATACCGTTCCCGAGCATTTCCTGTCTAAGGAAGACTATCACGCATAATGGTATTTAAATCTCAGAGTATATGATCTGAGAGGGTTGTTCAATTGACGCGCTATATATTTACCACCAAGTCATCATCAATGTGATCCAGTTATTGTTTTCACCAAAATGCACATTTCATTTTTCTTGGTTTTGCCCGCCTTGGGTCAAACGCCGCCTTGAGACAAACGCCGCCGACATGATGCCTTGAAAGGATTGGCCCCTATCGGCTCAACAACAGACATCAATAACGGCTTCAGTATAGACCAATATTTTTGCATATTGTCTAAGGCGAAATCGCTCGCGCAACGTTAGAAAACACCTTTAACCCGTTTGGGTTCTTCAGTGCCTGGCAAATTGGGCAAATGTCCACCCGCCCGTTAATACCTTTATTATAGGGCGGCAGCGGGCCGTATTGCTGATCTTGTTTTGATAATTCAGGCATGATAGGTAACCCGCCTTAACGGAGTTTTTATGTCAATTACGATCACGTCCCGGTAATACCTGCCGCCTTTTGTTTCTGAAAATTGCGGCCAGGCGATAGAGACCGCACAGCGACCATCGCTGCTGCGCGTGTTGTTATGTTTATTTACCGGAGATTAGAAATTGACGCTATCCATTAAACCTGCGCGCCGGGACCAGATCGATGTGTTCCCCCGGCTTGCAAAACAAACCATCCTGACTTGCTATCCATCGATCCTTGGACTCGAAACCGTCGAGGGTTATGCCGCCAGCGGCATCATCGAGACGTACTTTCAGGATCACTGGCAGGCAACAACGTGCTGTTATACGGATGAGACCCTGATCGGTATGGCAACCCGCATTGAGGACAGGGTTGATCTGATGATTATCCTGCCCGCCTATCACCGCAAAGGAGCCGGCACGAGGCTTCTTCAGGCGCTGGAGGATCAGTTGTTTGAAGATCATAAAACCCTGAAGCTTGATTGTTTTGAAAAGAACGATCAAGCCGTGCAGTTTTATATCAAGAACGGCTGGGTGATTGATCACCGCAAAGTTGATGAATACAAAATCGACTATGTCGTGATGACTAAAATTAGGACATAACGGGATGTGAGGGGGGAAACCCCCTCATTTCTGAGCGCTGACAAACGTTATTTATTATGGAAATTAGAGCACGGGAGAATGATCATTCAGAACGCGATAATGCGTAATAAAACTCACGTTTCCGGTATGTAGTCGCCTTCGAATTTTTGCAAACTATCAACGATCTCGTACCAGTCAGGTTTTGATGTTGCATGGATATGCGCTGTCGGCCGTATTCCCGGATCATCATCCAGCGCGGACGCTGCGATGACATAAATATCTCCTGTCGCCATATCCCCCAGGGACGTGCCGCATATCCGGCAAAAACAACGCTCAAACCTCCATTCAGGTCCAGGTGAGAACTTAGCGATTTCGGCCTGCCCTTCTGTCACCAAAAGATCATCGGCTTTGCCAACCAAAACCGCGGAGAAAACACCCGCTGCCTTGCGGCATCTGGAACAATGACAATAGCTCAACGACAAGGGTTCACCAGAGATTTGGAATTTAATATTCCCGCAAAGACAGCTTCCGTTAATCATCATACACCCTGATTTATAATTTCACTTAAAAGAACATATAGCGAACAAATATTAAATTCAAATGAAAACTGCCCATACCTAGCCCTATATAATGTTGTCTGGACCAATTGAAAAATGAACCTTACGGGGCCATGTTTTGGTGACGGGGTAATAACAAAGGTTAAGGCGGCTGGATTGTTGCGGTACAATATCCTGTTTTACATCAAACTTTACTTAACTCATGCTGGCTCTCCTGTGGGCGAAACTGGTATCAGATCGAGGCGGCCGGACGATGGAAAATAAAAATTCAGGGTTATTCACGCCCGTTCTCATCGCCGGCAGCCTGATCCTGATGATGGGGTTTTCCATCCGCGCCAGTTTTGGCGTGTTTCAGATCCCCATTGCCGAAGAATTTAACTGGCTGAGAATTGAGTTTTCCTTGGCCATCGCCATTCAAAATCTGGCCTGGGGCGTTGGTCAGCCCTTGTTCAGCGCCTTTGCCGAAAAATTCGGTGACCGGTTGGCCATTATCCTTGGCGCCGTGGTGTATGCCATTGGCCTTGTGCTCAGCAGTTATGCGGTTACGCCGGAAGAGCATCAGTTCTTTGAAATACTGGTCGGCTTCGGTATCGCCGGAACAGGGTTTGGCGTTATCTTGTCTGTTGTCGGGCGCTGCACCTCTGAAGAACACAGGTCCCTCGCCCTTGGTATCGCGACAGCCGCCGGGTCAGCTGGCCAGATCATCGGCCCGCCTGTCGCCAATGCCCTGCTTCAGCATATGAATTGGTCGTCCGTATTCCTGATTTTCGCCGCCTCGATCATCGCCATTCTGATCGTGCTTCCGTTCATGAAAGGCGAAGAAGTTGCCAGCAAACAACAACTGAACGAATCGTTCTCGGAAGTCCTGATGAAGGCACTGCGCGATCCGACTTATAGCATGATTTTCCTCGGATTTTTCTCCTGCGGGTTCCAACTGGCCTTTGTTACCGCACATTTCCCAGCGTTTATTACCGAGACCTGCAGCGCCATTCCGCCCGACAGTGTGATCCGAAGTCTGGGCATTAACTCAACCTCATCCTTGGGCGCATTTTCCATCGCCATCATCGGGGCTGCCAATATTGTTGGCGCGATCACGGCGGGCGCGCTTGGGAAAAAGTGGCCAAAGAAATATCTCCTGGCCGGA
>WASW01046959.1_pt1 | contig 14979 bp, 11 predicted proteins | sample 5698521 | NCBI WGS metagenome assembly WASW01 (sample SAMN11175560, study PRJNA528189) | sponge metagenome | isolation source: marine sponge | host: Leucetta | place: Antarctica: Western Antarctic Peninsula, King George Island | collected 2013-01
GGAAATTTCTTGAGCCACCGCTTTTAAATCATCAAAGCCTGCCGTGAAATTTTCGGTCGCTCCTTCAACCGCCTGTCCCAAAGTGGAAAACTGCCCTTGCATTGCTTCAAGCTCCTGGAAGAGCGTTTCGAATTGTTCGCTCGCCTTGAGGTTTTGCTCTGCGGCGGTTTGTACCGTTTGGATTGCTTCCGATTGTTGCTGACTCATCGTTTCTGTTGCGGATTTGATTGTATCCCCGAAGCTCTCTAAAGCCTCCGAAGCTCCCTGAAAATTTTCAAAGGAATTTCGTAACAATGCGTTGGTTTCTTGCATGACTTTCTGATTGCTTTCAAACTGATCGTTGAGGGACGTTGCTTGATTGAGGATTATTTCATTGACAGAATTTTGAGTCGCTTGTTGGGATTGCCAGATTTCCAGTTGTCCTGTAAGTTCTCCCGTAAAATTGCCCATTGTTCCACCCAGATTGCTGGTGAAATCTTGCAAGCCTTCGATCACTTGCAAAAAGCTGGTGCGGATTTGCTCGATTTGATTCAAAAGCTGCTCGAACCGCTCGACAACGGCGCGATTTTCTTGCCCGGCGGCCTCTAATGTCTGGGCGGCTTCCAATTGTTTTGAACTAAAAAGGTTCGCCGCATCTTTGATCTCACGGCCAAATTCCCGTATGTTTTCAGCCGCCTCATCGATCCTTACGGAAGCCCCCGAAAGGGAAGTGAGGGTTTGACCAAACAGAGTGTGGATTTGCTCATGACGCTCCGTCAAATCCTTTCCTTGTGAAAGAAGCACCTCTGAACGGCTGTTTTGTTCCGCTTTCTCGGTTTGCCAGTTTGCCATAAATTCGTTCATTTGAGTGCCAAGCGCCCCGACGATTGTTTCGAGCCGACTTGCACTTTCCTCCAAACCTTGCCGGTGGTCTTTGCCTTCTTTTGACATTCCCTCTGCGAATTGCTCCACCAGTGATTTTAAAGCCTCAGTAGCGGTTTCAGATTGACGCTGAGCAAGATCTTCCATAGCTTTTACCAGGCGACCAATTGCGGGTTGGAAGGACTCGTTGAGTGCTTCTTGCATTTTATTTCCGATTTGCTCGCCAAGCTCACTGAGCAGGTTTCCGGATTCTTCTGTGGCCGCTTTGATTTCTACTAAAGTTTGTTCTGAGACGATCCTTGGGTACAAGAAATCAATGTTTTGCTGGAGAGTGTTGATTTTCTTTTGTACTTGAGCCTCGATGAGCTTTTCTAAAACATTAAAAACCAGACTTGTGCCGATTCCCCAAACCGAGGTTGAAAAAGCCACCGTGACTCCAGAAATCATAATGCCGATTTGATCCATCAGCTTTATTGCTTGGTCGGAGTTTGCGGTGCCACTGTTGTTCGTCCCCTGAATGTCCAACCCTGCCAAGCCGAGTTGCAAGCCGATGAAAGTTCCCAAAATTCCGCCTGCGGTGAGCATTCCTGGAAATGCTGCTAAAAGCCGGCTTTCCGAGATTTCTTTTGCGAGCGAGTGTGAATTAAAAAAATAGTTTGCATCGACCGTATTTCTCAGTTGTTTTTTTTGGACGACCAAAGTCTCATCAAATTCCTGCCAAAGTTTTCCTGCATAACTATTCTTAGACTGATACTTTTTGGCATCCTCTTTGAGTTGCTTTCGCTTTGCAAGCAATTCTTCTGGCTCCAAACCCTTGGTCAATCTTTTGATGAATTGAATCAAACGAATCGAAGAATACGCTTGAAAAATCATGTAAATTAACCCTGATAAAAAGGCCAACAAAATGACGTAAATAAACCAGGAACTCAAATGCTCGGCCTTGAAGGTTTCAAAGGAAATTAGGTTTGATGGCGAGAGGGGAAGGAGTTTGTCAAATTCAAAAACGTGGTTTTCTTGATTCATACCGCTTTATTTTGAGGAACAATTCAGATAATTGATGGAAGGTCAACGAATTTTCTGTATACTTGCTATGAAGTTACATTTTAGGTTCAAAATGACAAGAAATGTTTTAGGGAATGTCATAGAAAGTAGCGAATATGGCCCGCCAACGACCTCTTTCAGCCTATCTCTCAAGAAGACCTGAGGATTTTGATGGAATGGGCATTCGTGTCTTACCAAGCGACGTTCAGGCAGGAAAACGAGATCAAAAGAGAATTGACAAAAGAGTGATCTTTCGGCAAAAGGAAATGAACGCCTGTTAGGGGAGAGTGGTAAAATTGTATTATAAATTTGTGCAAATTGTTTTACGATGAGGAAAATCATAGTTCAATGGGGCTGAACTATTGAAGGGCAAATTGTGATTTTAAGGGATTGGCTGCTCAGTTTAACAACTTTCGATCAACGGGTTTATGAGTTTCAGTGAAGATGCGTATCAGGGTGTTTTGAAACAGCTTGAGCAACGGGGAAGTTATGAAACCAGCGCAAAATCCCGCGACATTAGTAAGTTGTCTGGAATCAAACAATTGCTAGTGGACTTGGGAGAGCCTCAAACGACCGCCAAAATTATTCACATTGCGGGAACCACTGGAAAGGGGTTGACAGGAGCGATGCTTGCTCGCATTCTCCAGCAAGAAGGTTTCATAACAGGGTTGTACAGTTCTCCTCATATTGTTGATATTCGAGAACGGATTGTTTTGAACGGGCACTGGGTTTCTAAAAAAAGTTTCACCGAAAATGCCTTGCGTGTGTTGGCGCAGGCGGAAACCTATTCAGGGAAAATCTATCTCTCCTATTTTGATATTTTAACAGCGATTGCGTTTCTTGTTTTTCAGGAAGCTCAAACGGAGTGGATTGTTTTAGAAACTGGAATTGGAGGCAAAGCGGATTCGACAAATGCCGTTGAAAAAGAACTGAGCATTCTCACCCATATCGGTTACGATCATCTGGGTGTTTTGGGAAACACGTTAGAAGCAATCGCTCAGGAAAAACTAGGGATTGCTCGAGCAGGGATTCCCACCGTGCTCGCTTCCCAAGCGGAGACGCTGATGCCCTGGTTGACTCAACAACTAGAGGAGCTAGGTAGCCCGTTGGTTTTAGCTGATGAACTGTCGATTGAAATGCAGGAGGAAGGTTATCAGTTTCGCTGGCCAAACGGCGAGAGCCATTTGCTTTTTTTGCAAAAACAACAAACTGCGATTCCCTACCTGAATTGCCTTAAAATAGCTTTGATGGCCTATCAGACTGTTTGCCCGAATGTTCCTTCGCTCAAGCAACGCTCAGGCTGGATTCAGGCCGCAACCTCTTTCAGATTACCAGGACGCTTGGAATATCAAGAAAATGTGAGTTGGCAGAAAAATCTTCCCCCGTTTGCTGCGATGATCTTTGATGGCGGACACAATGCCATCGCTCTAGAGGCCTTATCCTGCCAATTGAAACGCTGGCAAATCACAAATTATACGCTTGTGCTCGGATTTGCGGAAGACAAATTGATTGATGCCTTGAAACCATCTTTACGAGAATTATGCCGGAATGCTCATCACATCGTTGCCACTCAAGCTCAATCCCTTCGTGCCGCTTCCCCGCAAAAATTAAGCGATTTTATCTTTTCTGCTGGTGAGGCTTCTCAAACTTCCTTGAGCGTAAAACAGATCCATTCGGTAACAGAAGTTCTGGAGCATTTGCATCAGAGATATGAAGATCCCATCGTCATCTCTGGTTCTTTTTATCTTTTAGGGGAAATTTTCCAAGTATTTGGGGGTGAGGCTTGCCTCTTTGGAGATGCTTGAGGTATACAAATAATAGAGGAGTTTATTGTATCCCTTTGAATCCAGATCCTTCCAAAAATCAAACACAAAATTCCCGATCTCTTCAAATGAGTGTGATCATGAAACAGTTGAAGTTTCTTATTTTAATGCTTGGTATTATTTATTGCCAGACACAGACATTGTGGGCAGTGTCGGTATTAGTGGATACCAACGTTTTGAGAGTCCGTCAGCAACCCAAGGGAAAGCAAATTGGCCGTGTTTATCGTGGACAGCAATTCATTGTTTTGAAAGAACAAAAAGGATGGGGGAAAGTCGCATTTAAACCGAAGCAGGAGGGTTGGATCAGTTTGGCATACACCAAAGGGTTGATTTCATTTCCGGCAGGGCTTTCAATCGAACCCTTCTGTCAGCGTTTGAATCAGGAATTTGATCGCTTGCAATGGAAACTCATCCGTTGCGAAAGCTCCGATTGGCAGGCTGAAATGGAATCGGTTCGGCAGTCTCCTTTAATTTATACTGTTGTTGGGAACAAACCGCCGACTTCTTTATTGCTGTGCAGTGTCCATTCTGATGAAAATACCCCGTATCAATGTTTTCGCTTGCTGAAACTTCTAAAACAGCAACCCGAATTGCTCAATCATCGTGTCGTCATTGCGCCCCTTGTCAATCCTGATGGTTTTTAAAAAACCATCAAACCCGCACAAATGCTCGTGGGGTTGATTTGAATCGGAACCTTCCCACCAAGAACTGGCGGCTCTCAGCTTTGAAGGAATGGAAGCGGTATTATCAAAGCAAAAAACGGCGCTACCCTGGCAAAATCACGAACTCGGAATCTGAAAATCAGTTTGTTGTTGAATTGATTCAACGGTTTAGGCCGGATAAAATCATTTCCATCCATGCTCCGATGAATTTTTTGGATTTAGATTATCTCGATAGTTCCGCAAGAAACGCCTCACAACGGACGGTTTTTAAAAAGGCAAAAGTGCTCGTCTCGCATTTTTCCAAGGAAAGTAAGTATAGATTTCGGAACTACCGCACTTTTACCGGCAGTCTTGGCCGTTACGGAGATGAATGGGAAATTCCGATTTTTACGCTGGAACTTCCGACATCCGACTACACAAAATCCGAACATTATTTTCAGAGATTGAAGCAAAGTTTATTTCACTCATTCAATGTGACTCTGGAGCATCTCAATACCGTCCAAGTACAATCACCTTTCAAAAAAAATAAAATCAATCGGCCTCCGTGGGAACCATAACCGAAGCGTTATTTTTTTTATGAAACTGGCAATTCAATGGAAAAACAGGAACCCCCTGATACGACATTTTGATGCCGAATGAAGCCATTATGATCCGCAATAATCTGCGCGACGATGCTCAATCCCAAACCAGTGCCATGTTTTTGAGTGGTGGTGTAGGGTTCAAAAAGGCGATGGCGGATTTCAGGAGGGACTCCGGATCCTGTGTCAGTGACCTCTGTTCGCACTATTTTTAATTCGGTGTCAAAAGAAGTCGAAACGATAATGTTCCCTTCTCCAGCAAGTGCCGCAATTGCGTTATCAATCAAATTGATAAAAACCCGTTTCATTTGTTCATGATCCAAGGAAAAACGAGGCAATTGATGATCCAAATTGGTGATCAATTGAATTTTTTCAGAAAGCGCATTGCGGTAGAGTTGAACCGCTTCTTCAATGGTCAAATTCAAGTTATCTGGCTGTAAATTAGATTCAGGAAGACGCGCAAAATTGGAAAATTCTTTCACCATGTTTTTGAGCAGCTCGACTTCTTTGACAATCGTTTGAGTCGCTTGATCCAAAATTTCAGCGTCCGGGACTTGGTTGAGGTATTTTCGTCGAATCCGTTGAGCCGATAATTGAATCGGAGTCAGAGGGTTTTTAATTTCGTGAGCAATCCGACGAGCAACATCCCGCCAAGCGTGTGCTCGTTGAAAACGTTGAATCTCTGTGACATTTTCGTAAACACAAATCATCCCAACGCGTTCTTTCTCACGATTTTCTAAGATCAACAATGTGACGGAAATATCAAGTGGTTCATCATTTTTGACCAGCGTGAATTCGCGAGAAATCAGTTTATTTTTTTTCGTCTGGATCTCCTCAAACATCTCCTCAAACAACTCTAAAGATTCTTTGGCCAAGACTGTTTGGTAATGCTCGTCTTGATAGTTAGTTTTTTTGAGTTGCAGGAGTTTTTTAGCGGCTCGGTTCAAGCCATTGATCCGCCCTTTCATGTCCAAAGAGATCACCCCAGTTTTAATACTTTCTAAAACCAGCTCGACAAAACGCGTGTGTTCTTCCAAGGCTCGGTGGCTTTTCTGGAGATGCTCTGTGGTTTTTTGCAAAGCGATCTGACTTTCCAAAAGCTCTTGGCTCATGGTATTGAAAGAGTGCACCAATTGCCCGAAATCACGATCAAGCGGCATCCCTCTTTCTGCAATGACTTGAAAACCAAGCTCCCCATGAGCAACCCGTTGCGTGGCCTCAGCAAGCTGTTCAATCGGATGGACGAACCCTTTTGCTAAATAAAAAGCAAACCAGGTGGCCACAAAGACAATTAAAAAAACCATCAAGAGAAAACTGATGATATAATAATTTTTAATCAGTGCTTCCGACTCGGTCAGGTTTTTGGTATCGCTCTCCTGCTCATCCATGCCGTTCAGAGCCGTCGTGAGGTGTTTGGTATCGACAGAAAAAATTTCAATGATGAGAGGCGTTTTACCAACCCTGACTTTGTGCAGGAGCCGCCAAATCCTTCGTTTTCCTAAATCTTCAGAAAGCCAAACTTTGGGTTGATTCTGGATTTGCTCCCATTCAAAATCTTTCACCGCTCGCCAGTATTTTTCCGATTTATGGGTACGCAACGCTTGAAAACGAATTTCATGTTGCTCCGAATAAATCGTCACGCCTTCCGTATTTCCCTGAGTAATGATCTGATTCAATTCTTCCAGATTGTTCAGAATTTCCGGATCGTTGAGGAGAGCGTTTTTGACAGCCCATCCTTGCATTTCAAGCAGATTGTTCAAATTGCGATAATAAACGGTTGAAACACTTTGTGCATTTTGCTTGGCCGCTTCTCTTTGATCGGTCAGCCAGGATTCCAAGGCGGAATTGGTATAGAGCGTGGAGAATAGATGAGAGAGGGTCGCGGGCAAAGAAATGAGAATAAAGGCAATGATTAATTTGGTTTTGAGGGTCACTCCCAAAACTTGACGGTGCCGCTCAAAAATCAGTTTCAAGAGATTTTTTAAGATCAGGTAAAAAACCAGCACCAACAAAACAATATTGACATTGATGGCGACAAAGATACTCAATTTGGAATTGATCGTATTCCAACTGGTAAACCCCTGTTGAATATCAAAATAAACCAGGAAAAAAATACAAGAGACCAGACCCGCAATTGCGAAGAGGCGATGGCGGATTGAAGGAGTCATTTTTCTCAAAAAATCTAATTTTTGGGTGAGGCTAGCAGGCAAGATTGACATGTCAGGAGGCAAATTGAGTGTTAAAAATTTGGAAAACAAGCGCCCTCAGAGGAATCGTTGGATCTGAGAGGATCGCTTGTTTTTGCGTCTTTTTGAGAGAAATTCAAAATCTATTCCGCAACCAGCAGTCGGAATAATTATCCGCTCAGTTCTTCCTTGTGGATACAAATCGAAGGTGGTATAGCAAGAGAGCTTATCATTTTAGCTCAACCAAGGATGGAGGGCTTTCCAAATTTCTTCACGTCCGACCTTCTTCAGCGAAGAGTGAGCAATCGGAAGCTCTGCAAGTCCCATTTTCGTTTGAATTTGTTTCAGGTGTTTGACGACCTGACTTCGTTTCAATTTATCGATTTTATTCGCAATAATTAAAACTGGAATAGGGTAGTGACTCAGCCATTCTTGCATTTGCAAGTCATTCACGGTGGGGCCATGCCGACTATCAATAATTAAAATGACCCCTTTCAGAAAAGGCCGCTGAGAGAGATAAGTTTCGATCAATTTCCCCCATTCTTTCTGCATCGCTGGTGGCACTTTGGCAAAACCATAACCCGGTAAATCAACGAGAGAAAAGGCGTTATTGATCAGAAAAAAATTAACGAGCCTGGTTTTTCCGGGGGTGGAACTGGTTTTGACTAGATTTTTGCGATTCAACATCGAATTGATCAATGTCGATTTCCCGACATTCGATTTCCCAGCAAACGCAATTTCGGCATGGTCTGTTTTAGGAAATTGTTCTGCGGTTGCGGCACTGATGACAAATTCGGTTGATTTAATTTTCATGGTATTTTCAATAAATCGGATTCACACATGGAAAATGAAGGCACATCTGATCGTCGTTTGCTCATTGGGAATCGGTTGGATTTTCTACCTCATCGGGAGAAGGTTCTGTCGCGCCATTGGTGAGCAAATTCGCCACCGTTTCATGGAGCGCAGATTCGTCAATCGTTGACTGAGCCAGTTTCAGATCAAAATAGAGCAAGACCAGCACAATCGAGGCAAAAGGGTAGAGCAATAAATACCCTAAATACTGAGACCAACGGAGGGCTTGAAGGACTTCAGGAGCTTGCAACATGACCAAGAGATTTTGCATTTTCTCAAAACTTTCAGGCGAATTCAAATCCAAATCCGGCATCAAAGATAAAAATAAGAAACTAAACAGCATGAGTTTCGCCACTCCTAGGAGCACAATCGTAACGGTGGTTTTGACAACATTGCTGCGAACCAATTGAAAACTGGCCACCAGTGCTCGAAATCCTCGTTCTCCCTCAAGGATATGGATCGTTTGGGCGAGGGAAAACGCAAAAATACTGCCGATCAACAATAAGAAGAGAAGCAGATTGAAAGGAAAGGGCAAGACCGCAAACATGGAGCCTACCAAGAAAATGATAAATTGCAGAGTCGCAATATGGATTGTTCTGAACATCAGACGCGTACGAGCACACTTGAGAATGCCCACTGTCGGGAAAATCGACTGAAACATCAACGTGATCAGGCCCAACGTCATCGCGGCTTCGGTCAGTCGAATCGTAATGAAAAAGACGATATGTTCGATTTCCAGCCCGAGAAGAGCCGTCACAATCGAAGGAATCAGAAGACTGAGCGACAAAATCAAGATTGGAATGAAATTGGTTCGGTAAATGCGGAAGCCCAGCGTGAAAAACTGCACAATGCTATGCGGTTGCAATAACTCTTCTTTCATGAATACGTTCCTTAAAAAAAGCAGTAAATAAGAGGTGATGTGAATCAAAGAGTCATTGGAAGTGACTTTTGAGACTGTGTCAAGGTAAGTTTAACTGAGTATACAACACTTTTCAATTGATGGTTAGTGATGGTCAACAAATTTATAGCAAAATCAAAGCTATCTTTACAAGTGGAAGAATCAAATAATAGCCTTCCTGACGAATCCGACCAGATTGTTGTTGATTTGAAAGAACAACTGGCTCAACTCAAGGAACAATTGCTCCAGTATGAAGAAGCTGAAGCAGGGCAAAAAGCGATTCCAGAAGAAACGATTCCCGATCACGCCGATTCTCCGGAGGCGCTTCCGATTCAACTGCAAATCAAAAAGCATCACATCAAATCTATTTTAGCCCGTGAACAGGCCGCGCAACATCGTCTCAAAATTTTACCACATGTGGTTAATAATTTACAGAAGCCTCTTTCACAAATGACGTCTGATTTAGAACAACTGATTGCGAGTGTTCAAGATTCGGATGTCCAGGAAACCTTAACGCAATGCCTTTCCGTTGTTGAAAATGTCAGCCAATTGACCGACCACTCTCGACAGTTGGACGACCCTTTCACTCCTCAAAAAAGAAAAGTGGATTTGCTCGCCTTTTTTAAAAAATTAGCTCGTGATACGAATCAAGGATCAGAGCACATTAAATTGTACGCTTCCGGTCAAATCCTTCAAACTTTATTTATTGATGAAGACCTCTTCAAAAAAAGTATTTTGATTCTTCTGAAAGAAATCAGCCGCCTCACAGACGACGACATCATCAGTATCAAATTGCGGCAGGGAAGTGAAATGATCTATGATATGAATGTGAAACATTTGAAGGTTTCTTTATTTAGCCAAACCAGCTGGAATCTTCCTCAACAAGCAGAAATGGAAGCGTTTTTAGCACAATCCCTGGAGAATGCAGAAGATTGGGGATTGGATGTTTTATACGCTCAAAAAGTGATGGAAGCTCACGGAGGATCTTTAGATTTGCATCGTGAAGCAGAAGGCGTGGTTGGCTTTGATATCACATTGCCTGTCGGGAAAAAATGAAGCAAATCGATATTCTCACGCCACAAGGTTATCTCTCGGATATCCGGAAAAATCCAAATCTGGATGTGGTCATGAATTTGTTCAAAATTCCAAGAGCTTTCACCGTTTCCGGTTTTGGCGATTGGAACGTCGGGCAGCATAGTTTTTGTACGGCGTTTTTGGCCCTCTATTGGGCGAGGTTTCGGGAATATGAGGAATCGAAACGCAATCAATTGATGGTGATGGCGCTGACGCATGATCTCCATGAATCGGCCACAGGAGATATTTTGCCTGCCTTGAAAAATGAGGGATTGCGGCAACAGTTGGATGACGTTCAGGAAGCCTTTCTCACCAGTCTTCAAGTTGAAGAAAAATCAGAATTGAAAGTCGATCTCAAAATCCTCGACATGATTGCTTTCATGTATGAAATTCAACGAGCGCAAACGATCAATTTAGAACAAAAAACTTCTCTGCAAGCCTTCTTTTTGAAGCAAAAAGAAGGCTTGCTGTCTTTTTGCCAAACCCATCAAATTGAAGACATTGCCGGGTTTTTGGAGCATCTGGGAGTTTTCAAATAAACTCACCGCTCTGGCAAATCCTTCAGGATTATCTCAAGATCACAGTGCTGTTCCAGTAAATCGGCCAGGCCATTCAATTGCGTTTCTTTTTCTTCAAAAAAATCACGCCGCACTTCAAAGGTGGGATCGACCAAATTAAGAATACGCTGGCTCACTTCAGGGGTATCAAATAATCCGTGGAGATAACTTCCCAAGAGTTTTTTGTCTTTGTGAAAAACACAGGTATTAGGTTTTTCAACGAGCTGCACCAGTTGTGAATCGTGAATCGAAGAGATTCCCATGTGGATTTCATAGCCAGCACAATCAAGTCCCTGTAACAAATTTTTGCCTCGATAACTCTGATTTTCCAAGACTTTTTCTGTGCCGATGATCGTTTCCATTTCAATCAAACCAAGCCCTTCCATTTCAGGGATGTTGCTTTCGACGCCATCCGGGTCTGCGATAGAACGTCCCAAGATTTGAAAACCACCACAAATGCCAATCATGAGTTTGTGCCCACAAAGGTTTCGGAGTTTTTGAAAAAACCCTTTTTCCTTGAGAAAGAGCAAATCGGTGAGGGTGTCTTTGCTTCCTGGTAAAATAATGATATCCGATTCATCCAATTCAGCAGGATGTTCAACAAAGCGGAGAGAGACATCATCGAGTATTTTAAAAGGAGAAAAATCGGTAAAATTGGAAATATAAGGAAAGCGGATCACGCCGATTTTGATGCGAGCGTTTTCATTGATTTGAGAGGAAAGGTTTTGGGAATCCTCATCTTCCAGCGTTAAATTGATATAAGGCAAAGTCCCCACTGTTTTGACCGGAACCATGGCGGCAAACATCTCAATGCCAGGGACGAGCAGAGAATAATCGCCTCTGAATTTATTGATGATGAATCCTTTGATCAGCGGTTTATAAGCCTCTTGAATCAAATCATAGGTGCCTTTGAGCCAAGCAAACACGCCGCCTCGGTCGATATCGCCGATAATGAACACCGCGGCTTGTGTGTAATCAGCGACTTTCATATTCACAATATCGGTCTTTTGCAAATTGATTTCCGCCGGACTGCCAGCCCCTTCAATGACGATATACTCATAATCCTGAGCCAGGGAATCAAAGGCTGTTTTCACAATTTCAAAATTTTCTTCGGCCAGTTGGTAATATTCTTGAGCACGATAAGTTCCCACCACTTTTCCAAGCCGCACCAGTTGAGAACGGTGATTGCTCTGAGGTTTGAGCAAGATCGGATTCATGCGCACATCTGGAGCAATGCGGGCCGCTTCGGCTTGAAGAAACTGCGCTCGCCCCATTTCCAATCCTTCTTGAGTCACTCCAGAATTCAAAGCCATATTCTGCGCTTTGAAAGGCGCGACCTTGATGCCTCGATTGGCAAGTAAACGGCAGAATCCTGCCACAATGATGCTCTTTCCAACTCCAGAACCCGTCCCTTGAAACATTAATACTTTGGTCATAATTCCATTGAATGATGAGGATAAAAAAATCTATTCAAAACAATTTTTGATGAATCCTAGCGACTTGATGAAATTAGTCAAATAAAACTTTAAAGCCAGATAGGAATTTTCATTGAGAAATGAACATGATAGAAACCGTAGATGATCTCATCAAATTATCATTTTGACCAAACTCCTCCTGTTCAAATCAAGGAATCTCATGACTGCTTTTGGATCAATTTTTAGCAAATCTCCCTTCATTCCATTACAGGAACACTGGCTCCAGGCAATAGAAACGGTGTCGCTGTTAAAAACTTTTTTTGAAGCATGGTTTCTAAAGGATGAACTGCAATTAGAAGAATATCGCACTCAGTTGATCCAAACAGAAGCAAGAGCAAATCAAATCAAAACAAAGCTCCAAAGCCAACTTTCTCAAAGGGTTTTGATCCCGATTGCTCGTAACGATGTCTTTAATCTGCTCGAACTACAGAGCGACCTTGCGATTGTGGCAAAAGAGATTGTAGAAACCTTGACGCTCCGCAAAATGTCTCTTCCAGAAATCATTCAAGACGATTTAATGCGATTTGTGGAAAATGTGGAAAAAGTCTGTTTGTCGGGGCACGAAATGGGGTTGGGGGTTGGAAATCTTGTTCAGTCGGGGTTTGGCACTCAGGCCAGTCAAAAGCTCCTGGAAATGGTTGACCATTTGCCGGAATCTCAAACTCAAATCACTCAACTGGAAGCTCGCTTGCATGGGAAATTATTTCAAATAGAAAAACAAATGCAACCCGTCGATGTGATTTTTTGGTATGAAATTTTTAAATCCCTTGGCAGCTTGGCGAATTCCACCAATAAAATCGGAAATCACCTTCGTTTGATGACGGTTTCCTCTTGAAATAAAAACTACTTTCCCGGCATTTTAAGTAAAAAGGAACTATGTTTATCACAGAATACGGTGCCCTCTTTATGGCGTTGGCTCTCATGGTTGGAATTTATTTGGCGGGGGAGAACGGTGTCAGGGGCATCCCACACACGCTAGGGCTTTCGCTTCGGTTTGATGCTGGATTCGGCCTCGGATTCGGGAGTGCGATCACGTTTAAGAAAATTTTGATCCTTGCTGTGATTTTCGAGTTTCTCGGTGCTTTTTTAGCCGGGGGGCATGTGATCACAACGATTCGTAAACGTATCATTGAGCCGACCCCGATTATCGACAATCCTGAAATTTTTGTGTTGGGGATGGTTTCCGCACTTTTCGCGGCTGGCGTTTGGTTAATATTGGCGACCATCATTGGCTGGCCGGTCTCGACAACCCAAAGCATTGTGGGCGCGATTGTCGGTTTTGGCATGGTCGGGATTGGGGTCGAGGCGGTGCAATGGAAGACCCTTGGGATGATTGGGATGAGCTGGTTGATTGCACCACTGTTTGGCGGCCTCTTCGCGTTTTTCTTGATGAAAAATACTCAAAAAATCATTCTCGATACGGCCACTCCTTTTAAAAACGCGCAACGTTCCGTCTTGTGGTATCTTTTCCTGGCAGGCTTCCTGATTGCTTTGTTGGTTTTATTTCAAGGTGTCGATTATCTGAATTTGGAACTGACTATTTTTAAAAGTGTTTTGGTCGCCGGTTTAACTGGGATTGTGATCGCTTCTCTGGGAAGGGTTTTCATCGCAAAAATAACCAGGGAAGCGGAAGAAGGGCTTGCTAGTGAATACGCTGGTGTTGAAAGAATATTTGGTGTGATGTTGACCTTCGCCGCTTGTGCGATGGCTTTTGCTCATGGTTCCAATGATTTGGCCAACGGCATCGGCCCGATGGCTGTGGTGATCAGTATTGTCCGAGAGGGAGCGGGTGTTCTGCAAAAATCCGCGCTGCCTCTCTGGATGATAGCTGTCGGCGGAGGGAGTCTTGCCATTGGGATGGCAACGATGGCATATCGAGTGATTCGAACGCTGAGGCCAGAGGTGATAGAATTGGCTCCCACGCGAAGATTTTCCGTTTTATTGGCCGCGGCGGTCACGGTGGTTTTTGCCTCAAGAATCGGCATGCCGGTTTCCACCACCCAAGTCGCTTTAGGCGCGGTCGTGGGGGTCAGTCTGGCGCGAGGGATTGGCGCATTGAATTTACAAGCAATCGGGAAAATTTGTATTTCATGGTTCCTCACCATGCCTGCGGCCGGGAGCTTGTCTGCCCTGTTTTACTTATTTTTCAAGGCGATTTTTTTATCTCATCAATAACCAATTTTTACGGAATTGCCACTAGCGATGCCTTTCAAAATCTTGCTCCAAACGGCTCGGAGTGGCGCGATCTTGGTCGTTGTATTTGCCATGATAAGGGTTTTCCGCAGGCGTGGTCATTTTAAAATAGACGATTTGGCAAATCCGAATCCCTGCACGGAGTTCCATTGGAAAGCCGGATTGGTTTTCTAATTCAAGCGTAATTTTTCCATGAAACCCCCCATCAATGAAACTGGCGTTCTGGACTTGCAACCCTAAGCGTCCCACGCTAGAACGCCCTTCGACATAAGCCGCCATGTCGTCAGGCACGCGAATAAATTCTTCCGTGCTCGCCAAAATAAATTGGTTGGGCTTGATGGTAAATGTGTCGGTTTCAATGCTTTGATAGGCGACCGTTTCGCCCAGCACAATTTTTTCGTCTTTCGGCTGGAGCCAGCTAAACGAGTTGGATAAGGTGAGATCGACACTGGACGGCCCGACATTCAAGCCTGGCGGTAAATATCCTTGTTCAACCAGTTTCTTCAAATCAAGATCAGAAAGAATCATAATTTTTTATTCCCAGAGTAGAAAATCATTTTAAGATGGGGCGTCTTGAGGTACATTGACCCCAAGGGCTTGTGATTTTAAAAGAGGCGCATTCATGCTATTTTCAGCCGAACCTTTCACTTTTGAGAGCAATTTCTTATGCAGAAACTATTCGACAGAAGCCGTTTAAATATCAAACCTTTGGCGTCACGGCAATCGAAATCCGACACCAGCCACATGATTGATGCCGAGACAGCACTTCCTAGGATTTC
>WASW01050419.1_pt1 | contig 14945 bp, 12 predicted proteins | sample 5698521 | NCBI WGS metagenome assembly WASW01 (sample SAMN11175560, study PRJNA528189) | sponge metagenome | isolation source: marine sponge | host: Leucetta | place: Antarctica: Western Antarctic Peninsula, King George Island | collected 2013-01
GCACGACCCAAAACGTCATCCTGAGTTTATCGAAGGATGCCTCTTAATCGACCCTCAAAGTTGCACTTACTAGTTGAACTCAAGCCCTGTTTATCGGCAAATTTTTATCTCTAACTGAAGACAAAAACTGAAGACAAATCCTTTTTTACTAAAATTAGCCTCGGTGAGCAGAATATCAAGTTTATCAACTATAACCCGCATCCTTATGAAAACAAATGACAGCGGCGGTGGTGCTCGGCGGATAAAATTCGTCGGCATCTGTCAAAGTCACTCCTAAATCTTCTGCTCCCAGGGTATCCCATATAATGGAATTGCCTTTCAGGTTTGTCAAGGCTGGGTAACCCGGACTGTACCGTTGCCCACGATTCTCTTTTTTGTAACCTGCTCTCGTTCGCAACAGTTGATGAATATATTCCGCCATATCCTCAGCCACCCGGTCACTCAAACCCTGCAAATATAAAGCAGATTCGCTATCGTTTTGCTCTTTAAACAATTTGATTCCCGCCTCCACCCCAACACCCGCAGTAGTGATTTGCAGACCGATCGCATCCAACTGACCGGATTCGACCGAATGAAAATATTGACCGATAGAAAACTTGTCTTTCCTCCCTTTGCCAATACACAAATCAAAATTAAACCGGCCTAGCTCTTTATCCTTTTTTTCGGATTCATAAAAAATCACTTGATCGCCATCCGCTTGTGCTGGGAAAAGTCCGAAGCGAGCCTTTGGAATAATCCAACGATTTTGCTCAGCTTTTTCTACCCATTCTTTCTCCAACCTCTGTAACTGCTCGACGGTAACTCCCTTTTGAATCCAACTCGATTTTTTTCCAAACTTCCAGTTCAAAGAATAAAGACTTTTCCTATCCAAAGACAGTTTATGCAATTTAAATTCTACCTTTTGCGTTCCATATCCTTCAGCAGGCACTTCATGATGACGAAAGCTCACTTTTCTTCTCGGCAGAGTTTCCAGCAACTTGTCCTTCTCCGCCTTAATGCCTTTGGCTTTCTGATATTGGATGATCAGAGCCTGCTGGTTTTCCTTTAACAACACAGGCCTTTTTTCTTTATCCATCAAGAGTCCCATTGTGTTGACTCCATCCATGCCGCTGTCGCAATAAAAAACATTATCAAGAATAGCGGATGTGTCATCCCCCCCCTGCATGGCAACATAACCCGCATGACGAAGGTTCACGGGTGCCCCGCCAATGAGAATGGGAATTGAAAATTTCTCCTCGGTCAACATGCGCGCAACCGTAATCATGTGATTTGAGGTTTGCACTAAAAGCGCACTCATGCCAATAGCATCTGCTTTTTCAGTGTGCGCCGTTTCGATAAATTTTTCCAAAGGTACCTGTACTCCTAAATCGACAACCCTGTATCCGTAATTTTCGAGAAGGGTTTTAGCAAGGTCTTTACCAATGCTATGCACATCTTGATACACCGTGCCAATCACGACTACACCTTTATAGTCGATAGCCGTGCCGGGCTCGACACCACTTTGAAATCGCATGAAGGATTCAAGAAACTGCATGACATGGCGCATCACATCGGCACTTTTCAACAAATGCGGCAGGCTCACTTCGCCACGACCAAACGCATCACCCAACTCACGCATGGACTTCATCAGGTGACCGCTGATGAAACTCAACGGCTCATGCCTGTCAATAACCTCTGCAACATCGGCAACTATTTTGTCTTTATAGAGAAATTCTCCCCCTTCTTTTTCTATGATCCCTTCCTGCTTTTGCTTGAACCCGTCTTTGATTTTCTGACAAATACTTTCTTCTAAAGAAAGGTCGTCGTAATCGATTTTTTTTACCTGGATACCGGTTTTTTTCGTCTGCGCTATTTGCTCCAACTCTTCAAACGCGGTCATGTCGCGGTCGAGAATCACTTTTCGAGCCAACACCACATCGCTTTCGGTTAGGCTTTCAAGTGGCACATAGTGGTTGGGATTCAATATGGCGCAATCCAGCCCTGCTTTTCTCGCTTCATCCAGAAAAACGCTGGTCAAAACTTTTCGCATATAAGGTTTCGAAGCCAGACCATTGGTCAGGTTGCCAACACCAATGCTCGTTTTCAAGTCAGGATGAATCGCTTTTATTCTTGGCAGACATTTTAAGGTTTCGGCGCAAAAGTTTAATCCTTCCACTGACTCCGAGCCGATGGGGTAAGCGTTGACATCCATAAGTATCTGGTCGGGAGTCACATTGTGCTTTTCTTTTGCCTGCTTAACAATTTCAGCCGCCAATTCATATTTTTCATCCGCCGTCTGACCGGGCCCTTTGGGTCCATTCACCAAAGCCACATAAACCGGATGATGCTGACGGGTGATCGACAACACCGCATCGAGCTTGCTCACTCCCTTTTCATATTCTTCAAGACTGATGGAATTGATAATGGGCCTTCCTGGATAAAACTCGATAGCCACCTGCAACGCTTCAACAGAAAAAGAATCGATGCACATCGCTCCCTTGAAGTCACTGGTCGTTGCATAAATCACCTGTGGCAAAACCTTTTCTGTCTCGACAATATTGCTATCCATACAAACATCAATAATGTCGATTCCCAGGTCTTTGACTTGCTCTTCAACAACCTCCTCCAAAACTGCCATTTGTATTTCATCGTCACGCTCTACCGCTTCGCGAACTTTTTTACTGCCACGCACGTTCAACCGTTCACCGATGCGTATCAAAGCCTCGGAACTGTCGATCGGTATTGCCTCTTGCGGACCCGAAACAAAAACTTTTTTCGCTATTTCTTTCTTGCCGGGAACCAATCCCTTCAAACGTTTCGATATTGAACGAATATGTTCCGGTGTTGTTCCACAACATCCGCCAATAATTGAAACTCCCAAATCTTTAACAAAGCGTTCTACATAATCCGCCATATCTTCCGGTTCAAGCTTGTAACAAGTCTTGCCATCTTCCGAAACCGGCTGACCGGCATTGGGAACGATAGAGATCGGCAAGTTGCAAATGCGGCTCAATTTTTCTACTGTTTTTTGCATCAGTTCCGGACCCGTGTTGCAGTTGATACCAAAAGCAGAAATGCCCATGCCTTCCACCGCTACGAGAGCGGCATGGATGTCGGTGTTGAATATTTGCATCTTGGAAAATCCATCCACCGTCACTTGCGCAATAATGGCAAGTCGTTTGCCTGATTCGTCAAACGCTTTGTTGGCACCTATAATCGAGGCCTTCAATTCCAGTATGTCCTGTTGCGTTTCAAAGAGAAGCACATCGGCACCGCCCTCAATCATCCCCTTTACCTGCAAAAAATTGTTATCAACAATTTGATCCCAATTGGCTTTATTGAGATCGGCTTCGGTTTTGGAAAGAACGTAATTGGAAGGACCAATGGAACCCGCCACGAACAACGGCCGGCCATCGTATTCTGGCTCATCTTTATAACGATCAATGGCTTTTCTGGCAATCCGGCAACCTTCAACATTTAGATGGTGCGTGATAGCCGAGTAATCCGATTTTTTTAAATCCAGTTCCTGTGGAATCGCCTTGATATCTGCAAGATCGATTTGAGTAAAATCAAATTCTTTCAACCGCAAAGGTGACGCGCCGAAAGTATCGGTTTCAATCAGGTTGGCACCGGCGCGCAAATATTTTAAATGAATCCCTTCCAGGTCATCGGGGCGTGAAAAAACCAACAAGTCTGTCAGCATTTTGAAAGCCGCACCGCCGAATGCGGCATCATCCAATTCCAGATTCTGCACCATGGTGCCCATGGCTCCATCGAGAACAAGAACCTGCTTTCCCAAAACATCCTCAAATTTCATATTCAACTCATTTTGTGATTTCAAAAAGACAAACGAAGGGGAACAACCTGCTTAAAATCAAATTACTAGGAAATCGACAGGTTTTCAATGGCATTATTCTTAATTTCCCAGCTGTCAATGCAGAGCCAAGGGAAGGCCTCAAATCAAACCACCGTTTTTTGCGGCTTTTCAGGTTTGATTCCAAAAATCCGTTCCATAAAAGAGAGTCGATCTTTAGCGCAACGAAAACCAATATCTTTTTTATAGGCTAGCGGTCCGATATGTTCGCGAAAGGAGGCGCGGGATTTCATGGCAACCACCTTTAAAAAATTCTTTTTACTAAAATGTCCCACCCCCATATAAGACATGCCACGAACCACATAATGCTTTTTATCGTAAGCTGGGGTTTTGAATTTGTTATTTGGATACGCTTGATAATAATCCCAAACCCATTCCCAAACATTGCCAACCATGTCGTGCACCCCATAAGGACTCGCCGCTTTCGGGAAACTGCCAACCGGTTTTAATCCTTGCCCGGTTTTGTTTCTTGGGGAGGTGGCCAAGTTAGCAATTCCTGTTTTAAAATCGTCTCCCCACGGGTAAATGAACCCGGCGCGTCCGCGTGCCGCTTTCTCCCATTCCATCTCGTTGGGCAAGCGTTTGTCTGCCCATAGGGCATAAGCCGCAGCATCGAAAAAACTGACATAAGTAACGGGAAGATTATCTTTACCTTCATGAAATTTCTGTCCCCGCCAACTCCGAGGCGGTTTATGATCGGTGGCCTGGCAAAAAATATAGTATTGTAAATTCGTCACCTCGTAGCGGTCGATATAGAAACCGGGAATATCTGTTCGCCTTTCGGGCGACTCATCGGCATACCAGGGTTTGTCGAGTCCGAGGGCGAGGGCATGGTTTTCCAAGTCCTCTTCATTCGTGCCAATGGTAAACTCTCCTGACGGAATATAAACCATTCCCTCAGGCACATTTTCAAAACACCCCGCCAAAATCAACGGCGAAAGAATTAAAACTAAAACAGCTCTTAAAAAATTTTGTGCTTTTATAAACATGACGACATTAATATCCGTCCCTTTAAGTGATTTAGACCTGAATGACAGATTGACCGATTTTTCTCTGAATCCAAATGGGTGTCCTGAAAAATTATTAGACTCGGTAAAAGAAATCGGCATACGTCATCCTATAAGTATTTGCTCTGCTAATAAACCCTATAAAATAATCAGCGGGCATAAACGAGTGCAGGCCACTATCAAAGCGGGACTCACCAACATCCCTGCATTTTTAGTTCCCACCATGGACGATGCTCTGGTGCTGAACCTGAAAGAAAATTTTGCACTAAGGCATTATAGCGACATTGAAAAAGGATGTATTCTCAACAAACTTATCGCAGAAGGAATTGAAGAAGACACCATCATCGATTTGTATATGCCCTTACTGGAACTGGAACGCAGCAAAAAGATTTTTCAGGATCTTATTTTGGTCGAAAAGATAGCTCCCGGTTTACAAAAACTTTTGCATCGCTCTAATGTTCCCGTCAAAGTTTTTCAGGTTTTTTTTGCATGGGATAATGAAAATCAGGAAGCCGCAGAAAAAATTTTTACCGCCACACGGCCTGGAGTAAATAAATGGCGGAGTCTTTTGGAATTAACAGAAGAAATATCAAGACGGGATGGAATATCTCCAATAGATATCTTTTCTGCCCCAGCTACAATCGAGACTCTCGAAGATAAAGGTCTCACGCCACCACAAAAATACGATCAAATTCATCAAGCTTTGCAGCAAAAAAGATATCCGATTTTATCCGATTTAAAAAAGCAGGTGGCCCGTGCGCTGGACGAGATGAAACTGGATGACAAAACCCGGTTCAAATATCACGAAGCTTTTGAAAGCAATGAAATGAAACTGGAATTAAAATTCTGCGATGAAAGAGAACTATCGCAACAGGTAGAAAAAATCTTTCAAGCCTTGCAATCCGGCTCGGTAGAAAAACTTATTAAAGTTTTTAAAAACCTCGAATAACCCGAAAACTTTTTTAACCACCGATGCACACGGATAGAAAAACTCCTTATCAAGGGAGGTGGATTTAATCTCCCACCTCTTTAAAGTACCCCGGTCGGCATGAAGATTTGATGCAGAAAAAATCAAGCTGAGAGTTTTTGACGGACGATCTTTTTTATTGGTTTAACAGCACGATGTTTTCTACTACTTCTCCAAAGGTCCCAGTTGCGTTGCAAATTAAGCCAGAATTCCGGGCCGGTGTCCCAGGCTTGCCCCAGGGACAAGGCTGATTCGGTACTGACCCCTCTTTTACCGTTTATGATTTCATTCAATCGGGCATAGGGCCATTTGAGATGATTGGACAATTCGGTTTGAGTGATTCCCGCAGGTTCAATAAATTCTTTCAACAACATCTCGCCCGGGTGAGTCGGAGGGCGGTTTTTTGGCAACATCGGTTATTCTCCTTAGTGATAATCAACTACGTCCACATCCAAAGCATTATTTTCCTGCCAGCGAAAAACGATTCTCCATTGGTCATTGACCCTCAAGCTCCATAAATCCTTTAATTTCCCGCTTAACTTTTCCAGCTTATTGCCGGGCGGCTTTCTCAGTGTCGTTATCGAGGGCACCGCATTGATCTGATCGAACAAACGACGGACTTTATCATGCAATTCTTTGGGTATTTTTCTGGCATCTTTACTGTTAATCGCATCATAAACATCTTGGGCCGATTTGCTTTTAAAATTTTTAATCACAGAAATATTATATCATATATCAATATATAGTATAACTTGAAATCCCTCCTCACTTGTCAATCTGTCAGATACAAATTATCCCAGTCCGTCTTTAAAAGGACCACGTTGGTCATTGACCCTCTTAATTCGGGTTCGTCAACTTTTCTGCTAGCTCTTGCGTGATCCCCGGAATGGTCATCAAATCTTCCAGCGAGGCTTTTTGTATGTTTTCCAGACTGCCGAATTGTTTCAGCAACAGCAGACGACGTTTTTTTCCAATTCCATGGATCGACTCCAAAGGCGATTCCAGAGTGGTCTTGCTTCGCAACTTACGGTGATAGGAAATTGCAAACCGATGCGCTTCATCACGAATGCGCTGCATTAAAAATCGCGAAGGAGAGTTTTCGTGAAAAAGCACGGGATTTTTCTGGTCTGGTAGATAAACTTCATCGGTTGCCAGATTGTTGCGGAACTTTCCTTTGGCAATACAAGCCAGATCGACCCGATCCATAAGATCAAGAGCTTCTAACACCTCGTGCCCCGCATTCAAATGACCTTTACCTCCATCAATGAGTATGAGATTTGGCAAGGGCGCATCTTCATCTAGCAAGCGGCTGTAACGGCGAGTCATCACTTCTCTTAACATGGCATAATCGTCAATGCCTTTGACCGTTGCGATTTTATAACGGCGATATTTGGATTTTTCCGCAAAGGCGTTTTCGAAGACCACCATCGACCCCACCGCATTCGACCCTGAGATATTTGATAAATCGAACCCTTCAATAACTTCCGGGAAATGTTTCAATCCAAGAGCGGTTTGCAATTCTTCCAGAGAACGGATTCCTACTTCTCCTTTATCGCGTTCCATTCTCATAGCGAAGCGGGCGTTTTCTTCCGCCATTTTAATGAGGTCGCGCTTCTTTCCTATAACAGGCACTTCCAGACGCACGCGCGTGCCTTTTTTTTCCGACAACCAGCTGGCAATTAAATCGGCATCTTCTACAGGGTGCGGTAATAAGATTTCTGCGGGGAGCAATGTCTCTTCAGAATAATATTGCTTGAGAAATGAAGAGAGCGTCTCGTCTTCTTCCATTTCGTTGAGCGACTTCAGTTTAAAAATCTTTTCTCCCAGCATTTTCCCGGCACGGATGATCAACACCTGTGCCATTGCCTGATCTTTTTCCGAGCAATAGGCAATCACATCCTGATCTTCCAATGAGGTAGAAATGATTTTCTGTTTATCAAGTACCGTTTGTACCGCTGCTATTTTATCCCGAAGAACAGCGGCCTCTTCATATCGCGTTTCAACGGATGCCGATTGCATCTGTTCTTTAAGACTCTTTAGCAGTGTGGTATTTTTCCCCTTTAAAAATAGTGAAACGTCCTGCACCACTTGCGAATAATTTTCAGATGAAACCAGTCCAGCACAGGGTGCAAGGCAACGGCCCATTTGATGATTGAGACAGGGGCGACGCAAAGGGCTTCCGTCTAATTTGTCTTTGCTTTGCCGTAACGGGAAAATTTTGTAAATCAAACGGATGGTTTCGCGGACCTCCTTCACCATCGTATAAGGACCAAAATAAGTCGCCTTATCTTTTTTGACGCGGCGCACCACCTCTAACCGAGGATATTTCTCCTGTGTGGTCAAACGTAAATAGGGATAATGCTTGTCATCTTTCAGCAGTACATTGTATTTCGGCTGATGCTTTTTTATAAAATTGCTTTCAAGGATAAGGGCTTCAGCCTCTGTTTTCGTGGTCAAAAACTTGATGTCATCAACCTTGCTCAGGAACATCCGCGTTCGGGGATGAAGGCCACGCGAATTTTGAAAATAAGAGCGCACGCGGTTTCTCAAAACTTTGGCCTTGCCTATATAAAGAATTTCCGACCGGCGATCCTTTATGATATAAATTCCGGGTAACTTGGGAATGTTCTCTATAATATCTTTGATCTTTTTTTCCAAGGGGAGCCTCCCGCATATCATCAATCCATTACCTTAAAAATATACTCCCATTTGCATGAAGACCGAAAACAATAATCAGCGGGGATTCTGGGGAAGCCGACTGGGCTTTATCCTGGCCGCATCCGGTTCGGCGATTGGACTCGGCAATGTCTGGAAGTTTCCTTATATAGTAGGGGAGAATGGCGGTGGTGCATTCGTACTTATTTATCTCGTCTGCATATTCATCATTGGCACACCTATCATGCTGGCAGAGTTTACACTGGGGCGAAAGACCAACCTGAACCCTGTCGGCGCATTCGCCTCCCTCAAACCAAAGTCCTCCTTTATTGGCATTGGTTATATGGGGGTGCTTGCCGGGTTCCTCATTCTCTCCTTTTATGGAGTGGTCGGCGGCTGGACGTTTGCGTATGTGGTGAAATCCGTTACCGGCAGCGTGTTGTCATTCACCTCACCTAAGGAAGCAGGAGCCTTTTTCGGAAACTTTATCAGCAATACAGGAGAAACACTTTTTTATCACGCTCTGTTTATGGGTGTTTGCATTGCCATCGTCCTCAGAGGAATTCATGGCGGTATTGAAAAAGCCTGTAACATTTTGATGCCCACTCTGGTGCTATTCCTGATCCTTTTAATGATTCGCTCACTCACTCTCGATGGAGCAATGGAAGGGGTTGCCTTTTACCTGTATCCCGATTTCAGCAAGATCAACGGCAACACGGTGCTGATCGCCTTGGGGCAGGCGTTCTTTTCTCTCAGTCTCGGTATGGGATGTATGATCACCTACGGCAGTTATCTTTCAGATAAAGAAAACCTGACCTCCTCCACCGTTTATGTGGTGATGTTCGATACTCTTATCGCCTTATTGGTGGGGATGGTTATTTTCCCCGCCGTGTTCGCGATGGGACTCGAACCAGCAGAAGGCCCAAGCCTGGTGTTTAGCGTTTTGCCCGCTGTGTTCACCAGCATGCCTATGGGCCATGTGGTGTCCGTCATATTTTTTACTCTGCTGGCCATTGCCGCAATCACCTCTGGAATTTCCCTGCTTGAAGTGGTGGTCGCCTATTTCATCGATCAGCGTGGATGGCAACGGAAAAAAGCCGTGATGATTGTCGGGCTGGCGATTTTCGCATTTGGCATTCCCAGCGGTTTGTCATTTGGAACTATGGCAGATATGAAACTGGCAGATATGACCTTCTTCGACCATGTCAATAACATTGCCTCCAATTACTTGTTGCCACTAGGAGGAATGTTAACGGCGATCTTTGTCGGTTGGGTTTGGGGAACTAAAAACGCACATGAAGAAATTGAAAAAAATAAAAATACCTTCAAATTCCCTTGGGCGCAATGCTGGGAATTCTTGATACGCTACATCACGCCCGTTGCGGTTGGCATCGTTTTTCTCGCCAAGATTCTTCCCTGACTAAAGCGATGTTCGAAGCTTGACATTTCTCTGTTCCCTTCCAGAAGAGGGTTTGCCTGTTCTGGTAGTGAGCAGTTCATTTCAATGCCGTCAAGGCGATAGCCGCCCATTCTTTATCACCTAGAATTTCGTGCAAGCTCTCAGAAATAACACCAAAGTCCACACTGTCTTCAGCATTTTTCTCTGCCTTTTTATAAAGGCGGCGTGCTCCTTCTCCGTCTCCGAGCTTTTCTATAAAACATTCAGCCAGACCCAAAAGATCACAACAGTCTTTGGCCTCGTCTTCCGCTTTATGGTATAGCTTGCTGGCCCATTCCCCGTCACCCAGTTTTGCGAAGACGTTATCTGCAAGCTCATAAAAGTCAGAATACTCCTTCGCATTCTCCTCAGCTTTTTTATAAATTTTGAGTTGCCATTCCTTATCCTCAAGGATTTCTGAAACGCTTTCAGCGAGGTCGCACAATTCACGAATATTTTCTGGGAAGCGTTCTGCTTTCTCGAACAATTGTTTCGTCCACTCCTTATCGCCAAGAGCTTCAAAAATACTATACGCCAGCCAATTCAGGTCGAGACTGCTCTCGGCATGCTCCTCGGCCTTCCTGTAAATTTTTTTAGCCCAGTCTTTATCATTGAGTGCCAAGGCAACACTGCAGGCAAGCCAGTTCAAATCGAGACTGTCTTCGGCCTTTGCTTCGGCTTTTTGATATACGTTTTTGGCCCATTGCCGATCTCCCGCTTCTGCTAATTGATCTGCAACTTGTTTTAGGTCGCAAGCATCATTCGCATTGGCTTCCGCAGTTTGAAATTTACGCGTTAGATATTCATCATTGTTAAGCGGTCTCTCTTCCTCTGAAACCCGTGTTTTTTCTTTTTTTGACCGCTCTTCACTATCGGCAAACTTTAAATATTCGAGATAGTGGATTTTGTCTCCTGCATAAAGAAAACTTTTTTCGTACTTTGTTTTCGGCAGGTGCTTTCTCTTATGAAAAATGCCCGTCTCTTGATTCACATTTTGCAATGAAGGCTCTGCGTTAAAATATTCGAGTATCTCCATAGCATAGGCTTCACTATCCGTAGCCAGATGGATGCGACCTTTGGAGGCCAGCTTCTGCGCAATCTGTTTTACAAGTGCGGGTTTGATCAGGCGGCGTTTGAAATGCCGTTTCTTAGGCCAAGGATCGGGGAGATTGATATAAACCGAATTTAGTTCTTCGGCTTGAAAGAGGTGGGGAAGTTTTTCCCGGACATCTCCAAAAACAACGCGTATATTTGTTAGCTGGAAGGAACGAATACGCGCAAGTAATTTTTGGATACCGTCCTGGGAAAAATCTATGCCGATGAAATTACTATCTGGTTCTCTTTTAGCCATGGAGATTAAAAAATCTCCCATTCCAAAACCAATTTCCAGCTTTAAAGGATGGCTGTTGTCGAATTGGCTTTGCCAGTCTGGATTCTCTTTAACATCAAGAAAGCAAGGGTCTTCCACAACGAAAGCTGTGGAAGAGGCCCTGGCAGTCAATAATCCCATGGCTGATAGAGCATCAGATTATTTATTTACCTGATAAATCACTGGCTTTTTTAGAAATATCTTCCATGGCTTTATCCAGTTTAGAAGTATCTTCCAATGAATCGCTGGCTTTTTTAGAAGTATCTTCCGTGGGTTTATCTAGTTTAGAAGTATCTTCCATGGGTTTATCCATGGCTTTTTTAGAAGTATCTTCGATGGCCTTATCCGGTTTTTCACCTGCTTTTTCTACTTCGCCTTTTTCTTCACAACCAACGATGCCGATTACAGAGATAATTAAAACCAATGCGATCATTAATTTTTTAAAGCTATTCATAATTCTCCCTTTTATACAAATTATCGATTAAAAAAATTTATTCCTAATTCTATTCGATTCTGAATTAAAATGGAATCTAAATATTGTGATAAGGTGTTTAAAAATAAACTTTACTATGAATAGAACCTTACAAATATCGCTTTTCCTGTCCTTGGTCTTCTTGACCTCTTTCGCCTATGCTCACGGTATGTCAGAAGCGGAAAAACAAAGCATTTTACAAGGAGGCAATCTTCAATATCTGAAGATAGGCGCCACCCATATGCTGACTGGATACGACCATCTTTTATTCGTATTCGGCATTGTATTTTTTCTGACCACTTTCATTGATGTCGTCAAATATATCACCGCCTTCACCATCGGCCACAGCATCACTCTCATCACCGCAACGTTAATGGGAGTAACGGTAAATTATTTTTTGATCGATGCGGTGATCGCCCTCAGCGTTTGTTATATCGGCTATGAGAATTTAGGAGGATTCAAAAAAATATTTGAAAAGGGACTGAATATGATCTGGGCCGTCTTTATCTTCGGCCTGATTCACGGATTAGGACTTTCCACCCGACTGCAACAACTGCCTCTTGGAGACGAAGGGATTGTCTGGCGCATCCTGTCCTTTAATCTGGGGATCGAACTGGGGCAGATAGCAGCATTATGTGTGATGGTCGCATTACTATTTAAATGGCGACGCACTCCATCTTTTCTGAAAATCAGTAACATCTCTAACAACGCACTGATTTATGCAGGAGTCTTTTTGTTTTTATTCCAGATGCACGGTTACTCCCATACCCTCGACCCAGATGAGTTCCCCTTCCCGGAAGACAGCCATTCACACGCCCACGAAAAAATGGACCGCCCCATTCCCGTACCCGGAGAGGAATATTTTAAACTCCCTGACACCGAGGCCCCTGACCCATTGGGTTTGTGATTAATATCCCGTCATCCTGAGCCATGTCCACTTCCTCAATACTCTGCCGTTCATTGGGTTTGTGATCAATACCCCGTCATCCTGAGCTAGTCGAAGGATATGCCCCCCCGATAAAAAGGATCAAGGGAGTTGTGTTTTCAACTTTATTTTTAGTAAAACAGACGATGGATAGGAGTGATTCACCACAAGAGTGACTGACCTGCCGGACAAGATGACTACTTCAGCCTTACAAATTCTTAAGTTGTTGTTGTATAGATGAGGGAATAAGGTGAATTTATACAGCTTGTATAGCACCAATTTCTAAATATTCTTTTTGATTTTCCTCTAAGAATATTTCTTGTTCCATTTGCATTCCAACTTTTATATTTATAACTTTTAATCCGTTTCTCTGGATTTTACCTAGGTCTTTTTTAATTTGGTGTAAAGCAACACTTGGAGTAAGATATTTTTTCAAGACTTCTATTTTGTTTGTAGCTAAAAATAAACGAATAAATGCTTTTAAATCTCTTAAGATTTGAATAAATAAAGAAACAGGGATTAATAAAATTAAAAGCGGTGCAGAATTAAATAGATATTTTATTATCCGTTCTGCTACTGTATTTTTTATTTCATAGATTAATTCTTTAGATTCCTTGTTTGGTAATGCTTCTATAGCGTCTATAAACTCCTGTTTGTGTTCTTTGGAATATTTCTCGAAGCTGGATAAGGGAAATAGGAAAACTACAAATAAATTTGTAAAGTTTATTCTATGTCCGTATCTAAGAAGTGAATTTATTCGTTTTCTAAGTAGTAAATATGCCTCATCAGAAAACTCTATTTTCCCTGTTCTTGCATAATCGAATAACTTTTCCCTGACCATAAAAAGATCGTCCCTAAATTTTTCCAAGATATAAGGTCTCCAAAGGAAGTGCCACTGTGCATAACAAATTAAAAATAAGAGACCAACTGTGGCTGAATATAAACTAGTCATTATTAATCACCTCTATAATGTTCGCCATCTTCAGATAAACCACTTGATGTTCTCTCCGTGTCAATTTCACTTTCCAATTCAACAACTCTTTCAGCTAATCTTTTTATTCTTTTTTTCGATAGAACTCTAGTAACAGTATATCCAATAATTCCAGCGATACCGAATAATAAAGATACAACAACAATTAGACCATTACTTGCACTAACTTCTAATGCTTGTTGGACTTCTACTATTAAAGAAGCATTTGTTTCTTCGCCAGCGAATCGACTTAAAGCTTTGGTTGTCCAATAAATACCTGATGCTATCGTGCCATAGTGTAATAAATTAGTAAATCCATCTGAAAAATATTTATTTCTTTCAATTAATTTATATTCTTTGGCGAGGTCTAGGTTATGTTTAGCTTTTTGTTTTTTTAATAGAGCTTGTTTTCGCATTCCTTTAACCAGACAAGTCTTTTATATCGTTCAATTTTATAAGTAACTTTGTTAAGAGTGGCTTTAAGGAGAACAAATTTAAGAAACCGCTAAATAACTTTTAAATTATACTGATTTATTCGGAGGAAGATAAAATTCTTTCTTCCATTTTGGTTGACGTAGGGTAAAAAAAATACCTAATAACCTTAATGCTACCTTTTAAGGCTTTTTCTGTCAAGGGTTAAAAATATTGTAATATTAATAATTTCAATACTTTTGAGGAATGTTCAAACCATGTATTGATTGAAGGAGTTGCGAGAAAGGTTTTCCTCTTCCCCCAAAAGCCGCTCAAAGTAGACTTTGCATGAATCCGCAATTAACAGAATATTATCGGACGGGCTCGAACCGTCATGGGGTTGCCCAGACTGGATTTTGAGTTCAGTGAGTTTATCCATTCCGAGCATGAACTCAACGATCATGGTATTCCAGACTCTCGAAAGCAAGTATGGATTTCACGAGCTCATCCTTTAGCTACCAATAGTAGTTTATCTGAGGTCAATTTTAAGTAATCAGTAGGTCGGCGGTTCGATCCCGCCCGCTGGCTCCATTAAAGCAAGTGTCTAACGGAAGGTTCTTAAACGCTTTTTATTTTAGCAGACAAAATAGTATACAAGCTGGTTAATACAGGTGAGAACTTGAAAATATCACGGAAGTGATTTGATAGTCTTAATATTCGGCTATTTGTTATGATTTACTACTTACCCCAATGCTCTTTTTCATATGCACTCTGCTCTTCTCTTGTCAATGGATGCGATGAACAACCTATGCGAACAAAAAAGTCTTCTCTGCCCTCAAATTTAATAAAGACGGGCTTACCGCTTTTAGCTACTTGAA
>WASW01034411.1_pt1 | contig 14931 bp, 11 predicted proteins | sample 5698521 | NCBI WGS metagenome assembly WASW01 (sample SAMN11175560, study PRJNA528189) | sponge metagenome | isolation source: marine sponge | host: Leucetta | place: Antarctica: Western Antarctic Peninsula, King George Island | collected 2013-01
AAAGGAAGCCCAAGCGCGTGCGGGCGCAGCAAGGATCACGTATCAGGCGTCTAAGTATCTACAGCGCAAACAATTTGAATCGCAAATTAAGCTGGCGGAGAGCAACGCTGAACTTGCATCGGCTGAGGCTGAACTCGCGAGTATCAAGTTGGATTTAGCGCGGACCAAAATTCGCGCCCCCATCGATGGATATATCGAGACACTTTTACCTGGCCCAGGCGATTATGTTGAAGCAAGTGAGGTCGTTGCATTGGTTGTTGATCTGGATCCGATGCGTGTGATTGCCTACGTCACCGAACGCGATATTGGTGATGTCCATGTTGATGATCTTGTGGCGATTAAACTGCCAAATGGAAGTCAAATTGGTGGCACCGTTAATTATGTCTCACGTCAGGCAAATGATGTAACTCGCACGTTTCGGATTGATATCTGGATTGATAATCCGAACATGGAAATCCCGGCAGGCTTAACGGCTGAAGCTGAGTTGAGCGGTGGGTCGCGCAAAGCACACAAAATTCCATCTTCAGCACTCACATTAAACGATGAAGGTAAGCTGGGCGTCCAGACTTTGAACGCAACTGACATTGTAGAATTCATGCCAGTTGAACTGCTTGAGGATACGCCAGATGGCACGTGGATCACGGGTCTCCCTGATGATGTTACTGTGATCATCGTTGGGCATGAGTTTGTGATTGATGGACAGAAAGTAAATCCGACAACGGGCGTTGATGCGCCTGACAATAACAGCGGAGCGACATCGTGAATGCCATAATCGACGCGGCAATTAGCCACAGTCGGACAGTTTTAGGTAGTCTCGTTCTGATCCTTTTTGCCGGTATCGTTGCGTTTAATGATATTCCAAAAGAGGCGGATCCAGACGTAAACATTCCGATTGTTTATGTGTCGATGCACCATGAAGGCATTTCACCAGAAGATGCCGAACGACTTTTGGTACGCCCGATGGAACAAGAACTTCGTGGCATCGAAGGCGTGAAGGAAATGCGCTCAAAAGCATTCGAGAGTGGGGCTAACGTCACACTTGAATTTGATGCTGGCTTTGATGCAGATCAGGCACTGTCCGATGTTCGGGAAAAAGTTGATCTCGCCAAACCTGAACTCCCGAGCGAGACCGACGAGCCTGAAGTTCATGAGGTTAATATCTCATTATTCCCAGTCCTCGTTGTGACATTGTCCGGTGATGTGCCTGAGCGGGCGCTTTTACGTTTGGGACGCGATCTTCGTGACGAAATCGAAGGCATCACGCAGGTTCTTGAGGTTGAAATTGCTGGTGACCGCGAAGAGCTTGTCGAAGTTATTATCGACCCTGTGGCTATTGAAAGCTACGGATTGTCGCCGATTGAAACGGTCTCAAGTGTTGCTAGTTCCAACTTGTTGGTTGCGGCAGGCGCACAAGATACTGGTAAGGGCCGCTTTGCGATAAAAGTGCCAGGGCTTTTCGAAAGCGTCGGTGATATCGCCAGCATGCCAGTCAAAATTGATGGTGACAGCGTCATTACGTTGGGAGACATCGCAGAAATACGTCGGGGATTTAAAGACCCTGAGACATTCGCGCGTGTTGACGGAAATCGTGCCGTTGCTTTGGAGGTTTCCAAACGTACAGGGCAAAATATTATTGAAACGGTTGAACAGGTTCGCGTTGTTGTCGAAATCGCGCGCGCTGAATGGCCAGAGTCCATGCGCCAGTCGATTAAAGTAGAGTATTTGCAGGACAAGTCAGACGATATCAAATTGATGCTGACTGACTTGCAGAACAACGTGCTTTCAGCAGTTGTACTGGTGATGGTGATTGTTGTCGCAGCATTGGGCTTGCGCACGGCTGGTTTGGTTGGCGTGGCAATACCAGGATCATTCCTGACAGCTATTCTCATTCTTTATACCGTTGGTATGACGGTCAATGTTGTCGTCTTGTTTAGCCTGATTCTTGCGGTTGGTATGCTGGTCGATGGCGCCATTGTTGTAACCGAATACGCAGATCGGAAAATGATTGAGGGCGAGCATCGTCGCGACGCGTATGCGCTGGCGGCGAAACGTATGTCCTGGCCGATTATTGCGTCGACGGCGACCACATTGGCTGCATTTCTGCCGCTAGTATTCTGGCCGGGTCTTGTTGGCGAATTCATGCAGTTCCTGCCGATAACGTTGCTGATGACGTTAACGGCATCGTTGGCTATGGCGTTGATATTTATCCCGACGCTGGGCGCTCAAATGGGTAAGCCGGGCGGCGCGGTTGATCCGGATTTGATGCGGGAACTCGCTGGGTCCTCTGAGTTTAATACGAGTAAAATCGCGGGTGTGACCGGTGCATATGTTCGTATCCTTGATGCGGCGCTCAGGCATCCCGTAAAAATCTTGGCATTTGCCTTGGTGATTTTGGTTGGTGTTCAGCTTAGTTATGCGAAGTTTGGCAAAGGCGTCGAGTTTTTCCCGGAAGTGGAACCGGAACTCGCTAAGCTACAGGTGCACGCGAGAGGAAACCTCTCTGCATGGGAAAAAAATGATCTGATGCGAGTGGTTGAAGGACGCGTTCTCGACGTGTCTGGGATTAGGTCGATTTATACCCGTGTCGGTCTTGAGGGCCAGAGCGATGAAGCAGAAGACATCATTGGCGAGGTTACGCTTGAATTTGAAGAGTGGTATCTGCGTCGATCCGCTGATGAAATTTTAAAAGAAACCAACGAGCGGACAAAAGATATTGCTGGCATTGTTGTAGATCGGCGCAAAGCCGAAGCAGGGCCACCTGTTGGCAAAGCAATTCAGGTTGAACTTTCTTCGCGCGAACCTTCAATATTGACCCCGGCGGCGGCGCGACTGCGTGAGTTCATGGATCAAATGGGCGAATTGCAAAACATTGAAGACAGCCGATCATTGCCTGGTATCGACTTTGAAATTGTTGTGGACCGTGGGCAAGCAGCGAAGTTCGCGGCAAACATTGAAGGTATTGGACGTGCCGTTCAACTTGCCACTAACGGTTTGAAGTTAGGTGAATACAGACCGAATGATGCGGATGACGAAATCGATGTGCGTGCGCGTTATCCTGAGCGCTTTAGAACCCTCGATCAGTTGGAGCAATTACGTATCGAGACGGGTTCGGGGTCAGTACCAATCAGTAATTTTGTGAGTGTCACGCCCAGACAAAAAACCGGTACGCTCAATCGCAGTGATACGCGCCGTGTCTTGGCTGTAAAAGCGGATGTCGCTGAAGGTGTTCTTGTGGATGATAAGGTCAAGATAATCCAAAAATGGATTGCTGAAGCGAACTTTGATCCTCGTATCATCGTTCAGTTTAAAGGCGAAGACGAGGAGCAGCAGCAAGCTCAGGCTTTCCTGACTAAAGCGTTCGGTGTTGCCTTATTCTTAATGGCGTTGATCTTGGTCACTCAGTTCAACAGTTTCTATTCGGCGTTCCTCATTCTTTCGGCTGTTATCATGTCGACTATTGGAGTGTTCATTGGCCTGCTGATCACCGGGCAACCGTTCGGTATTGTTATGAGCGGTATCGGCGTTATCGCCTTGGCCGGGATCGTCGTAAACAATAACATCGTGTTGATCGATACTTTTGATCGTCTTAAAACTGAGAGTGTATCCATTAGAGATGCGATCTTGAAGACAGGGGCGCAACGTTTACGACCTGTACTGCTCACGACGGTGACTACTATCCTTGGCCTGATGCCGATGGTGATGGGCGTAAATATTGATTTTGTAAATCGGAGTGTGAATATCGGTGCGCCGTCGACCCAATGGTGGACGCAGCTCTCTACGGCTATCGTATTTGGTCTCGCCTTCGCGACCGTCTTAACATTGATTGTTACGCCGTGCGCTTTGATGCTTCGTGGTAATCTTGCTGCGTGGCGGGAACAGAGACGCCGTGCGCGTTCTTCGCGTGTTGTCGCTTAAAGTCAGGTTAATTCCGGTAAATTAAGGACGCGGTTTGCTTATTGCATTCTCGCCATCATCGTCATCATCTTCGACTTCAAGAATATCCTCTGGCGGTAAACCTGCTGCGTCCCGTGCGAGCATCTTGCGATACCGACGGATACCAATCGGAATGAGAGCGATATAGAGGAATAGAACGAAGGTGAGGGTCCACCATGGGGCAGAAACGCTAAACGTTGCTACAACGGCAATCGTAATCATCGCGGGTAAGAACCAGGCACGGGGAATACGTGAGGTCTTAAAAGAAAATGTTGGGAATTGGCTCACCAATAATGCACCGATCACCAATTCCCAAATGGCAATTGTTGCAGGCGAGCGGACAAAGGTATCACCAAGATTAAACGACAAAATCATTGGGAGTAAGACCAGTCCAGCGCCTGCTGGTGCAGGGACGCCCGTGAAGAACTGGCTTGTCCACGCGGGCTTATCTGGATATTCTAGTGCGACATTGAACCGAGCCAAACGTAGGCCACAGCACATCGTAAAAAGCATAGATACTATCCAGCCCCAACGGCCTGCATCCTGCATTGCCCATAAATAAAGAATGAGTGCCGGGCACACGCCAAAACAAACAAAATCTGAGAGAGAATCCAGCTCGGCACCAAACTTACTGGCACCTTTGAGCAATCGCGCCACGCGACCATCCAAGGCATCCATAAGGGCGGCAATCGCAACCGCCATAGCGGCGAATTCCCATTGCTCCTGTAAAGCAAATCGAACAGAGGTTAATCCCGCGGCCAAACCCATCAAGGTAAGAACGTTCGGAATAAGCTTGTTCAGGCTCATCACACGAATACCGCGAGGTTTTGTCTCGGTATCTTCCTCAGGATTGGTCGGCGTGTCGCTCATTTTAGCGGGTCTCACCTTTTAAGGGCTCACCATTGCGATCAAGATCGGCAATAACAGTTTCACCAGCGATCGTTGTTTGGCCTTCAATCACCAGCGGCTGTACACCGTTTGGTAAGAAAATATCGACACGCGAGCCAAAACGTATCAGACCAAAACGTTCGCCAGCTTCAACAGCGCGGCCAACGTCAACGTAGCACAAGATCCGCCGAGCAACGAGGCCGGCGATCTGAACGAAAGCAATTTCGACGCCTTTATCGGTTTTAACTTTCAGGCTCATGCGTTCATTGAATTCACTGGCTTTATCCAGTGATGCATTGAAAAACTTGCCCGGGCGATAATGTTTAGCTGTGATAACGCCGCTCATAGGAACTCGGTTCACATGTACGTTAAAAACGTTCATGAAAACGGCCACACGGGTCATGGGGTCTGTTCCCAATTCCAGTTCTGGCGGCGGTACAGCTTGGATAACGGATTGAACGACGCCATCTGCGGGGCAGATTACAAGATTTTCGGCATCAGGCGTTGTGCGATCAGGATCACGAAAGAAGTATACGCACCATGCAGTCAGCACCACGCCGACAAGCCCAGCCGGGTCCCACCACATAAATAACAGCGCTGTTACAACAGCGAATATCGCAATGAATGGGTATCCTGCGCGATTAATCGGTACAAGTACGTCTTTTAACAAATGTCGGCTCCTGGATCATTTTCTAATTAATCAGTTGCATCAAAGCATACATGATTAATTTCAGTTATTCAGCCCTCATGGCACGTTTACGATGTGTTAGACGTTTAGGATGATATCAGCAACCAGAGATATAAAGGATTAATTGACGGTGGGGACTTCAAAAACTTGTCCTGGAAAGATCATGTCTGGATCAATAATCCGATCTTTGTTCGCCTCAAAAATTTGAGAGTACGAGAAACCTGAACCATAAACGCGCCGGGCAATACGCCATAAAGAATTTCCTGGCTGCACAAGAACATACGTTCCTTCTGCCATTTTCTGGAGATCTTCTGCGCGAGAGAAGGGATATTCAACGCGTGCAATGACTTTTCCGCCGTCACCTACTTGATCTGCGCGCAATTGGTATAGGCCAGGTGGAATGAGCTTGTCAGGACGAGCAATCCATCGGCCTTCGTCATCACTGTTCAACCGGGCAATGAGATCGCCGTCAAGATAGAGTTGAACTAATGCACCTCGTGGAGCACCGCCGCCAATAACAACTTGCCCTTTTGCATCGTAATCCAGTGTTTCGATCGTAAGCGGAAACGCGTCACGGTCTATTGTGCCACCAGGAGTTTGTATGACTCGCACTGGTGTATTTCCGTCTTTCGGGAATTTGAGCACTAAGGCTTTCTTGGGTGCGCCGTTGACTGTGCCTTCAGGGACAGCGATGACAACGTCCTCAGTTGAGGCGACAATAGTGCCATCTTTCAAGGTGGCGCTAAGCGACAAGCTTCTGGAGCCGCCGAGAAGTGGTGTCTCAGGAATGAAGACCCACTCACCACGTTCATCAGCCATAACTGTACCGATAACTTTGCCGTTTTCGAGAATACGGACTTCGCTGCCTGGCATAGCACGCCCAGCAATAACGGTGTCTCCTTCAGGATTTACACGTACGACATCGAATGACGGTACGCCTGGTGACGTGGTGGTCTTGTCTTTGACAGGAGCAGTGGTTTCTGGCGCAGAAGGTGCCGCCGTCTCTGTGTTCGCCTTTTCATCAGGCGTGAGTTCATCTTGCCACGTGAATTCGTTGAGGCCGAATGCCATCAAAATTGCTACGAGGCCAATTGCGGCGAGAAGGATAGGTGTTTTAGACATCTCCATCTTTTTGCCATATTTCTTCGAGGCCGGGAAGAAATAGATCAACTAAGCGCGTTGAAAATATTTTAGCGATGATCATCGATAGAAACGGTGATGAGATGTGTGTTATAAATTAGAACTTAATTTTCATAGTAGGTGGCGTGGTTATGGCAACGGACAAACCCGATGATATCAAATCGATGTACGTATGGGATGTGCCGACAAGGCTTTTCCATTGGGGGCTGGTTGGCGCGGTCGCGACGTCTCTGATTGCTGGCGAATTTGGCTATATGGATATCCATTTGATCAGTGGGCATGTTGTTCTGGCATTGATCGTTTTTCGTCTTGCCTGGGGTGTGTTTGGCGGCAAACACGCGCGTTTCTTGGACTTTATCAAGGGACCAAAGACGGTCTTAGCTTACGCAAAGAAGCTCATTTCTGGCGATACACCGGCGCACCGGGGGCATAATCCAATGGGCGCGTTATCTGTTGTTGGTGTGTTGGTCGTACTAATGGTGCAGGTAACGACGGGGCTTTTTGCCAATGACGATATCTTTACGGAAGGTCCATTGGCGGCTGAAGTCTCTAAATCTACGAGCGATTATCTCACATTTATCCACTATCAAAGTGGCTATGTCTTGTACGGGTTGATCGGGCTCCATTTGGCCGCGGTGCTATTTTATACAATCAAGGGACACCCTATAATTGCAGCTATGATTTCTGGAAAAATGCGTGGACTCCCGGAAAATGATGAAGCCGATTCGCCTTCTTCAAAGAAGAATGTGCGAGGGTCTTGGATCGCTGCCATCATTTTTGCAGTAGTCGCCAGCGCAATCGCATACGTAATTAATACGTATTAGCGGCATTGTGGGTAAAAAAACCCGCGACCCACGACGATGTGGATGCGGGCTTTTTTAAAGTTTTGGCGAATTTATTTCTTTTTTTCGCGAAACCCGTCATGGCAGACTTTGCAGCCGTTCTTGCCAAGCGCACCGAGTTGCGCGCCGATTGCAGCTTTGTCGCCAGAGCCGCCAACTGCTGCGAGCTTGTTGGCTTCAACAATGAACGCCATCGTAACTTTTTTGAATTCGTCTGGTTTTTCCCAAACGTCCATTTTCGCTTCGGTTTTACCATCCATTGGGCCGGAGCCTTCTGGGAATGACGTGGCGGTAATTTTTGCCAGACCCGCCATAGCATTTGCGTGAATAGCGACGTCTTTGATGTCACCAACGCCTTTTTTCAAAATTGTTGCGATGGCCTTCATATGACCACCAACGGCTTTCATGGTTGCTTTGCGATATGTAATATCGTCTTCACCTGCGCTTACTGCGGTGGCGCCAACTAAAATAGCAGCCGCGATTGCGATCGAGAATACGGCACGTGATTTCATCATTGATTTTTCTCCTTTACTCATTATCTAGGCCTTACTGACATTTACTTTGACCGGTGGCCAATAGAGTACGCTATGGCTACCAAGATCAATTACGGTTAAACATATAACCTTGCTAGGAAATAAGCGTATCACAGTATTGTGAGCCGCCAATAACAGAAATGGTTTAAAGATGCCTCATCCATCTGCAGTCGCCGTATTTTGCGGATCAAAGCCGGGCCAGGACCCACAACACCTTACGTCAGCAAAGGCGTTGGGGGGTGGGATGGCTGCGCATGATATCGAGTTGGTTTATGGTGGCGGGCGCGTTGGTTTAATGGGTGCTGTGGCTGAAGCTGTGCAACAAGGCGACGGTAAAGTTACCGGCATTATTCCTGATTTTTTAATGCAACGAGAAGTTGGTAATTCTGAGGCTGGAACGCTTGAAGTCACCGATAGCATGCACAGTCGTAAAAGGCGCATGTTCGAAATTGCGGATGCATTCGTGACTTTGGCAGGCGGCATGGGCACGCTCGATGAAACCATAGAAGTGATTACCTGGAAGCAGTTACGCTTGCATGCGAAGCCCATCATCGTATTGAGTATCGACGGATATTGGGACGTCTTGCGACAAGCAACACAGAGCTTTACTGAAGCAGGGTTTGCCTATGCATCAGATACCGAATTATTTACGATTGTAGACAGTGTGGATGCAGTTTTTGATGCTTTAGATCGTGAGGAATGGGTCCGCGAAGAGACTAGCGCGGGTCGACTGTAAAATTATGAGTGAATTAAAGCGCCATGCACCAACTATCCCCGTAGTCGACATGGGAGCAGTTAATGAAGACAATCAGATTGCCGCAGCGATTGCCAAAGCATGCCGTGAAGATGGATTCTTCTATTTAACGGGTCATGGAGTTCCGTCCGAAACGATTACTGCAGCCTTTGAAGCAATTGAACAATTCTTCGAACGGCCATTAGAAGAAAAAAACCAATATCATATCCGTCATTCCCATCCGCATCAGCGGGGCTATGTGCCGGTTTTCGAAGAAAATCTCGGCGATGGTGAAGAGACTGACCACAAAGAGAGTTTCGACCTAGGTGTTGATCTTGCCGCCGATCATCCGGATGTGCTTGCTGCGAAACCATTCTCGGCACCAAACGTCTGGCCGGATACACCAGCGTTTCAAAATGCCATCGGAGATTATCATCAAGAGATGATCGAAATTGGTCACCGATTGGTCCGCTTGACGGCGATTGGGCTAAACTTGGATGAAGATTATTTCGGTGATGCGATGCGTGAACCTGTTGCCAATTTGCGCCTGCTGCATTACCCAGCCTCAAAGAAAGCCTCTGAAAATGTTGGGTGCGGGCCGCATTCAGACTACGGCTTTATGACGGTTCTGGCACAAGACGATGTCGGCGGCCTCGAAGTCGAGGGAGAAAATGGTACTTGGATCCCTGTTGAACCTATGCCGGGTGCATTCGTTGTTAACTTGGGTGATTTGTTGACCAGATGGACAGGCGGATTTTACCGCGCAAGGCGACACCGGGTTGCTGATACGGGCGATCAGGAAAGATATTCAATCCCGTTTTTCCTTGATCCGAACGTTGATGCGATCATCGATGTTGTGCCGACATGTCGTGATCTCATTCAAGGAGATGCGCCTTCACCTATATCCGCAGGGGCATATTTGCAGAGTCGCTTCGATGACACTTTTGGCTACCGCGAGAATCCGCCCCCTCTCCTTGCCAAGGCTTAGACCTCACCATATTGTGCAGCGCAGCAAGGCAATGTGAAGAAGCGTTATCATTTTCTCTGAGCGCTTGAGCTTAAAGGAATCAGGTCATGTCAAAAATTTCAGTCAAAAACCCGATCGTCGAACTTGATGGGGACGAAATGACCCGGATTATCTGGGCTTTCATCAAGGACAAGTTGATCCTGCCGTATCTTGACGTGGACCTGAAGTACTATGATCTCAGCGTTGAAAAGCGCGACGAGACTGATGATCAAATCACCATCGATTCCGCTAATGCCATCAAGCAATATGGTGTTGGCGTTAAGTGCGCGACGATCACGCCAGACGAACAGCGTGTCGAGGAGTTCGGCCTCAAGGAAATGTGGCGGTCACCGAACGGCACGATCCGAAACATTCTAGGCGGAACGATTTTTCGCCAACCCATTATCTGCAAGAACGTGCCACGCCTAGTACCTGGCTGGACCAAACCGATTGTCATTGGACGCCATGCATTTGGGGATCAATACCGGGCAACGGATTTCTTGTTCCCGGGTGCGGGTAAGTTGACGATGCGGTTTGAGCCGGAAGATGGCGGCGAGCCGATTGAACGGACAGTTTATGAAGCGACGGAAGCTGGCGTTGCTATGGGAATGTATAACCTGGATGAGAGTATTCGTGGTTTTGCTCGAGCATGCTTGCTCTATGGCCTGGATATTGGTTGGCCAGTGTTCTTGTCGACAAAGAATACAATTCTTAAGCAATACGATGGCCGCTTTAAGTATCTGTTTGAGGAAATCTATCAAGCCGAGTTCAAAGACAAATACGCCGACGCGGGCATCACGTATCAGCATCGTCTGATCGACGACATGGTTGCCTGCGCACTCAAGTGGGAGGGCGGTTTTGTCTGGGCATGTAAAAACTATGATGGTGACGTACAGTCCGACACAGTCGCACAGGGCTTTGGCTCGCTCGGTCTCATGACGTCTGTGCTGTTGACGCCAGACGGAAAAACCGTTGAAGCCGAGGCCGCACACGGTACCGTCACGCGTCATTATCGCCAGCATCAGGAAGGCAAGGATACGTCGACCAATCCGCTGGCATCGATCTTCGCATGGACACGTGCGCTCAGTTATCGTGGTAAGTTTGACGATACACCAGAAGTGATACGTTTTGCGGATGCGCTTGAAAAAGTCTGTATTGATTCCGTTGAAGCGGGATCAATGACTAAGGATTTGGCACTGTTGATTGGCCCCGAGCAAGGCTGGATGACCACACAGCAGTTCCTGGCCAAACTGGACGAGAACCTCAACGCCACCATGCAGAAGTGGTGATCGAGAATAACGTCTACCCCTTAAATCCTCTCCCCTTGCCTATCGCGTCATCGCCAAACTTAGCGCGGACAGCATCAATGGCATCGGCGACTTTGACTCGTTGTCCAATATCGGGATCAGCGAGATCAGGCCTGTCAGCGTCAGCGCCGGGCATCAGTCGCTCTGCACCAACGCCGAGCAGACGATACATTTTTTTACCGTCAGCTTCTGCGGTCATGAGTGCATCAGCTGCCTTATAAATTTCATCCGCAAGTTTCGTCGGGCCGGGGAGTTTTCGGGACCGGGTGACGAGTTTGAAATCAGCGGACTTCATCTTGAGCTGCACGCCATCGCAGGCGAGCTCAGCACGACCTAGCCGACGAGCCACCTTCTCTGACAATTGCCACAAGGTCAGGCGCATAGCCTCGATATCTGCAACGTCATCCGAGAACGTGGTTTCAGCAGAAATCGACTTGGTTACACTTTCAGGGTCGACGGGGCGCACGTCGCGGGCCTCCGAAAATCGTTTGAGCCGATGTCCAATTGAGCCATAACGCGCAACCAGTTCTATTTCTTCGAATTTGCGCAACTGGCCGACTTTTGTGATGCCATCATATTCTAACTTTTTTTGTAGTGCGCGACCGACACCCCAGAGAATGCCGACGGGTTTGTCTTTTAGAAAATCCATAGCATCAGCTTGACCGATGGCGGCAAAGCCACGTGGTTTGTCCAGATTGGAGGCTAGTTTTGCCAGAAACTTATTGTAGCTGAGGCCGATAGAAACATGTATTCCGACCTCAGATTCGATTCTATTGGCGAGCTTAACCAAGGTTTCTGCAGGTGTGCCATGATGCAACTTTTGTGTGCCTGAGAGGTCAAGGAACGCTTCGTCAATAGATATGGGCTCAACCAAAGGTGTAACGTCTTGCATGAGTTTGCGGACAGCGTGACCTGCAATGCGATACTTATCCATATTTGGGCGGATGACGACGGCGTCGGGGCAGGCTTTTAGCGCCTTGAACATCGGCATAGCCGAGCGGATGCCGTAAATTCGCGCAATATAACAGCAAGCTGCAACGACACCGCGTCTGCCACCGCCGACAATGACTGGCTTTCCGCCAATGTCGGGGTTATCGCGCTTCTCAACCGATGCATAAAATGAATCGCAATCAATGTGCGCTATTTCCAGTTGCTGTAACTCAGGATGGTTAAAGAATCGGATGCCGCCACACGTTGGACAGTCTGTATCAGGCTTGGCCGCAAAGACCCGCGCACAGTCGCGGCAAATGGCGCTCATCAAAAGATGCGCCAAAAATTATTAAATGTGCTGCGAAAGTTGTTCATGGCCACTATGATATCAATGAGTTAACAGGAATGTGCATAAAATTTTATGGCAGACAAAACGACAAGTGTTGATAACGACCCCGACGACCTGCATGCAGCGTCCATGCAGATGCGACAATTGGAGCAAACGATTCATGCTTTACGCGATGAGCTTGAGCGCGTCGAGGTGGAAAAATCGCAAGCTGTGCAAAACGCCGTATCTAACTCAGTTGATGAAATTAAACAATTGCGCGATACCGCGCAGGCCTTGCGGGATGAACTTGAAAATCACCGTGTTGCGGCTGAAACCAAGATACAGGAGGCCATTGCCGCCTCTGCCAGCGAGATCAAGCAGCTAAAGGGTGCTGCACAGGCTTTACGCGATGAACTTGAGAAACTGCAGATTGAAAAAGATGATGCAATTCAAGATTCTGTTCGGGCCGCCAATGACGAGATTAAACAGTTGAAAGAGACTGCTGCTACTCTGCGTGACGAACTGGAAACGATGCGCTTTGATAATATTGAAAAAATGCAGGATTTGGAACGAACATCCCGTGACGAATTAGGTCAGTTACAGCAAACTGTGGTAGAAATGCGTAACGAATTGGAGGCAGAGAAAGGTGGCACGTGACATCAAAGTAAGGGCAGGATCACGTCGGGTACGCGGACGTACCGGGACACCTGCGCGTGCAAAATCAACGTCATTGCCAGTTGAGCCTGTTGAAGAGGTGACAGCTAAGGTGGCTGAGACCCCAAAGCCGTCTAAAATTGAAAAGAAGTCAGAGCCGAAGCGCCGGCCTCGTCGAGGTAAAGGGGCTAAAACCCGTGCCGCGGATGATGATTACGATGATGGTAAGCCTGATCGTACCGGCCGGATGGATAAATTGCGCCAGGCCGACCGCAAGCTTAAGCAAGCGGAAATGCTGCTTAATGTGTCGCGCCGTGTTGCAGCCATTGAAAGCCTGGACGAGGTTCTTGAAACCATTGTTGAAATGACAACGTGGGAATTGAGTGCCGAGCGGGGGACGCTGTTCCTCAATGACCCTGTGACGGACGAACTATACTCGCGATTTGCCCAGGGCAATTTCCAGCGTGAAATTCGATTGTTGAACAGTACTGGTATTGCGGGCACCGTTTTTCAAACAGGTGAAGGGCTGATTATTCTGGATGCTTATTCGGATGATCGCTTTAACCGCACGGTCGATGAGCAGACAGGCTTTAAAACCCAATCAATCTTGTGTGCACCGGTCAAAACAGTGAAAGGTGATTTGATCGGTGTTATCCAGGTCCTGAACAAGAAGGGTAAAGGTGGCGAGTTTACGACAGAGGATTTAGAACTTCTCGAAGCGATGACGACGCAAGCTTCGGTGGCGCTTCAATCGACACAGTTCGTTGAGAAAATGAAGAAATCTCGCAAACAAGAGCTTGAGTTCCTGGATATTGTAACCGATGTGACGTCCGACCTTGAGCTTGGATCACTTCTGGCCAAGGTTATGAGTGAAGCGACGCGGATGTTAAGCGCGGATCGTGGCACATTGTTTATCAATGATGAGAAAAGCAACGAGCTGTTTTCGCGGGTTGCGATGGGCGACAGTATTGGTGAAATCCGTCTGCCGAACAACGCGGGTATCGCAGGCGCTGTGTTCACATCTTCCAAATCTGTCAATATTCCATACGCTTATGCGGATCTTCGATTTAATCCTGCATTCGATAAGCAAACCGGTTACTTCACCCGCTCAATTCTATGTATTCCAGTGTCGAACAAAGAGGGCAAGGTGATCGGTGTCACGCAGGTATTGAATAAGCGCGGCGGCCCGTTTAGCGATGAAGACGAGGCGCGCCTTAAAGCCTTTACCTCACAAATCGCCATTGCACTCGAGAACGCAAAACTCTTCGAAGACGTTCAGAATATGAAGAATTATAACGAGAGTATGCTGGAATCGATGACGAATGCTGTCGTTACTCTGGATGAGGACGGCAAGATCGTTACATGTAACGCTGCAGGTTTGCGAATTTTGCGCGTTGAGTTTGATGACATCTTAAATAAGAAAGCCGAAGAGGTATTTGTTGACGAAAATGCCTGGCTGATGGAGCAAGCTGCTGAAGTCGACGAAACCGGCGAGGGTGATGTCAAAGTTGACGCTGAGCTGATGGTTGGCCCTGAGGAAAAAAGAGAGAAAATTTCTGTCAACGTGACGTGCCTGCCGTTGTTCAGTCCCGAAAAGAAAAAACTGGGCATCATGTATATGGTTGAAGATATTTCGTCTGAAAAGCGGATGAAATCAACGATGTCTCGCTATATGGATCCTGGTCTGGCCGACCAATTAATGGCTGGCGGAGATGATGCGTTGGGCGGGCGTGCGACAATGGCAACGGTTCTATTTTCTGATGTTCGCTCATTTACAACTTTAACAGAGAAGTTAGGCCCGCAAGGCACTGTGCAAATGCTCAATGAATACTTCACCATTATGGTGGAGTGCATCTCACGTGAAGGCGGCATGCTCGATAAGTTTATTGGCGATGCAATTATGGCGGGCTTCGGTGTGCCGTTGCCACATGATGACGATGAAGATCGCG
>WASW01045447.1_pt1 | contig 14893 bp, 16 predicted proteins | sample 5698521 | NCBI WGS metagenome assembly WASW01 (sample SAMN11175560, study PRJNA528189) | sponge metagenome | isolation source: marine sponge | host: Leucetta | place: Antarctica: Western Antarctic Peninsula, King George Island | collected 2013-01
ATGTAATGATACTTGATGGTTCATGGATCTGAATGGCTAGTTTAATGAATCATCAGGTAAAATATTGATGATTTCTAGGTAGCCACGTTCATATAGTAAAACTTAAGATATCAGTTTACCAGTAATTGATGTTGTCTTAGCGGAATGTATGTATCTCCATCAAGTTTGACTCACATCTAACTTTATAGAGCCCTAAGACAACACTGGTTTTACTGTACTAGTTAAGTTACTACGTCTTTTTGTCACTTATATTGATCTATTCTTGCACAGCATTTCAACGTTTATTATTTAATCTTCTGAAATAAACTTAATTTGTAAATTCTATAAAATATACTTAATTTCATAAAATAGTGTAATTAAGTTATTAACTTAAAATTAGAAAATAATGTAAATTCCATAGAAAAAGAGTCAAAAACATTATAACATATCATATTTAGAGTATTAATCGGAAAAATAAGTTCTACACGGTTTATAAAAAATAAGTATTTGGTTTCATTATTTGTTGTAGTTTGATAGCATTTCTTCTCGAAGTTTTGCTAGAGTTTGTTTTGTTTCTTTCTCAGAGTTTAGTCTGGCTTTGCGTTCTTCTTTGAGTTGATTGCTCAACTCTGTATTTTCATTGACTTTGATTTTTAGTATATCCTTTTCTTCTTGGACCTTACGAAGTTCAATTGTATTTCTCTCTGAATCATCAATTGTTAGAAATGGTATTGCTTTTGTATATTCACCCCATCGCTCAAAGTCACCTTCCTCATATCGCTCATAGTGAGATTCATTCTTTGATACTTCTCTACCTTGTAATTCCTCTTTATCTGCAAAGTCAATTTTTGCACGTCTGCACATTGTATTGAAAAATTTTCTTAATCCATGATCTAGCATTACCTTGTGACGTTTTTGTCCTGGTAGTAGAGGAGGTCTTAAACCACAGTCTTTTGCAAGCTTGCGCATTCTTGACTCTATTCCTTTTTTCCCCAAACCCCTTGGTTGGATAGATCTAAGATGTGATATCAATGGATTATCATTATGTGGATATACATCAAATCTTGACTTCCAGTATTCTCTGTATAATGAGAGATATTTTCCAGCCTCTGGTGTAAAGTGAGTCCAGTATTCCTCATCATCACCTCGGTATATGCAGATGGCTCCACCCTTTAGTGAGCCATCTTCATTGTAAAAAAACACAATATCACCCCACGTAAAAAAGTCCCAAGCCTCAACTCTAAACCCTGCAGAGCTGCACAGAGTAATCATAATCTTATCTACCAGATCTGTGGCCTTTGACATCATCATCTGACATTGCTCCCTGGTGTATGCTTTATCTTGTGATTTTCCAACCTTTGGGATTGACTTGTCTATTCTCTTCCAAGAGAAATCAATGTCATTTGCTGCAAACAAGGCCTTGATTGGTTTTAGTAAATTTGCTATTCTTGATGGTCCTATCTCATTAGTTTCATGGCGTTTTTTTAGCTCCCTTAGATATGCATTAATTATTGATTTTCCTAGCTTAATGTCCTCTTTTACCAAATTTACAAAGCAATCTGCTTGATTGTTTGGTTCTTTATCTACTGGTGGTTTTAGATTATTTTCAGTGTAAATTTTGTTTGGTATTAAATTGAGAAACTGTATTAGATCCCTCTGATAGTTTATCAGGGTTTTTGGGTTTCTAATGTGATCTATAAAACTTTGATATGCAGATACCTCAATATCTGTAATGTTTAATTCCATTAGATTAGCACCATCCCAAACACTACAATCAAACCAGTTACAGCAGCTAATACTGAAGATATCATTACTACCATTTCACGAAGTTTCAATGGGGTGTAAAGCGTGCCCTTTATTGTTAAAACAATATCAAATAAAGGGTCACCCAAATCTTCATCATCAATTTCAATAAAACCTTTCTTTTTTAAAGAAGATATAATTTTAGAATATTCATCTATAATCGGATCATCTGGACCAATACCAATTATCTCTAATACTTCCTCATTATCTACTGTAACTTGACTAGGTATAATCTGAGTAGTAGATGATTTGCGTTTAACTAAATTTTGCGTTATAATAAGAAATTCTTTTTCTTTCGCGTTCAGCCACATATCATCTAATATTAAAAAAACATCTTAATTAGTGATTTATCCAACTGAAAACTTCCTAGCCTTCATTCTCTTGATTTTTTCTTGCAATAACATACATCCTTGAATCAGTGTTTCAGGTCTAGGTGGACAGCCTGGAACATAGACATCAACTGGAATAATCCCATCAATTCCTGGAAGTACATTGTATGAATCAAAATACAACCCTCCAGTAATTGCACACGCTCCCATAGCAATCACATACTTTGGTTCTGGCATTTGATCATAAACTAATCTGAGACGTGGTGCCATCTTTCTTGTAATAGTTCCTTGAACAACTACCAAATCACATTGTCTAAGTGAACCAAATGCTTCAATGATACCAAATCTTTCAACATCATATTTAGGACTAGATGCTGCACCAAACTCTACACTACAACAAGCTGTTTCAATGTGAACAGGCCAGAGGGACCAAATTCTACCCCAATTAATGGCATAGCCTAGTGGTTTACCAATTGCTTTTTCTAAAATATCCCCTAGCTTTCCAACAAAGACATTTGCATTTTCTGGTGTTACTAAATCTTTAAGCAATTTTATCCCCTACCTTCGTAAATACAATTTGTATAAAAAACTACCATATTCTCCTTCTCCCGGATTGATACAATGCAAAAGCCATTGCTCCAAACATGATTGCTAAAAATCCCATCATCGGCAGCGTTGCTATCTTTGGAATTTCCAAAAGTGAACTGCCCCATGCATACAAGAAAATTGCCATCACATCAAACACTACAAACATCAGAATGTACGGATAATACTGCATCATAAAATGAGTTCTACCCTCACCAGTTGGGACTTGCCCACATTCCATTGGCAAAAATTTAACTGGATTACTTTTTTTCCGAGGGGAAATCATTCTAGAAATAACTAAAGCTGGAGCCATTGCTACTACGGCAAAGCCAAACATCAATACAACGGTACTGTAATTGCCCGCTAATTCCCCGACCAATTTAGCTTTTCACTCCAATTTTTGTATAAAAAGGTATGTGTTATTTTTGAGATCAATCTTTTAAAAAAAATTTGAAAAGGACTTAATAGTATAATATCAAAGATCGATCATGTCATTAAATGTAGGAGACACTGCTCCTGGATTCGAACTTGTCGATACTGAATTAAAAATACGTAATTTAGATGAATTTAGAGGTGGAAAAATAGTATTATCATTCATAGTTGCAGCAAGTTCTCCTGTCTGTGAAGTAGAACTTTGTTCATTTAGAGACTCTTGGAAAGAAATTTCAGATCTTGGTGCTAAAGTAGTTGCAATTAGTAATGACGGTCCATTTGCAAACAAGGCATTTGCAGAAAAAAACAACTTTAACTTTCCATTATTAGGGGACTATACCAGTAAAACAATTAGAGATTATGATGTTTTGATGCCAGATTTACTTCACATTAAAGATTACAATGCTGCAAAACGTTCTATTTTCATTATTAATGAAGATGGAAAAATTGGTTACAAGTGGGTTTCAGAAGATCCATTAAAAGAGCCAAACTATGAAGAAATTAAAAATTTCTTAAAATAAAAAAATCTATTCTATTTCTGCAACAACGTCGCCTTTTGCAACAGTTCCAGTTTCTTTAACTTTTATTGTTTTTACAACTCCATCTTTGTGAGATTTTATAGCAACTTGCATTTTCATTGATTCTAAAGTACAAACAACATCTCCTTTCTTCACAGAATCTCCTTCTGAAACAGATATTGACACAACCTTGCCAGGGATTTGACTTTTCAAAGATAATTGTGCATCAGCACCACTGGCACCACCAGTCATTTTGTACACAACCTCATCAAAATGAGTATTACGATTAATAATAATTGGAACATTGTCAATTACAATATTCATTTCATTTGTAGACTGTTCAAGATATTTTGCTTTGTGATATTTTTGATCTAAAATAAATTCTATTCCTTTAGAATTCATATTAATAATTTTTAATTTATGTTCGTTATCATTAATTTTAATTATATAATCATTATTTCCAAGATTTTCCACTATCTTTCCTTCAAATGATTTTTCAATGTCTTGTATTTTATAATTCATTTTTCATCAATCCAATTTATATTTCCAATTTGCGTTGTTAATAGTATTATTTTGTACTCGGCTCTTAAAATATTCAGAATGAATTATTGCAGCAGCTAAAGCAGATTCACTTTTTTCTTCTTTTTCTTTTTTAAGATCTGCAGTTAATCTATCAATCATATCATAACGTTTTAAAAAGTCTGTAGAAAGATCCCCATTTTTGTATTCATCAGAATTTAGAATTGTTTTGTATAGTGGTATTGAGGTTTCAACGCCTTCAATGTAAAAGTCATTTAATGCAGCAAGCATTCTAGTTCTAGATTCTTCAAATGTTTGTCCCCAAGTAACAAGTTTTGCCATAAGTGAATCATAGAATGGGGAAACAGTACAGCCAGGATAAAGATAGGTATCACATCTAACGCTTGGCCCTGTAGGAATAATTACATCAGGTATAGGTCCAGTTGATGGAGCAAACTCCAAGAAAGTGTCTTCGGCATTAATTCTGCATTCTATTGCATAACCATTCATTTTTAGATCACTTTGTTTGAACGGAATTGCTTCTCCATTTGCGATATCTAATTGTAATTTTACCAAGTCTAAACCAGATACAAATTCAGTAATTGGGTGCTCTACTTGCAATCTTGCATTGATTTCAATAAAATAGAACTCTCCGTTATCAGCTCTTAGAAATTCAGCAGTACCCAAATTGGTATAGCCTACTGCATCAGCAGCTTTACAAACAGATTCGCCTACACGTGCTCTTGTTTCTTCATCAACTATTGGTGAAGGGGTTTGTTCAATTAATTTTTGGTTACGTCTTTGAATGGAACATTCTCTCTCAAAAATATGTACAGTGTTACCATGTGTGTCTCTAGCAAACTGATATTCAATGTGTCTTGTTTTTTCCAAGTATTTTTCTACAAGAATTGCAGATTTTCCTACAGCTGAAATAGATTCAGCAGTAACTGATTCAAATCCATCTCGTAATTCTTTATCATTAGTTACAATTCTAATTCCACGACCTCCACCACCATAGACTGATTTTAACATAACAGGATAACCAATCTTGTTTGCAATTTTTTCTGCATCATCTGCATCTTTTACTAGACCAGGACTTCCAGGAACAGTTGGAACATCTGCTTTTAGCATTGCAGCTTTACATTTCATTTTATCTCCACAGAGATCCATTGATTCGGCACTAGGACCAATAAAGGTAATTTTATTCTTATCACATAATCTTACAAAGTCATCATTTTCAGAAAGGAAACCATATCCTGGATGAACAGCGTCTGTTCCAGATGCAAGCATTACTTCAAGAATTTTTTCTTGATTAAGATAAGATTTTGCAGGAGATGCTTCTCCAATATGATATGCTTCAGTAGCTTGTTTGACATGCATTGAAGAATAATCTTCATCAGAATAAACTGCAACTGTTTTAATTCCAAGTGCCTTACATGTTCTAATTACACGTAAAGCGATTTCTCCTCTGTTTGCGATAAGTACTTTTTCAATCATATTTAATCATAAATTGATATTTCCGTGTTTTCTTGGTAGTTGTTTCACTCTTTTATTTTCAAGCATATCAAGTGCTTTAATCAACATAGGTCTTGTTTCAGCAGGATCAATTACATTATCTACCGTTCCATGAGATGCAGCAACGTAAGGATTTTCAAATTTTTCTGCAAATTCATCAATTAATTGTTTTTTTAATGCCTCAGCATCTTTAGATTCGCTAAGATCTTTCCTATACATAATTTTTACAGCAGCCTCTCCACCTAATACAGCACATCTAGCTGTTGGCCATGCATAATTAATATCAGTTCTGAGATTTTTACTTCCCATTGCAATGTATGCACCACCATATGCCTTACCAATAACTAAAGTAATTCTTGGAACAGTGGCTTCACAATATGCATAGAGTAACTTACTACCATGTCTAATGATACCATTATGTTCTTGATTAGAACCTGGCATGTATCCAGGTGTATCTACTAAAGTAATAAGAGAAATATTAAATGCATCACAGAATCGGATGAACCTAGCTGCTTTGTTTGATGAATCAATGTCTAGTGCACCTGCAAGATGTATTGGTTGATTTGCAACAATTCCCACAACTCTACCATTCATTCTTGCAAAACCGACTACAATGTTTTGAGCAAACAATTCATGGACTTCAAAAAATGTGTGATCATCAACAATTGAATTTATGATTTCTTTCATGTCATAGGGTTGTAATGGATTTTCGGGAATAATGTTAATCAGATTATGATCCATTCTGTTTGGATCATCATCAGTAGTAATTTTTGGTGGTGCTTCAGTATTATTTTGAGGTAAAAATGAAATTAATTTTTTGATATAATCCATACATTCGTATTCATTTTTGGCTACAAAATGTGCAACACCACTTTTTGAACCATGTGTCATTGCACCACCAAGATCTTGAAATGAAATTTCCTCACCCAACACAGTTTTGACCACATCAGGTCCTGTGACAAACATTGTCCCTATTTTTTCAACCATAATTACAAAATCAGTCATTGCAGGAGAATAAACAGAACCACCTGCTGATGGACCAATACTTGCAGTGATTTGTGGAATCACGCCAGAAGCTAATTGATTATGATAAAAGATATCTGCAAATCCATCAAGACTCATAATTCCTTCTTGAATTCTTGCACCACCAGAATCCATAATTCCAATAATTGGACATCCGGTTTGAACTGCATGATCCATTAGTTTGCAGATTTTTTTAGCCCCCATTTGACTAAGTGTTCCACCAAGTACGGTGAAATCATAAGCAAATACAAAAATTTTTCTGCCATCTACATTTCCATAACCACCAATTACACCATCTGTAAAGAATTTCTTTTTCTGCATGTCATATTCGTGATAATGGTGAGTGGTTAATGGATCAATTTCAGTAAAAGTACCTTCATCAAGTAAGAGATGGACTCTTTCACGAGCAGTTAATTTACCCTTGTCATGTTGAGCCTTGATTCGATCTTGACCTCCACCTTGTAATGCTGTATTATTTTTTTTAGTATACCCTTCAATCTTTTCAGAATGCACAGTATTCTAAAGGATGATAGTTTCCTATATTAATTTAATTTGAGAATATCATGATCTAGAATTTTTACAAAAATTCAAAGATCATTGTTTATTTTAGAATTTCAGGAGTTAAGAAGTGGAAATTTCTTGTTTACTGATTTTTGATAAGAGCTAAAAGCATCCTTTTCTTCGCTACATTTCTTACAGATACATAATTGAGAGACATTTGGGATATCACAAATTTCTTGAAATTCACATTGAGAGCAACCAGCAGGTGCCCCACATACAATACATTGTAATTCATTAGTTTGAGCACATTTTTCATGTTTAACACCCAAACCTTTTGCCCATAAACCAATTTCATCAACAGGGATTTTTTCATTACAAACTATGCAGGTTCCAGGAAATTTCATGGGGATTTTTCTCCAACTCATTGTATTAATTCAATCTCCTTTTCAATGATATCTCCAAATGTTTCTTCTAATTCTAATTCCAGAGTTTTATTTTTAATACAAAATAAAACAAAAGGCAAACATAATGTCACAAACGAACTAGAAGACAAATGTAATTTTCTTGCCATAACATTTGATAATGATTTTATTTTTGCACCATCCCAACGAATTCTATTTAGTAAAGGCCACGATAAATTATATTTAGAATATCTTATTCGGTCATCATTTTGATATAATTTAATTAAAGTATCATTTAGATATCGAAGTAATCTCCAATTCTGAGTTTTCATAATTCGTCCAAAAAGCATATCTGCAGTTGAAATTATTTCTAAATATTTTGCAAGTGAAATACTATCTAATTCACTAGTTACAATACTAGAATAAAATGCATTAATTTTTTCTCTAGGATCAATTCGCATAGAATAAAGAACACTGCGAGCTTCTTCAACTGAATTTGCTTTAAAGAAAGCATTTACTCCATCTTCAACATTAACACTTTCAAAAGATTGTTCTGTTTGTGGATTAAATCCTGTTTCTAAAGATTGTGTAAGATTTATCATTGAACGGATGTCTCCTTTTGATTTATCAATGACTTTGATTAAAGCTCCAGGACTTAATTTTGCACTTTGTTTTTTTAAAATATTTTCAAGATATACACGTAATAATCGTGGAGGTATTCTTTTGAAATAAATTATTTTTACTACTTTTTTGATGCTTTTCATTTTATCTGATGTATCATTGTTTGCTGCAAGAACAATTGGAACAGTTGGTTCTTTTAAAATATCAACAAGTGCAGATGCACCACCATAATCACCACGACCATGAATTCCGTCAACTTCATCTACAAAGATCATAGGAGTTCCTAAAACACTCACATTTCCTAAAACAGGCATAAGAATTTCATTAATTCTAGATTTACTTCTAACATCACTTGCATTTAATCCAATCATGTCATATCCAAACTGTTTTGCAACAAGATATGCTATTGTGGTTTTTCCAATTCCAGGAGGACCTACTAGAAGTAATGGCTTTGTACCTTTTTTCCATTTAACAAACCATTCAATAATTGCTGCTCTGGCTTCTTCATTTCCAACCATATCAGAAATTATCTGAGGGCGGTATTTTTCAGACCACATCAATGCAATCACTTAGGAAGTTTAGATTGATACTCTGACCATTTATTGGCTTTTTGTAATTTATTGTACCAGTATTGGTTATAATGCTCCACAGTCAAAAATAAGAATTCTAAAAATTCTTTGTGAGAGAAATCATCAGGTAATAGTTCAAGTGTAAGTCTTGCATCTTGTAAATACAAATTACTTTTTTCCAAAGTAACTTCAAATCCTTTTTTTACATCATTTGCTAATAATGAATAGTAAAGTGGCCAAGAAGGTATTTTTACAAAACCATTTTTAATTGAATCTTCAATTTCATTTCCACATCCAACGCCTTCAGCAGCTCTTGCCATACCTAAATAAAAAATTTCACCCAACGGTCTTTCTGCTAAAGCCATATTTCTTCCGGCAGTTCCCATCACTGCACGATATTTTTTGTAAGATAATGTCATATCTTCTTCAGTAATTTCTGTTGGTTTTGATTTTAATTTTTCATCTAGATATTGTCCAACTTGAGCATCTTTGAATCCTGCTTCAAATTCTTTTAGAACTTGCTCACCACCTTTAGAAATTTTATCTCGAGCTAATTTCAAAATATATGGATTCATTAGTTTGTAATCATCAAGAAATTCTAAATCTTCATCTTTATCTACAATTCTATCCATAGGTTCACTTAGATCAATTGCAAGAATATGCCCTTCAACCATATCTTGTTTTAATTGAGGATCGTCTCTTCCAGAATATTCTGCTGCTGCATCAAATAATCCATTAAAAACAGGAAAGGTCATTTTCACAAAATTTGAATTTAAAATTCGGTTTACTCTATCTTGCATCACATCAAGACTTTCTAATTTTGATTTAATAGGCTCAATTTCAGATGCATTTAAGATAATTTCAGTAGAACCTACTTCATTACCAAATGCTTGCTGAGTTGCATTTGGATTTGTGTCTGATTTTATTTCATGAAGTAATCCTTGAGCAAATCTTTCTGCAAAATTTGGGAATTGGTTTTCTGTTTCTTCTTTGTATTTGTTAAATAATTTGTAACCTTTAGATTTGAACAAAGCTTGTTTGATAATCTGTTTTCCAGGCTTTGTACTCATCAAAGATTCTTTACTAATTACAGATTGATCTTTGCCACTCACATGCGTTAATCTTTTTTATTGTTATTTATGTTTTCAAATTAAATATTTTCTTCACTTAAATTACGAGCGACCAATTTGACAATATGGATGTAATAGAAATTCTTCGTGAAGCTTCAAACAAAATTTATGAAAACGTAAAAGATCTTGCAGGAACAGAAGATGCAGCAGGTGATTTTGGTATTGGAGCTGGAGGAGATATTTCAAGAAACATAGACATTATCGCTGAAAAAACGGTTTTAGATTATCTCAAAGAAATTAATTTTGAATGTGTAGTTTTAGGTGAAGAATGTGGACGAGTAGAGTTATCAGATAAACCAAAAGGTTTTGTTATAATGGATGCAATTGATGGTTCTGCAAATGCAGTTAGAGGTGTTCCTTTTTTCTGTAGTTCGTTAGCTTTTGCAACCGATGATAAGCTTAGTTCAATTACAGATGGTGTGATTACAAATCTCTCTAATGGTGAGATGTATTGGGCATCAAAAAACAAAGGTGCATTTTTTAATAATAAACAAATCAAAGTTCACAAAAAAGATCCTATCTACAAAATAGTTGGAATTAACACATCAGGTGCATCAATTGAATTAATGAATAAACTACACCCAATTTTTCAAAATCATAATCATACTAGACATTTTGGAGCAAATGCTCTTGAAATGGCAATGTTTGCAAGAGGATTGATGGATATTTTTATTGATTTGAGAAATAAAATTAGAATTCAAGATATTGCAGCGGGTTATGTAATTGTTAAAGAAGCAGGTGGGATGCTATTAGATGAGAATTTGAATCCACTTGATGCCGATCTAAGTTATGAGACAAGAGTTTCTTTCATTGCAGCTGCAAATCAGGAAATTCTTGATGAAATAATGTCACAAATCAATAATTGAATTTTGTGAATAAAAAATTGATAAAATAGGAATAGTTTGATAATTTATTTGACATTCTTGAGTTTTTAATAGATCTAACAAGTTAATGCTAAGAGAAATATATTTAACCAAAGTTAGGAAAAAACTTCTTGTATGGTAACCGAGATGAAAGCAAAAGTAGTCTATAGAGAGTTACTAAAAGAAGATCTAGTAATTATCAGATTAGTTCCAGATAAAGGAATGCCAGAATACAAAACAGGTCAATTTTTAACAATTGGTCTTCCAATTCCAGCAGAAAAAAAAATTGTTCGAAGAGCATATTCCATTGCATCACATGCAGAAAATAGAGATTATTTTGAATTTGTAATTAGATGGGTTAGAAAACCACTTCCAGGTCGCGTAACAACTGAATTATTTTATCTAAGTGTTGGTGATGAAGTATCTCTTGGAGACCCAACAGGAGCTGCATTACAAATCAGCGACAAGTTACCAAACGGAAAAAAAGACAATAGAAGAATAATTTGTGTTGGTGGAGGTACTGGATTAGCACCATTTATTGCATTTGCAAAACATTTTCACGATACTAATGATAAACGAGAAGTAGTTGTACTTCATGGTGCAAGTTATGTTGATGAATTAAGTTACAAACGTCTCTTAACAGATTTAGAATTAGAAAGTGAAAAAAGAGGAAGAGACAAATGGAATTTTAGATATGGATCTGCAATCAGCAGACCAAAAGAATTTTTCAACAGATCTTGGAATGGTCATGTAGGTAGAGTAGAATCATTCTTCAAGCCTGATAAAAAATCAGGATTGTCACCTGTAGAAGAAATGGTGGGTGAACAATTAACTCCAGAAAATACCATCATCTACATTTGTGGATATCAAGGAACAATTGATGGAGTGATTGAAAACTTAGGTCCTAAAGGATTTGTTACAGAACATGAAAAAAAGCCTGATGGAAGTTTTGGCATCAAGTTTGAATCATACGGATAAATAATTTAGAAAGAGTAATTCTCAATTTTGGGATTTAAAATAAATTTAACTTTAGAAATATACATGTGACTTTTATATTGATTATTTTTCCATATAGTATGGCAAAACTCACATGTAATGATTATGGGTTTGAATGTGATTTTATAGCCGAAGGGGAAATGGAGACAGTTATTGATAATTTTAGAAAGCACACTGATGAGGAACACGGAATAGATTATTCCAAAGAAGCAGTTATGCAGTTTCTCTTAAGAAAACAAGGAATATAATAAAAATTAAGCATCTAGTCTTTTCATTCTAGCAGATAAAACTGGAAGTTCTTTTTCTATAATTTTCTCTACTGCTGGAACAATGCCTATTCTAGATTTTACACTTTCATCATAAATTTCTGCAATCTGATCTCTGAACAATAATTTGATTCCAGGAAGTGCTGTAATTCCCTCATCAACAGTTCTAGGATCAGATAAATCTAAAACAAGTGTTCCTTTTTTCTTTTCTTCCATAACTAATCGTATTCTATCATATGTGATTAAGAAATAATCACAGGTAGTTGCAACAAAAATAATATCATATTTGTCAAATCCTGCTAAAACATCGTTAAAATCAATAGGAGTTCCACCAAGAATTGTTGTAAAGCCAGTTGCTCGCTCTAAACTTCTACTACTTACATCAAAATCAATATCTCTATTCTTCAAAGTTTTTGCAAGCATTGCTGCAGGCTCACCTGTTCCAATTAACAATACTTTTTTCTTAGAATCAAGTCCTGTTTTTTCATCAACTATTTTTACTGCAACATCACCTAATGAAACAACATCTTTTGATATTCCTGTAGTATCTCTCATTCTGATAGCCAAACTAATAACATTCTCAAATAATTTATTAAGAATACTACCAGATGTGCCTGCACTCTTTGCTGTTTCCAAGGATTTCACAATATCATCAAAAACGCTTTGCCAGCCAACAACTAGAGAATCTAAACCAGATGCCAATCTTAATAGACGCAAATAGACATCATCGCCTTTGTAAACTTCAAGTGTTTGATCAAAATGATCAATATCAATTTGTTCTAATGATGACAAAGATACCCAAGTATCTTTAACTTGATTTAACACAAGTGTTTTACCTTCTGCTCTTCTTGCATCAGGGGAATCATCAGTTTCAACATTACTTACAGTAAATATTTCAACTCGAGTAGCAGTTTGAATAATAATACATTCTTCAACACCAGGGATTTTTTTAAATTCTGCACAAGCTGCAGGTATATCTTTGAAAGAAAATTTTGATATTGTATGTATCGGAATATTTTTGAAAGTTACTCGTGCATTCACTACATCAAAAGATATTTGACTCAAACCATACACCTATTATGCTTTAATCCTGTCCCGACCACCTTTGGCAGTTCTAAAAACGTTCATTCCAATATAGAAATTTTCATGTAAAGATTCTAAGTAAATTATTTCATTTTCTGTCGCTCTAATTTCTTTTGCAGTTGAATCAGGATTATTTTTTAATTGTTTTAGTTTTTGTTTAATTTCTTCTAAAAAGGAATCAACTCCACGTTCATAATTTGAAACTCCACCAAATTCTGGACTAAGAACATGCTCAGGTACATATGCAGGAGTTTGATCATGTGGAATCTCAACTAATCTTGTTAGAGATTCTTGTTCTTCAGCAGAAAGAATCGGTCTAGGAAATCTATCTTTTTTATCTAAAAAGAATTCTGGTTCTCCCATCTCACGTCTAAAAATTTCTTCTCCTTTTCTCTTAAAGGTGTGAGTTGATTTTACTGCAACATCTGCTTTTACTTCAGCAGCAATTGCTTTGTATTCTTCTTCAGCTGCTGCTTCGGCTTCTGCTTTTACTGATTCTACTTTTGCAAGTGCTTCTTTAACAGCATTTTCTGCTGCATCTACTGCTTTAGCTGCTGTTTCTGCTTTTTTTATTGCATCTTCTGCTGTTTTAGATTTGTCTGGTGCTTTTGTCGCAGATTCTACTGATTCAGATTCAAGTTTTGTAGTTTCATTTGTAGATGTATTTTCAGATGAAGTGTCTTCAGTAGATTTTGCTTCTACTTTAGATTCTTTTTTCTCTTCAGACAACAAAATTTACTGAAATTGCTTGAATTTTAATATTCTTGTGAGATTCTTAGATAGTCTATTTCTTTTTCAATAATTTTTTCTAAAAATTTAATTCTGATCGGTGTAAATGGCGACAAAATGTGAGAAATAGAAATAAAGGCGCCCTCGGCGGGATTTGAACACGCGTCTCAACCGTGACAGGGTCGAATTCTAGACCGGACTATACTACAAGGGCACAAGTTGTTAGAGTTAAAATGCCAGATTAAAAGTTTCTGCCACAATAGAATCTTTTGTAAAAGACTAAATTATACAATTGAGGCATCTATTTCGGTGGGTTTATGGCGCAGCCAGGTAGCGCACCGGACTTTTAATCCGGTTGTCGAGGGTCCGAATCCCTCTAGACCCGCTCTCCATTCTTTATTCTTTAAATTATTTCATTAACTTGCTTTAGCAAATCGTCAATTGCTGAATTAATTTTATTTTCTCTTTGTGATACATTAGATCTATACTGGTTTATTTTCTTAATCCTGTCAGTAATCATTCTTTTTTGTTCGTCATACCCTGAAGAACCAAAAGATGTCCTATCTTTCAACGAGGAAACAACAGTAGTAGAGGATATAATTTTCAAGACAATTTTAGGATCAACTTTAGTGTCAGATACAGATTTTTTAATTTCAGACAAAGTTAATTTTGAAATTGGTTTTTTTGAATTATGTGCGAGCTGAACCAAAGTTCCTGAAATTTTATGGGTTACTCTAAATGGAATTCCTTCTTGAACCAATTTTTCAGCAATATCTAATGCAATTAGATTGCTAGACTCTGTAACTTTTTTCATTTGTTTTTCATTTACTTTCAAAGTTAGAAGGATTGATTTTAAAATTAATAATGCACTGATAGAAATTTTTGATGTAGACCAGATAGATGATTTTATTTGTTGTAAATCTCTCCCGTATCCAGATGCTAATCCTTTAACAGTTGTTAAAATTGCAGTTAGATTTCCAATTACTTCTGCTGTTTTACCTCGTGTTAGTTCTAAAATATCAGGATTCTTT
>WASW01006652.1_pt1 | contig 14892 bp, 18 predicted proteins | sample 5698521 | NCBI WGS metagenome assembly WASW01 (sample SAMN11175560, study PRJNA528189) | sponge metagenome | isolation source: marine sponge | host: Leucetta | place: Antarctica: Western Antarctic Peninsula, King George Island | collected 2013-01
ACCATCATTAATCTCAACAGTTCTAGATATAGTGCCATCAGTATTCATAAACATAATGTGTAGTGCACCCCTGTCAACACCACCATTATCATCCTCAATTGCACCTACTGCAATATCATTTACACCATCACCATTCAAGTCACCAATGTTTGCAATAGAAGATCCAAAAAAGTCACCATTACTTAGTGTTGGGCCATTTGGTGTACCATCATTAATCTCAACAGTGCTATCTATAGTGCCATCAGTATTCATAAACATAATGTGTAGTGCACCCCTGCTAGCACCGCCATGATCATCCTCCATTGCACCTACTGCAATATCATTTACACCATCACCATTCAAGTCACCAATGTTTGCAACAGAGGATCCAAAATCGTCAGAATTACTTAGTGTTGGGCCATTTGCTGTACCATTATTAATCTCAACAGTGCTATCTATAGTACCATCAGTATTCATAAACATAATGTGTAGTGCACCCCTGTCAACACCGCCATTATCATCAAGTGCTGCACCAACTGCAATATCATTTACACCATCACCATTCAAGTCACCAATGTTTGCAACAGAGGATCCAAAATAGTCAGAATTACTTAGTATTGGGCCATTTGCTGTACCATTATTAATCTCAACAGTGCTTGATACAGTGCCATCAGTATTCATAAACATAATGTGTAGTGCACCCCTGTTAGCACCGCCATCATCATCCCTCTCTGCACCTACTGCAATATCATTTACACCATCACCATTCAAGTCACCAATGTTTGCAACAGAATGTCCAAAACGGTCATTATCATTTAGTGATGGGCCATTTGCTGTACCATTATTAATCTCAACAGTGCTATCTATACTGCCATCAGTATTCATAAACATAATGTGTAGTGCACCACTGTCACTACCGCCAGTATTATCAAATGCTGCACCTACTGCAATATCATTTACACCATCACCATCCAAGTCACCAATGTTTGCAACAGAGGATCCAAAATCGTCAGAATTACTTAGTGTTGGGCCATTTATTGTACCATCATTAATCTCAACAGTGCTTGATATAAAATTATCATCATATGTTGCAGTAGCAACATAAATCATAAAAACAGACCCAATAAATACACAAATTGCCAATAAAACAATTCTAATCATCATAATAATATCACCGTAATCAAGATAAATTAGTTAGAAAAAAGGAGTATTTTTTATTTTGCAATTTGCAACTTTATTTCAAAATGTTCTAATAATTTAAATTTTCAGGCATGATTTTGAGTGAAATATGGTAAAAAAGACTTCTAATTGCGCAACCTATCTTCTATTTTTGCATAAAATATAACGAAATTTATAAGAATAGAATAAAATTTCAGAGATAATTGAGACTTTGGCACAACTAATTTTAATTTTTAATCAGTTTCTCAAATTATTCAAATAGAAAAAGATAAGGATCTCAACATGATTAATTCATTACAACATGAATGTGAAAACTCCCAGCAAGATATCATCAGAATCATTTCTTATTGGTGTTTTGTATATGGTTGGAATGTTATCCTCGATATTTGCTAAAGGATAATCTAAATTTATTTTAGAAAAATAAAAAAGATTATTGGGACCAGCCCAAATTAATCAATTTTTGAACACTAGATGTTTTAACACATGCAGGATCATTAGATGCAGGTTTGAAGATTAACGCCATAGATGATTTACATGTAATATCATTTGGTTCTACTCCTTCTTTGAGTTGTTTCAAAGGAGACAAACCAACAAATCGTTGTTCTTCATCATGATGTTCTTCAAGTTCTTCTTCATGTTTTGATGGTTCTGATTGAATTCCAGACAAGTCTTCAAATTCATAAATTACCGCATCAATCCAATGTTTAACATCTTTAGGTTCTGCTTGATTATCAAATTGATTCCAAACTTGTTGATAATGATCATTTAGTCTTGTAGAGTCAATTGGATCAAACTCAAATTCTATTTCCTGATAGATTTGTTGGGAACGCCAAACAAATGCAGAGCCATCTTGGAATTCAGCCATTTCTATAATTATACCATCAGATATGGCCTCATCATATTCTACTTTAGCAGTTTCTAAAAGACCATTGATTAATTGCATTTTAAAGTCTGAATCTTTACTTAATTCAGAACCCACTACAAGTTCTCGGGCATCCTCAATGATTATTTTTGCATCATCAATAGCTTCTTGAGCTTGTGTTCTGCTAACATCTGTGTTTGCTTGGTTTTGTAAACTCAACAATGTTTGTTTCAATTTTTCATCAAATTTTGCATTGTTCTCAAGATGACCACTCATTGTATCATATAATTCAGATATTGGATGAGTTGCATGTACTAATGCAAGCTTTGAATTTTTTTCATCTAGATTCAACTCCAATGCCCAAAAATGTCCTAGTGTTTCTTCTAATGTTCCTGCAAATTCTAATTTGTTGTTTCGATCAGAATCTGCAAAAGCAAGAGGAGTAGACACTAGAACAACAAGGGAAAAAAGAATTATTGTTTTAATCATAGATTTATTTGAAATAAAGATTATTTTAAGGTGAGGTTTATTTCAATGTCTTGTTCTAAGAGTAAATAACATCTATTTGCAAATTTTTAATTAATAATTACAAACAATATCATATCAAAAATAATACGTCTATAGATGCCCCTCCCGTTTAGGATATACTAGAATGTCAAAAATGCAAAATGTTTAACTGATCTGATAAAATCCGATGAGAGATATATTCAAAAAGACCATACAACAATAACTAATGAAATGAGTAACCTCGATGATTCTATTGGAAAGATACTCTTAGAACTTCAAAAAGATGACCCAGATACTTTTAAAAAATTAATGAAAAAAGCTCAAAAAGAACACCCAGAATTATTTGATGAAGACATTGATGCTGAAAACAAAGAGATTGATGAATACAATCTGAAAATAGATGAGCATAACAACAAAGTAGATGAAAAATAACCCATAATCCAAGTGTATTAACTATATAGATTTTATAGTAAAGTAGTATTCATGTACAATGTATCCATATCCTGTTAAAGTATAATGATATTATGAAATTGTACGACTTTGATTTCATTGAATGTTATGATGAAGAAGCAAATTATGACTTTGATGAAAACTAGAAAAAACAAATAAAAGATTTAGGAGATAGATATTCTCACTATCTTTGGCATCTAGTGATGTGTTTTACTTACAAAAATCACAACTGCATTCAAACATACCAGATTTTCCCATGCATTGATCATGATGTTCATTATAACATGTATTACAGACGACCACTAGGCAACAACTTTCTTTATGTGAGTTTTTTCATGAATCAATACTTTATCAAAAGTATCAGAATTTCCATCCCAATGAAATTTACATTTTTTACAATTATATTTCATTTTGACTGTTCCTCTTTTTTCTTTTCAGATTCTTTGAATGCGTTTACATCTTCTGAAGTATTGGTTTTACATGAACCACATTTTAATTTTTCAAGTATTTTTTTAAACATACTTTGTTTTGGCCATACGCGATATATACCGGCGGAATTTTTGGAATTTGTTCCTAATTTTCCATATATCCATACATATTCTATTAATTATTAAGCAAAAATAGATATTCTCACTAAATTACCATATAAACATGGCAGGATATCTGGGAAACAAATCAAACAGTATAGTTCATCATCTTGAAACAATAACATCAGAATGTAAAATTGTTGAAATAAAAAAATTAGATAAAACATACTTTATCCCAGATACTTTAGAACAAGCAATTGCAGAAAAATTTAAACATTGTAATTATTGTATCAAAACTAAGAAAAAATATTAAAAATTATTGTACTTTAACGCCATTCCAAAATGCCACCATTCCTTTGATTTTAGAGGCAGCATCATTTGGTTCAGCATAATACCAAGCACAATCTTTGTTTGTTTTTCCATTCACATCTAGAGAATAGTAATTTGCCTTTCCTTTCCAGCCACATACACTGGTAAATTCAGTTTTTTTAAAATACTCTTCTTTGATTGAATCAAATGGGAAATAAGGATTTCCATCTACTTCAACAGTATCATTGCTTTCTGCAATTACTATGTCATTCCATATTGCTTGCATGTATATAGAATGTCTTTAACCATATTTAATTAAATCCCCAAATAGAGATGTTAGATTTTAGTTTTTACTTGCTCACGTTTTGTAAAATCAGGTTTTATTCCCAATGAATCATAGTTTCCTGAAGAACATGTAAAGCACATTGAATCTTTTGGTATTCCAACTGCGTCAGCTAAATTTTCAGCATCGTTGTATCCTAAAAAGTCAACACCGATACTTTTTCTAACCATTTCGGTAATCTCTTCACTAGTCATTGTTTTCCCATCAGTAAATGTCGCAAGTTCCTCTTGAGAAGGAAAATCAATTCCAGCATAACAAGGATAGTTAATTTGAGGATATGTGATTAACATGCTAATTTTTTTAGCTCCTGCACGACGAAGAGCCTTAACAATAGCCTTTGAGCTAGTACCTCGAACTAGACTATCATCAATTACTACAACATGTTGGTCTTTAATTATTTCACTAATTGGAATTATCCAGCGATTTATTTCAACTCGGTCACTTTGATGAGGTTCAATGAAACTTCGCAATGGACCTTTCTTACTATACCTGTCTTTTAGTAAACCTTCATCAAAAGATACACCAAGTTCTTGTGCATACCCTAATGCCGCAGGTCTTGCAGAATCAGGCACTGGGATTACCAAATCAGCATCTTTGATTGGAAATTTCTTTGCCATAAATTGTCCAATTTTCTTTCTTGAAACGTAAATGTTGTGTCCTTCCATGTTACTTGATGGATGTGCAAAGTAAGTGAATTCAAAAGAGCAATGTGCACGAGAAGAGTCAGTTGAAAATAATTCAGTCTCCAAACCATTTTTACTTAATTTAATCAATTCACCAGGAACCACATCTCTTTGAAGAGTTGCTCCAACTGCAGTAATGGCAGAAGATTCAGAAGTTACAATGTATGTGTCATCAGATTCCTTGTGTCCCAACACCATTGGACGGAATCCCTTAGGATCACGTGCAGCATAAACAGAGTTATCATCAGAGATAAATGTAAAACAAAAAGAGCCAACCATTTCATTTTTGAGGATAGATAATGCTTTTCCCATTCCACCATTCTCAGAAATTAATGTAACAAGTCTTTGTGCTGCAACAAGTGTGTCACTTGCATTTTGTGGAGTAAAAGAACATCCTCCAACTAAATTAGATAATTCTTGAGCATTGGCAATTGTCCCATTATGTGCAATGCATAGATCTTTTACTTTCAATGGTTGTGCATTTGCTAGTGTGCTAGTACCCATTGTAGAATATCTAACATGTCCAATAACACATGGGGATGCATACTCTTGAGAAAGTTTTTTAAAATCAGATGAAGAATGTGAAACTAATCCTATTTTTTTAAATGGAGGTTTGTTTGGAACTGCAAATCCCCAAGCTTCTTGTCCTCTGTGTTGTAAAGCTCGTAATGCATCAAAGACCATTGGAACAACATTAGTTCCAGTTAGACTGTAAATTCCTACAACTCCGCAGTTTTCTTTAATTTTGGGCAAATCTATGCCCGCTCCTCTGAGAAAGTGATCATCAAAAGGTTAGAAAAAGTGTAAAACTTGGCTGAAAAATCAGTTAATGCCTTCATTCTCTGATCCATCATTAATTTTGAACAATAAAAATGCTGATCAGTTTTAGCGATCACAAATTGTCGATAAGAGTAAAAGTAATTCTTTCTTAATTTGTTATTGAAATCAAAGTAAATTGGTAAATATCCAATTTATTTTTAAAGTAAAGTATACTGGAATTTAGAATCTAAAGTAGGAGTTATCATTAAATGAAAATTATTAATCTTAAACAGTTTTTTTGCCGTGTAAAACTAGGTCTGGAAGCGCATGCAGCCAAATTTTGTGTACATTTTGTACATTAAGATCAATGATTAGTTTTGAAGCATTAGTAAATTGAATTTGTTCACCACTAAACTGACCGATTTGTTTGAAAGAAACTTTGTTAGTTTTAAGAAGACTCTCAATCCCAGATAGATTTTTCTCATCAAAGGATAAAAGATATCGAGAATGACTTTCAGAAAACAAAATTCTATCAACATCAAGTTTTTCACCAGGTACTTTATCCAATGAAACTTTGCAACCAATTTGATTAGTCATGCAAATTTCAGATACTGCAACTGCTAATCCACCTTTAGAACAATCATGTGCAGATTTGATTAAATTTTTATCAATTATATCAAGAACGGATTCCATATTTTTCTTTGAATCATCAAAGTTAACTGTAGGACATTTTCCTCCAACAAATTTATGAATATACTCAAAGTATTCAGAACCACCAAGCTCATTTTTAGTATTACCAATAATTAAAAGACGATCACCTTGAGAAATTTTCTGAGGAACAGACGGTTTCTTGTCAATTAGTCCAATAACACCAATGACAGGAGTTGGCTTTATTGAACCTGTAGGAGTCTCATTGTACAGACTGACCTTGCCACCAACACATGGAATTTCAAAAAATTTAGCAAAATCAGTCAATCCTTTCAAAGACTCTAAAAATGTCCAAAAAATTTCAGGATCTTTTGGATTGCCGAATTGAAGATGGTCAAGCATTCCAATTGGTTTTGCTCCAGTACATACAACATTTCTGCATGCCTCCTCAAAGCATCCAATTGCACCTTCTCGAGGATTAATGTAGCATTGTTTTGGATTACCATCAATTTTTGCAGAAAGATATTTTCCATTATCTAATCTTAATACAGATGCATCAGTTCCAGGTTTTACAACAGTTCTAATCCCGACTTCATGATCATATTGCCCATAGACCCAAATCTTACTTGCAATGTTTGGTGATGCAAGCAACTTCATCATGAGTTTAGAGTAATCAGAAATAGGTTCGAATTTTTGTTCATTCTCAATTGTTTTCAAATAAGAGGGCTCTTTTGAGGGCAAATCAAGTAGAGTTGCATTAGCTACAACATCAGCAGATAGATTAGCAACGGTCTTGTTGCCTTTTTTAATATGCACTTGATTATCAGATTTTACCAGACCAATTACAGAGCAGCCAATACGGAATTTCTTACAAATCTCTTCCAGTTTTTTTAATTTAATTTCACTAGTAACAATTAGCATTCTTTCTTGTGATTCAGATACCATGATTTCATCTGGATTCATATCTGATTCACGAGTGTGAACTTTATCGACATCCATTTCAATTCCAATGTTTAATGCATCAGCAGTTTCAGAAATTGCACAGGATAAACCGCCGCCGCCAAGATCCTTCATTGCGTGAATCAATCCATCATTTCTTGCCTGTAAAACAGCTTCAATAATTAATTTCTCAATGAAAGGGTCAGGAATTTGAACAGCAGAACGATCTTCAGATTCTAAAGAGTCAGATGCAAATTGAGAACCACCCATACCATCTCTGCCCGTAGAGCCGCCCATCAATACAACAATGTCACCTTTCTTTGCATGATTTTTAATCAAATTTTCTTTTTTACCAAAACCTAATGCAGCCACATCTACTAATGCATAATTTTTGTAACATTCATCAAATTCTACTTCACCACCAATAGTTGGGATACCTAAGCAGTTTCCATAATCAGCAATTCCAGTAACTACATTTTTGAAAAGCCATCTTGCTTGCAAATCTTTTTCAATATCTCCAAATCTTAATCCATCAAAAATTGCAATAGGTCTTGTTCCAGCAGATAAAATATCTCGAATTACTCCCCCAACACCAGTTGCAGCACCACCGTATGGTTCTACAGCAGATGGGTGATTATGACTTTCAATGTGTGCTGTAACAACATATCCATCACCAACATCTAAAACCCCAGAATCATATCCTGTCTCATTAATTACTAGAGGGCCATCCATTGGCAACATTTTAAGATGTCTTTTTGAGGATTTGTAAGAGCAGTGCTCAGACCATTCAGCAGCTACAATTTGTAGTTCTGTAAAAGTTGGATCTCTACCGATTTTTGATTTTAGCTCATCTAGTTCTTGTTCTTCCAGACTCATTTGTTAGCACCTATTTTTGTCATCATGGATTCAAAGATAAGAGTGGAAGGTTTGTTATCATTTGGATTAATATCAGATTCAACTGCCCTTTCTGGATGAGGCATCATTCCAACAACATTTCCATCCTCATTACATACTCCTGCAATTCTATTTGCTGAGCCATTTACACCCTCGCTGTATCTGAAAACAATTTGATTTTTCGTTTTTAATTTTTTCATAGTTTCATCATCAGCATAATACCGACCATCGCCATTAGCTATGGGTATTGGGATTTTCTCATCTAGTTTGAATTGATTTGTAAATGGGGTTTTGTTATTTTCTACAATCAAACTAGTCCATTCACACATAAAATTAAGTGACTCATTTTTGAGTAATGCACCTGGAAGTACTCCTGATTCGACAAGAATTTGAAATCCATTACATACGCCCAAAACAGGAATTCCTTTTTCAGCCATTTTTTTGACATCTTTGATAATTGGACTATGAGCTGCAATGACACCAGATCTTAATCTATCCCCATAAGAAAATCCCCCTGGGAGAATTATAGCATCTATATTTTTGGGTAATTCTTTTTCATGCCAAAAATATTCAGCATCAAGATGAAATACATCAGTCAATACATGATACATATCACGATCACAGTTACTACCTGGAAAAACTACAACTGCAACTTTCACAATTCTTTAAACATTCAGAGATATTTAATTTGAATTAATCCGAGTAAATTCTTATGTAAACAAATCACTTGATCGCTATGACTCAAGTGAGGGACATTATGGAAAAAAATGTAATTACCGTAGATTATAACAAAACGGCACTTGATGCATCAGTTATTCTAAAAGAAAAAGAGATCAGTTTTCTCGTGATTATGAAGGAAGAGAAAATAGCAGGAATTGTTTCAGAAAGTGACATTGTAAGAAAAATTGCAGCAAAAGATCTCAATTCGTCACAAATTCAACTAGAAGAAATAATCTCTAAAAATTTCAAATGGGTTGAATCAGATTTAGAAATAGAAGATGCAGTTCAAAAGATGCTAAACAGTAGCATTAGACGTTTAATCGTGCTCGAAAATGAAAAACTAGTAGGAGTAATCACTCAGACAAATTTAGCAGAGTTTCTTAGAAGTAAATTATTGATTAGCGCCACAGTTGATAACATAGATTCAGAATAGAATTAATTTTCAAAAACATCAATTGTGACTACACTTACCATTGGATTGTAAATTCTCAGTTCATCACAAATTTCCTGCACTTTGGTCTGGGCAGATTTTTTATCTTTTTCCTCGATTGTAAATTTTAACATCTTTGCAGTTTTGATGTTTGTAACAATTTTGTGAGTTCCTTTCAAAATTAAATCATTGAGGATGGTTTGACCCTCAGGATCACTAATTCCAGGTTTATTTTCAATAGTTACATTGACTTGGAAAATTGTCATTTACAAATTAAAAAATAAAATCGAGGTTAATCTATCTTCCGAAGTATCATCAAGTGGCAAGATAAAAGAAATAATATTTCACCGTTCTTGATGTCGAATTTACACATGAGATCGATATTGATTCAAATTAGAAATAAATAGCTTGAAGAATCCTCAACAATTTGTGTTTAGGGTTGTTTTCTTAAAGAATCAAAAGAAATTGAAAAAGATGTTAGAGACTGAAACCATTTGTTAAATCACATCAAAAGAAATCATCCATAATTCAAAATCTATCAACCTAGTTCAAGTGGAACTGGTTGTCGAGCAAGACCTTTGTTATTCCATACCCCGGCATAACTAGGATCAATTTTAATTGCTTTATCATAGGATGAAATTGATTCCTCATATCTTCCAAGAGAATTCAGTGCATTACCTTTGTTATTCCATGCCTCTGCATCTTTAGGATTAATCCCTATTGCTTTATCATAACATTTGATTGCTTCATCGTATTTGTCAAGATGATACATTGCACGGCCGTTGTAATTCCATGCAACTGCATTATTAGGATCAATCTCTATTGCTTTATTCAACGATGTAATTGCTTCATAATATCTTCCAAGGAAATACATTGCACGGCCCTTGTTATTCCATGAATCTGCATTATTAGGATCAATTTCTATTGCTTTATCATAACACATGATTGCATCATCATATCTTCCAAGATTATACAATGTACGACCTTTGAAATTCCATGCAACTGCATCATTTGAATTAAATTTTCGTCGTCGTTTTCTTTGAAAAGTTTCTTCACTAGAATAACCATCACCGTCAGCATGGCCATATTGATCATAGACTTGTTTTTTTTCAGGATCTGAAATAACTGCATATGCTTCAGAAATTTCTTTAAAATGTTCTCCAGCATCTGAAAATTGATTACGATTAGATTGGTTACGATCAGGGTGGAATTTTAATGCTAATTTTCTATACTGTTGTTTAACTTCATCAGGTGAAGATGTTTTTGTGACACCTAAAACCTCATAGTAATCACGTTTTGTAGCCATGAATCATACATTTATCACGGTTATTGTATAAATCATTAAATTAGAAATTGGGTTAGTTTTCGTTTATCAGTTGAATATGTTAGCGGATTTACAGAGTCCATAGTCATTATCACACAAAAGACATGAAACTATAACGTTCAGGTTTGTTTAATATATCAGAATAATTTACAATATTTCATAATGGCAAAGGGTAGAATGAGATACTGGAAAATTACATCTGAAGAATTAGCAGGTTATGCATATGATGAAAAAAATCTACTAAATTGGGAAATCAAATGTATTAGAGAACCAGAAGTAGAGGCTCATTTTATTGGTGTTTTCATGTTTAGAAATGGGACTGCATATGATTATGAATCAGTTAAAGGAATATGTTATTTTTACAACAATATAGATAGGAAAGAATTACCAGAAATTACCAAATTCCTTCAAGAAAGATACAACGGTAAAGAGATGGAAAAAGGAGATAGAATTATCCTAAAAGGTTCTTCTGAAATCTATTCGGCCACAGACATTTCAAGTTTGGCAAAAGCAATGGAGGTTAAATTCAATGTAAAGGCTACAATATCATTAGAATTTGGAGGAATCACTGCTGATGCACTCAAAGAAGCAGGACTTCCAGAAGCAAAATTATTGCCAATTCCGACATAATTATTATAGTTTAAAATTAACGATAACAAATGTCCAAAGAATTAGATGGGATTAATCAACATTTTCAAGAATTAAGAAAAAGAATAGTTAGAATAGTTTTAGTGATAGGAGGAATTTCAGCATTTCTTTTAATGGTTCATGCAGAACCAATTCAAATAAACCAATTCACATTGTATTATCCAACACTTGAACCTACACACAACATGGCAGCACAGATTACAAATCATATGAGAATAAATTTAGTTCCAGAGAGCGTACAATTAATTCAAACTGCACCAGGCCAAGCATTCTTTGCTCAAATGTATGTTGCAGCACTTGTAGGAGTTGTTGTAGGAATGCCTGTAATTATTAAAGAATTAGTAGGGTTCATCAAACCAGCATTAAAAGAAAATGAAATCAACGTAAGCAGAAGTATCTCATTACCTGCATTAGGATTGTTTATTGCAGGTTGTGTATTCTCATATAATTTTGTAATTCCATACATGTTAGATTTTTTGTACAAGTATGGAGAAGGTGCAGGACTAGTTACTTTTCTTAATGTAATGGAATTTGTAACATTTGTGTTACAGTTTTTGTTAGCTTTTGGATTTTCATTTCAACTCCCTCTTGTAATGTATGCAATAGCAGCATCAGGGATAGTCGATGCAGACTTTTGGAGGAAAAATATCAGGTATGCAATAGTAATCATAGTAATCTTTGGAGCAGTAATCACCCCAGATGGAACAGGAGTAACAATGATGTTTGTAGCTGGACCAATGATTGCACTGTATGCTGCAGGCATGATAATCATTGAACGTAAAGAGCGAAAAAAGTTGAACACTTAAATCTGAAATCTAGAATTATTTTGTAATATGCTAGGAACTACAGAGATTATCGTATTAGTAGTGGTTATCGGCGTATTGATTTTTGGTGCAAAAAAGATTCCAGAACTAGCTAAAACATTTGGAAAGGCCAAAGGAGAATTTGAGAAAGGGAAAATCGAGGCAGATAAAGATCTCAAAGAATTCAAAGAAGAGATAGAAGGTAGTTCCAAGGATAAAGAAGTAAAATCAGACTAGTTTTCAGCAAGTTTTACAAAATCATCTAATATCTTATCATAATCATGTTTGAAATTATTTTTTCCAAACATCGTAGATATTTTCATTTTTCCTTTAAATTTTAAATCAACATCTACTAGAATTTTTGTTCCTTTTTCAAGCTCGATGAATTCTTGTCTAATTCGACTTCCTTTTGCATCGCCACCAATTACAATAATTTCATGTAAGATTGGTTTTTGAGAAACATGTTTTGCCATTATTAATAATTCCAGATCTCCTAAAATCAAATGTTCTTCAACTACAGATACGTCTCCACGCATTGAACGAATGCGAACTGATGGATAATGTTGTGGAATTATTCTTTGATAATTTTCAAAACTTGAGAAAATTTCAAAAACTTCATTCCGGTTATTCTTAACAATTTTTTCTAAAGAAAATTTAGGCAATGATAATTTAGAGAGTTCCCCATCGAGGGTATAAATTGTGCTCTATATCAAACTGGTCTAAACATTTTCCAACTACATGATTTACGATATCATCAATAGATTTTGGCTTTGTATAAAATTCAGTTACTGGAGGCAAAATGACAATACCCAATCTGGCAAGTTTTAGCATGTTCTCCAAATGAATCGCAGAAAGAGGGGTTTCCCTAACCATTAAAATTAATTTTTGAGATTCTTTAATTGTAACTCCAGCTGCTCGGGCTACCAAAGTATCATCATAACCATTTGCAATTGCAGATAATGTTTTCATACTGCAGGGGGCAACAATCATCCCATCAATTCTATGAGTGCCACTAGAAACACTAGATGCCATATTTTTTTCATCAGAAATATTTGTTGCAAGGGATTTTACATAATCAGAAGTAAATTCAGTTTCCATGGAAATGCATTTTTCGCCCCATTCAGAAAGTATCAAATGGGTTTCAATGTTTAATTTTTTGAGTGTTTCAAGCATTCTAACACCATAGATAACACCAGTACTTCCGGTGATTCCAATTACAAGTTTCAACAATTAATCATTAAAATTTACAGTATTTTATGTATTAGATAGATACTAAGAAATTAACACTAGATATTCAGAGAATCTTTATTTTTAGCGTCAGTCAATTCTTGATTTGCTTTTCTTCGTTTAAACCACAAGAAAATACCTGCAGCAGTCATTGCAGGAAGAAGAAGAACACCAAGCATTTGAAGTTCAAAATTATACAGCATGATTGGTATCAATTACTAATTGAAAAAAAGTCTATTGATCAATCGATCTGAATAATCAAAAATTAGCTATATTAGATACCAATATGCAGTCACAATGTGATTAAAAGTTCTGAGATTAAGAAAATTGTAAATGATTACTCGGATGTAAAAATTGGTGTTCTTGGCAGTCACTCAGCACTAGAAATAATGGATGGTGCAAAAGATGAGGATTTTCAAACTAGGGTTTTTTGTCAAAAAGGGCGAGAAGGACCATATCAAAGATTTAGTCGCATTGCAGATGAAATTACCGTTTTAGACAAATTCAAAGATATGGCATCTGCCAAATATCAAAAAGAATTACGAGATTCTAGCACAATCATAGTTCCTCACAGATCACTTACAGTATACCTGGGATACAAAACAATTGAAAATTCATTCAAGGTACCGATTTTTGGAAATAGAAAATTATTCCAAGCTGAAGAAAGAACTGCAAAAAAAGGTCAATACTATCTTTTAGAAAAAGCCAAAATTAAATATCCGAAATTATTCAAAGATCCTAAAGGAATTAACAAGCCATGTATCGTTAAAGTTCAAGAAAAAAAGAGACCATTGGAGCGAGCATTCTTTACAGTTTCATCATACAAAGATTATGTAAAAAAATCTGAAGAAAAAATCAAACAGGGATTGATTGCTAGAAAAGATCTTGAAAAAGCAAGTATTGAAGAATTAGCAATTGGAACATACATGAATTTTAATTTCTTCCACACACCAATTTCAAACCAAGTTGACTTTATTGGAATTGAAAGAAGACTACAAACTAACATTCATGATTACAATGCACTTCCAGCAAAAGAGCAATTAGAAATGGATATTGATTTACAAAATATCGAAGTAGGTCACACCCCTGCAAGTATCAGAGAATCACTACTTGAAAAAGTAATCAAAATGGGAGACAAATTTGTTGCAGCAGTAAAGAAAGAATATGCTCCTGGAATTATAGGGCCATTTTCATTACAAAGTGTAATTACAAAAGATTTGGAATTAATTGTATATGATGTATCACTAAGAGTTCCAGGGAATCCTATTGTTGCTACTACCAGCCCATATACAAAATATCAATATGGACAAACATTTGGAGTGGGTAGAAGGATTGCAATGGAAATTAGACGAGCTCAAGAAGAAGACCGTTTAGATGAAATTGTCACTTGAATAATTTCTAAAAATCACCAAATTGGAAAATTTTTAAATTAAAATGGATTGTCGATTCAGCAAGCCAAAATAACGACTAGAATTAAGATAAAAAATCACGAAATAAAGTATAATCAAAGATTTTAAAAAATAAAAAAGTGCCTATCTCAAATTTAATGGGATAGAAAGACTACCGTAGGATTCGCTACCTCTAAAGTAGTAATCTTTTCCTGAATCATATTCAAATGTAGTTCCACCGCCACCAATATTTGGTCCAAAGAACATGTTGAA
>WASW01052513.1_pt1 | contig 14881 bp, 14 predicted proteins | sample 5698521 | NCBI WGS metagenome assembly WASW01 (sample SAMN11175560, study PRJNA528189) | sponge metagenome | isolation source: marine sponge | host: Leucetta | place: Antarctica: Western Antarctic Peninsula, King George Island | collected 2013-01
CTGGCGGGGGGAGCAATAGAGATAAAACCCGAAATCTCCGGACGGCGCATCATCAACTGCATGCCGACCCATGCGCCAAATGAAAAACCGGCGATCCAGCAGGTTTGAGCATTTGGGTTATAGGTTTGAGCCCAATCGAGCGCCGTTGCTGCATCGCTCAGTTCTCCCGGACCATTATCAAATTGCCCTTGTGAGCGTCCGACACCTCGAAAATTGAAGCGAAGAGTTGAAAACCCGCGCTTTACGAAGCTCTGATAAAGGGCATAAACCACCTTGTTGTTCATCGTTCCGCCATGCTGAGGGTGCGGGTGGAGCAATATGGCGATCGGTGCATTGGAACTTTTGGAGTGGTGGTAGCGGCCTTCAACACGGCCCTCAACACCATTTAGAATTACTTCAGGCATCGTAAATGATTGTCCTAGAAAAAGAATAAAACCAAAAAACTGACTAATTTAGTGCGGAAAAAAATCTATATTTTCCGCCATATTGCACGAATATTATTTGAAATACTTGACTGTTCTACTGGGCATTCATATATGTTTCTCAACACGGTTGTCCGTGCGTTAAAAGTGTGTTGTTGCGGATAAACTGCCAACACGTTCACAGGCGTACAAGAAGATATAGTAGAAGCCATGGTTTTCAAGCGAATTCAGGAAGATATTGAGGCCTATAAGGCGCGAGACCCGGCAGCCCGCAATGCGTGGGACGTGGTTTTGTTGTATCAAGGTTTTCACGCGTTGATGTTTTACCGGATGAGCCATGGCCTTTGGGTCAGAGGGTTCAAGTTTATTGGCCGGTTTGTGTCTCAATTTGGGCGGTTGTTCACTGGTATTGAAATCCATCCTGGGGCTGTCATTGGTCGGCGGTTTGTCATTGATCACGGGGCCGGCGTTGTGATCGGGGAAACCTCCAATATTGGTGACGACGTTACGCTTTACCATGATGTTACGCTGGGCGGCGTTGCGCCATCGGTTGATTCTGAAGAGCAAGTTGGCGTGAAACGTCATCCGACACTTGAAGATAATGTGATTGTCGGATCCGGCGCCCAGATTCTGGGTCCAATTACGGTTGGAGAGTGTGCCCGTGTTGGATCTAACGCTGTCGTTAGCAAAGACGTGCCGCAAGGTGTTACGGCAGTCGGGGTTCCTGCCCGCATCGTGATGCCGAAAAACAAACAGAAGGCTAAAGAGTTTCAGGCTTATGCAACGACATCTGATGGCCAGCCAGATCCGGTTCTGCAGACCATTGAAGATTTGCGCCGTCAAGTCGAGATGCTGATGACTGAGGTTAAGGAATTAAAAAGTGGCGAAAGTAATGTTTCTGACCGCTCTGGTAAGGCGAAAAATAAATCCAGCGGTTAATTCACTATCTAATTACCCGGCGCGTGGCCATATGGCGATTGCCGGGCAGAATTGAAAATTTTGATTTTCGGGTTTTTCATTTGTAGATCTAGTTAAGTCAGGGGTATTTGATATGAAATTGAGTACAAAAGGTCGGTATGCGGTGATGGCAATGGTCGATCTCGCAATTCAGTCTACGGATAATAAACCCGTTGCGTTGGCCGAAATTGCGGAACGCCAGGAGATTTCGTTGTCCTATCTTGAGCAATTGTTTGGGAAATTGCGAAAAGGTGGTTTGGTCAAAAGTGTGCGCGGCCCAGGTGGTGGATATTTAATTGGCCGTGATCCATCCGAGGCGCGGATCTCCGATATAATTTTTGCAGTTGATGAGCCGATTAAGGCGACAAGGTGCTCTCCAGGATCTCCAACTGGGTGCAAGTCTGACAATGGTCGCTGCCTAACCCACGATTTGTGGGAAGAGCTAACCAACCATATCCAGATGTTCTTAAGCTCAGTTACGTTGGCGGATGTGGTCGACAAACGCGTATTGGGTGCAAGTGGGCGCGTTTATCTGGACCCGAGCGCACTTCGGCCTGAGCTGTCAATTTCAGCGGCCCAATAGACACCTTTTAGGCGTCTTTATAAAAAAGACGCGAATTACGGACTGAGTGCATGACCGACGCCATTTATCTTGATCACAATGCGACAACACCTGTACGGCCCGAGGCCATAGAGGCGGTTGTTGATGCGTTGTCTGTCTGTGGCAATGCCTCGTCAGTACATCGGTTCGGGCGGCTGGCAAAACGCGTACTGGAAGATTCCAGGGAGCGCGTGGCAGCTCTGGTTGGGGTTAAATCTTCTCAGGTGATTTTTACAAGCGGCGGGACAGAAGCAAATAACCTCGCGTTATCCGGTGCTGATTACGGCACAATATTTGCGTCTTCAATTGAACATGTTTCCGTACTTGGTGCTTGTGATGAAATTGAGGGCGTGCCGGTTACGACTGACGGAATAGTTGACGTCGCGCTATTGAAGGACCAACTCGCAAATCATGATGGGTCTGCATTAATTTCTGTAATGTACGCGAATAATGAAACCGGCGTAATTCAGCCTGTTGAGAGAATTTCAGAACTGGCGCATACAAACGACATGCTGGTTCATTGTGATGCAATACAGGGAGCGGGCAAAGTCCATCTTGATTTCGCTGAATTGGGGGTCGACATTCTATCGTTGTCTTCTCACAAGATTGGTGGCCCTCAGGGTGTTGGCGCTCTCATTATTCGCGAAGGTTTAACGCTTAAACCTTTGGTGCGCGGCGGTGGGCAGGAATTGCGTCATCGGGCGGGAACGGAAAACCTGCCCGGGATCGCAGGGTTTGGCGCAGCCGCGGAATTGGTTAAATCCAACGTTGATGATTTCCAACAATTGGCAATCTTGCGTGACCAGCTAGAAACTAAAATTGGCCAGTTAGCGGCAATAAATGTTTTTGGGCAAGGCATGAACCGGTTGGCCAATACAAGTTGCCTAACCATGCCGGGGGTAAATTCAGAAACTCAGGTCATGGGGTTTGATATTGCCGGTATCGCCGTAAGTGCAGGGTCTGCCTGTTCATCCGGTAAGGTAGAGCCGAGCCACGTTTTAAAAGCAATGGGCATTGATGACGACGTTGCAGGGTGTGCAGTGAGAGTCAGTTTTGGCTTGAATAATGATGAACGTGACGTTGGACGATTTGTTGACGCGTGGGCAAAAATATATAGCCGAGCAGGACAATCAACCAATACTACGGCATTGGCGAGTTGAGGGTCTTTAAATGAACCTTGTCTCAACACCAGTGCAGGAATTGCTCAAAAACCGCAAGGGTCCGATATATCTTGATTATCAGGCGACGACGCCGACTGATCCAAGGGTTGTTGACGCAATGCTGCCATTTTTTAGTGTAAAATTTGGGAACCCTCACTCGAACAGTCATGCGTTTGGGTGGGAAACCGCAGACGCTGTTGAGTTAGCCCGAGTTCAGATCGCTGATTTGATCGGTGCTGAACCACGCGAAATCATATTTACGTCGGGAGCGACGGAATCCAATAATTTGGCTCTTAAGGGTGTCAGTCGTTTCCCGCATCGAACAGGTAACCATATCGTCACGACCAAGGTTGAGCATAAGTGTATTCTGGAATCGTGCAAACAACTCGAAACTGAAGGGTTCCGAGTGTCCTATCTCGATGTTGACCAAAACGGCCGTATTAATCTGGACGATTTGGAAAAAGCAATCGGAGACGAGACGCTGCTGGTGTCGATTTTGGCGGTCAATAACGAAACCGGCGTTATCCAACCAATGGTAGAGATTGGTGCACTATGCCGCAGCAAGGGTGCATATTTTCACAGTGACGGTGCTCAGGCCGTTGGTAAAATTCCAATTGACGTCAATGAAATGAATATCGATCTGATGAGTATATCCGGTCATAAATTATATGGCCCTATGGGCATCGGAGTGCTTTATGTACGCCGCCGCCCGCGGGTCCGCTTACATCCGATGATTGACGGTGGCGGGCAGGAACGCGGGCTGCGTTCCGGAACGCTGCCGGCGCCGCTGTGTGTTGGTATGGGACACGCCTGTGCTTTGTCCGCATTGGAAATGGGAGAAGAAGTGAGCCGTTTGCAAATACTGCGCGATCGGTTGCTGGAGAAAATTAAAGGCGCGGGATGCACCGTCATTATCAATGGCGATATGAAACACCGTTTCGTCGGTAATTTGAACCTACGTTTTCCGGGTGTGCGCGCTGAAGATCTATTAACGGCAATGAGGGGCGTCGCCTTATCAACCGGATCAGCCTGCACGTCTGCGTCAGTCGAGCCGTCCTATGTTCTACGTGCCATGGGGATATCTGCGGCTGACGCCGCAGCATCGATACGCATTGGTCTCGGGCGCTTCACAACAGAGGCCGAAATTGATCAGGCTGCAATTATAATATCGTCGGCGGTTCTTGGCCAGTTGGCCAGAGCGGACGATCTGCAAGACTTTAACACGGCGGCGCGCGGCGCTGCACCTGCGGCTTGACCGCAAATTAGGGAAGTAAAAGACATATGAACGCCAAAGCACAAACCATCGAAAAAGTCGGCGAACTGACGGACGATAAATACAAATACGGTTTCGTCACCGACATCGAAATGGATACAGCGCCGAAAGGGCTGAATGAAGATATTGTGCGTTTTATTTCCGCCAAGAAGAATGAACCGGAATGGATGCTGGAAAATCGTCTGAAAGCCTATGCGCACTGGCTGACGATGCCAGAGCCAAACTGGCAAAAACCGGATTTCCCGCCTATTGATTATCAGGACTCCTATTACTTCGCGGCGCCAAAATCCATGTCTGACAAACCGCAAAGCCTGGATGAAGTGGACCCGGAAATCCTTAAAACATATGAAAAATTAGGCATTCCCTTGCATGAGCAGGAAATGCTGGCCGGTGTCGCCAACATCGCTGTTGATGCGGTTTTCGACTCGGTATCTGTCGCGACGACCTTCAAACATAAACTCGAGGAAGTAGGGGTTATTTTCTGCCCGATTTCCGAGGCTATCGCGCGTTGCCCGGAGCTGGTTAAAAAATATATGGGCAGCGTGGTTCCCTATACGGATAACAAACATTCCTGCCTGAATGCAGCTGTCTTCACTGATGGCTCGTTCGTTTACATCCCAAAGGGCGTTAAATGTCCTATGGAACTCAGTACCTATTTCCGTATCAACGCGGAGAATACAGGTCAGTTCGAGCGCACCTTGATTATCGCCGAAGAAGGCTCATACGTCAGTTACCTTGAAGGGTGCACAGCACCGCAACGTGACGAGAACCAGCTTCATGCCGCAGTGGTTGAGCTGATTACAATGGATGACGCTGAAATCAAATATTCAACGGTACAGAACTGGTATCCAGGGGACGAAGACGGTAAGGGCGGGATTTATAATTTCGTCACCAAACGCGGTATTTGTAAGGGCCGGAATTCTAAAATTTCATGGACCCAGGTCGAAACCGGCTCATCGATCACCTGGAAATATCCAAGTTGTATTCTGCAGGGTGATAACTCTGTTGGTGAATTTTATTCCATCGCTATCACCAATCATGCCCAGCAAGCTGATACCGGCACAAAGATGATTCATCTCGGTAAAAACACCACGTCGCGGATCATCTCCAAAGGCATCTCGGCCGGCAAGGCTGACCAGACTTATCGAGGGCTGGTGCGGATGGGGCCAAAGGCAACGTCGTCACGTAATTACACCCAGTGCGATTCTTTGCTGATTGGTGATCAGTGCGGAGCCCATACGATCCCGTACATCGAAGCCAAGAATAAATCTGCAATTGTTGAGCACGAAGCTACAACGTCGAAAATCAGCGAAGACCAGTTGTTCTATTTACGTCAGCGCGGCATTCCGGAAGAGGAAGCCGTGGCTTTGGTGGTTAATGGTTTCTGCCGCGAAGTAATGCAGCAATTGCCGATGGAATTTGCGGTCGAAGCCCAGAAACTTGTCGCCATCAGCCTTGAAGGCAGTGTTGGTTAATTGAAATACTTGATAACTCTCGAAGGAGTTAGACGCCCAAATGTTAGAAATTAAAAATCTTCATGCCGCTGTTGAAGGCAAGAAAATCCTCAAGGGTGTAAATCTTACGGTTAATGCCGGAGAAGTGCATGCGATCATGGGGCCAAACGGCGCTGGAAAAAGCACGTTGTCGTATCTGATATCCGGACGTGAGGGATACGATATTACAGAGGGTGAAATTCTTTATAATGGGCAGGATCTGACGGAGATGGATCCGGAAATACGGGCTGCCGAAGGCGTTTTCCTGGCGTTTCAGTATCCGGTTGAAATTCCTGGTGTGCCCAATACTACGTTTCTAAAAGAAGCCGTCAATTCTATCCGCCGTTATCATGGCGAAGAAGAGCTTGATGCGCTTGAATTCGTCAAGATGCTGCGTAAAAAAACCAAGGAACTTGGTATATCGGACGACATGCTTAAACGCGCAGTGAACGTCGGGTTCTCCGGCGGCGAGAAGAAACGTAACGAGATATTGCAAATGGCTGTTCTCAATCCGAAATTAGCGGTTCTCGACGAAACTGACTCGGGGCTTGATATCGATGCCCTTAAAGTTGTCTCGGACGGGGTCAATCAATTGCGCGCGCCTGAACGGGCGTTTCTGGTCATCACGCACTACCAACGCCTTCTCGATCATATCGTACCCGATTTTGTTCATGTTCTTGCTGACGGGATCATTCGCCGCACCGGCGGAAAAGAACTCGCGCTTGAGCTCGAAGAAAAAGGTTACGCTGAATATTCTACGGCGGCAGAATAAATGAGATCTGTTCAACCCATAAATGAGCAACCGGCGCTATTTGCGGAGCAGTTCGATGCTGTACGCTCGACGCTGCCGGGGCACGGTTTGGCATGGCTTGATGCGCGCCGTCAGGCTTCGTTTTCGGCCTATTCCGATCTGGGTATGCCGACAACAAAACTTGAGTCGTGGAAATTTACCCGCCTGCCCGGAATTGCTGACGATGATTTTCGCGTCGTCAATTCGGAAGATGGTCAAATTGCCATCGATACGGTTCCCAGCCTGTTTGATGATACGGCGAGCGCGCACCGACTGGTTTTTGTTAATGGCGTATTTCGACCGGAATTATCAATCTTAGGCAATCTCCCGTCTGGCGTCCATCTGGAGCCCTTGCGCTCAGTATTGGAACGAGACCCCGGTTTTGTTGAAAAATATCTTGGTGAGGCGAGCGGCTCTGACGGTGCGGCGCTTGATGCCCTGAACACCGCGTTTATGGACAGCGGACTTGTTGTTCATGTCGAGCGCAACGTGCACGTTGCCGAACCTATTGAGATTATCAGGCTTAATGGCGGCGCCGGTACGCCCGTCGCCCGTCATCCTCGAAATCTGATCGTGCTTGAGGAGGGTGCCGACGTCACGTTGGTTAAAAACCACTCAGGGATTGATGTTGGCGGGTATTTCACAAACGCGGTGACGGATATCCACGTCGGCGATGGTGCAATTTTACGCAATTATACGGTGCAGGCAGAAAACCTTGAGGCGATCCATCTGGTTAGCACCAATGTTAAGGTCGGAAAAGACGCCACGTATGAAGCGTTCTCACTGGCCATTGGTGGCAGGTTGTCTCGCGCTGAAACACATGTCCGGCTTGAGGGGCGCGGTGGACATTGTAACCTCAGCGGTGCCTATCTTATGCGCGGGCGCGAACATTGCGACAATACGACGGTCATCGAGCATTTAACCCCCGATGCAACCAGCCGAGAAGTTTTCAAGGGTGTCCTAGATGACGAAAGCCGCGGCGTATTTCAGGGTAAAATAGTTGTTCACAAGGATGCCCAAAGAACCGATGGACATCAGTTGTGCAAGGCACTGTTACTCTCTGATCGTGCCGAAATGGATGCCAAACCTGAATTGGAAATCTATGCCGACGACGTGAAATGCAGCCATGGTACGGCAACCGGACAATTGGACGAAACAGCTCTGTTTTACTTGCGGTCACGCGGTATCCCGGAAGCCTTGGCGCGTAACCTTCTAATTCAGTCGTTTATGGGCGAATCCCTGGAAGAAATTTCGGACCAACAGGTTCGTGATGCTTTTCAAAACCGGATATTACACTGGCTGCCGGCCCAATGTTTCTTGTCGGAAGAATGGAGGCAGGAATGAGCGCCGCAAGCTCCGTTGTAAATGTCGCGGCTGGCGATAACTCGACAGCTGCTTTCGACGTTGAAAAAGTGCGCCGCGATTTTCCAATCCTGTCGCAGAAAGTTTACGGAAAACCACTGGTTTTTCTAGACAGCGGTGCCAGCGCGCAAAAACCGCGTGCGGTCATTGACGCGGTGCGCGAATGTTATGAGACCTATTACGCTAACGTTCATCGCGGCGCGTATTATATGAGCCAGCGCTCGACAGATGCCTACGAGGAAGCGCGCAGCACCATCGCACGTTTCATCAACGCCGGCTCTGACGACGAAATCGTCTTCACGTCCGGCGTTACGGAATCGATCAATCTTGTGGCAGCGACCTGGGGCCGTAAGTTCCTGGGTGCCGGTGATGAGGTTATCGTCACCGAGATGGAACATCATGCCAATATCGTGCCCTGGCAGCTCCTTGAGCAGGAGAAGGGAATCGTCCTCAAGGTAATGCCCATAACCGATCAGGGTGAGTTTCGGATAGAAGATTTTGCGCCGCTACTCAGCGCGCGCACCAAGCTGGTTGCGATCACTGAATGCTCCAATGTTCTGGGCACCATTGTTCCGGTCAAGCAGGTGATCAAGTTGGCCCATGACAAAGGTGTCCCGGTGCTTCTGGATGGGGCGCAAGGCGTTGTTCACCGCAGTGTCGATGTGCAGGACCTAGATGTCGATTTTTATGCCTTTACCGGCCACAAGCTTTATGGCCCGAGCGGCATCGGTGTGCTCTACGGCAAATGGGATACCCTGAACACAATGCCGCCCTATCAAGGCGGCGGTGATATGATCGAGCATGTCAGTTTCAAAGGCACAACCTTTAAAGAACCGCCGCACCGGTTTGAAGCCGGTACGCCGCCGATTGCGCAGGCCATTGGTCTTGGCGCGGCCGTAAAATACGTGTCCGCCCTTGGCATGGATAATATTTCGGCGCATGAGCAGGGAATATTGGCGTATGCGACAAAACGCCTGAACGCCATTGAGGGATTGAAGATTTACGGCAACGCAGCTGAAAAAGCAGCAATCTTCTCGTTTACGGTTGAGGGCACACATCCGTTTGATCTTGCCGCAATTCTCGATCGTTCTGGCATAGCCGTTCGCGTCGGGCAACACTGCGCGGAACCGTTAATGGACCGACTTGGGATTGAAGGCACCGTCAGGGCGTCTTTCGGCCTCTACAATAACCGGGCTGACGTTGATGCATTGGTTGCCGCAATTGAAAAGGCAAAAGGAATGTTAGCGTGAGTCTAGTTTTGGAGAAATACGACGCGTTTGTTGATGCACTTGAGTTCATTGACGACGAAGACATGCGGTTTGAATACATCATCGACGTTGGCAAAAAAGCAAAGAAGGTGGAATTCCCGGCCGAATGGCAGATTGATGGAAATCTGATGCATGGCTGTATGTCGAAAGTCTGGATTATTAATGAACAGCGCGAAAACCGACATTATTTCCGCGGTGACAGCGATGCAATCATCGTTAAGGGGCTCGTTACGATGATGACAGAATCGTTCAGCGGTTTGACCAGTGAAGAGCTGAAGGCCCTGAATATCGATAAGGTCAGCAACCTTAACCTCGGCGCGCTGACGACCCAGCGGCAGGTTGGCATGTTGGCGATGTTGGAACATTTTAAAAAATTGAGCTGCTAAGGCAGCGGATAACGGAGATTATTAAATGGATTACGGAATGATGCCGGGGCACGGTGAGCCCGTCGATTTACCAGAAGACTTTAAGGCGACTGCGGGGGAGCCGCTGGCCGAGGGTGCCGAAGTGGCGACCGAAGCCTTAGTCATTGAAGCCATGCGAACGGTTTTTGATCCGGAAATTCCGGTCAATATTTATGATCTCGGGTTGATCATAAAAGTGACGATTTCGGAAATCGGAACTATTGATGTCGATATGACCTTAACCGCGCCGGGATGTCCGGTTGCCGGAGATTTGCCGGGCTGGGTCGCAGATGCGATTGCAAAAGTTGAGGGCACTGGTGATGTCACCGTTGCTCTTGTTTGGGACCCGGCATGGGATCCTGAGATGATGAGTGAAGATGCTAAACTTGCACTCGGCATGTTCTAGACCTATTTAAGTAGTAACACAGCTGGAAAAATACATCATGAATGCACCACAAATGGTAACCATCACCGATGCGGCGGCGAATCGCCTCAAGTATCTGATGTCGAACAGCGACAAACCTGTCGCCGGACTGCGTGTCGGCGTCAGTACCAAGGGCTGCTCTGGCCTCTCATACGTCTTCGAATATGCCGAAGAGAAAAAGATGCTTGAGGAAGAAGTTGCCGCAAAGGGCGTTCGGGTCTTTATCGATTCCGCTGCGATCATGTTTTTGATCGGCAGTGAGATGGACTACGTTGAAGACATGCTAGAAAGCAAATTTACCTTCACCAATCCCAATGCCAAAAATGTCTGTGGTTGTGGCGAAAGTTTCTCGGTTTAATACTCAGGCGAAACCGGGAGAGTTATTCGTGCCTAAAATGACGTTTATCAATGCTGATGGATCGCGCACTGAAGCCGTGTCGTCGGAAGGCGATACGGTAATGGAAACCGCCCAGCAAAACGGCGTCGATATCGAAGGCGCCTGCGAAGGGTCAATGGCCTGCTCAACCTGCCACGTTATCGTTGATCCCGACTGGTTCGCCAAACTACCAACAGCCTCTGAAGAGGAAGAAGATATCCTTGATTTGGCCTTTGGCCTGACCAATCGCTCGCGCCTCGGCTGCCAGATTACCATGACAAAAGATCTGGATGGGCTGGTTGTATCCCTGCCGTCAGATACGGTCAATATGCAGGGCGCCTGACAGGCATTGCCAGCACTTTAATGGCATGCATCCAGATAAAGACGACGTGCATTACAAAACGGCGAAGTTTTGAGCCCTAAATTTTTGACAGTGTAGCCAGGATGTATGGACCGACTGCGGAACTCATAAGCCGTCTCGTGGCAATTATGTGACGAATGGATTTAAGTCGCTTCTGGTATTGTGCACCTCTCTATTATCGACCCGAGAACACGATAATAAAGATGTTTGCCGAGACTGTGCTTCACGGTTGCTGTAGCGTGAATATAGATTGGTTTTTTTGCTGATATTTTGGCGTAGATATGATCCATATCAGACAATACTGATCACTCATTTACGCGTTTGATCGAATTCCAGGGCCTCAATCGCAGTAATCAACTCGGCGCTCTCGTAGGGTTTTGCAATCAGGTCGATTCCCAATTTCTTAAATTTATCCTGATCATTGATTTTATCAGGGTACCCGGATGTGAGAAGAACTTTGATGTTTTTGTACTTGGCCGCGCATTCCTTCGCCAAATCAATGCCACTCATATTGTTAGGCATCACCACATCACTGAAAAGTACATCAACCGATACATCTGCATCCATTAGATCTTTAAGTTGCTCAAGTGCCGATGGCCCGTCGATCGCTTCATAAGTTTTATAACCGGCGCGTTTTAAAATGCTCGCGGTTGTCGCACGAACATCGGGGTCATCTTCAACCAGTAAAATCGTCCTAGGTTCAGGGACAGCCGCATATGGAGTATCTTCGTTTTCACTCTCTAGAGAGTGCTGCGTAGCAATGGGGAGATAGAAAACGACTGTCGTACCCTCACCCTCAGTACTATCGATTGATATATGACCTCTGGTCTGTTTTACAAACCCGAATACCATACTCAGTCCAAGTCCGCTACCTGTACCAAACTCTTTAGTCGTAAAAAACGGATCAAACACTTTGTCCTGAACCTCAGATGCCATCCCGGTGCCTGTGTCGCACACTTCAACCCGTATATATTCGCCCGGTATTACTTCGTCACGCTGCTGGGCATAGGCTTCATCCAGCACAACGTTAGAGGTCTTAATTGTCAGTATCCCGCCATCAGGCATCGCATCGCGCGCATTAATCACCAGGTTGAGTAAAGCAATATCAAGCTGGGAGGGGTCAACCATCGCAACCCAAAGATCCTCAGTGGTTTCGATTTTGATAGTGATCGTTTCGCCCATCGTGCGCTCGAGCATATCTTCAAGATTGGCAAACAACTCCGCCACATCCGTCGGCATCGGTGCCAGCAATTGTTGGCGCGAGAACGCCAAAAGACGGCTTGTCAGAGATGCGGCGCGGTTGATAGCCCTTTTTAAGGCTCCGACATGGTGTTGCACCCTTTCACCATTTCCTACAAAGTCACTCAGCAACTCTATGTTTCCCAACATGACCGCCAAAAGATTGTTAAAATCGTGGGAAACGCCAGCGGTCAATTTACCAACAGCTTCCATACGTTGAGAACGGCGTAATTGTTCTTCGAGATGGACGTGATCGGTAAGGTCGACGGCGATGGTCCCAATTGCCGTGACCTGATCCTCCGGACCCTTGACCGGAAACTTTATCACTCGGCGATCATGAAAGGTGCCGTCATAACGCTCAACGTTAACCTCACGTATATTGGGTTTTCCGGTTTCCAGTACGACCCTCTCATCATCGTTTAAGGGGTCAACTCTGCCGGGAATGTTCAAAAACTCAGCCGCCATTTTTCCAATTATTTCTTCGGAAGAAAGTCCAAACCATTCCTCATAGGGTTTATTAATCAGAATATACCGGCCTGAAATGTCCTTCAAATTCATACACACTGGAGTATTGTCGAATATTCCCTGCAGCATTGCCGCGTTTTCTCGTGCGCTATCCTCTGCTGCAATCAATGCACTGATCGTGGTGCCAAGATCAACGACCATGGCGTTAATTGAATTTGATACCTTTTCAAATTCATCAGGCGCGTCGCTCTTTAATCTGAACTCAAGATCGCCATTAGCGACTCTTTTAGTGCCCTCAACCAGCATTCCGACACGGCGGTTCATAACGCCGCGTAAGACACTTGCCGTTAAGATGGTGATCAACACAGCAACCACGACAAATATCAAATACACTCTTTGGCGCTGGTTTCCGGTCTCGATTTCATTTTTTTGTATATTTTTGATCGAGATTTCAATTGCCATTTTCAACTGAGCTAGACTGGAATACGCTTTTTCCTTGGCGATATTGGCCGTCTCAAGAATTTCTCCAAGACTATTTCCAGAGGCCAGAAGTTTAACTTCGTCGTCATAAAGCACAGTAGCGGCTTTAAATCGTTTCATTGCGATCCGCTGTTGCTTACTCTCATTACTGAAGAGTAATGAGCCAATTTCACGGTTCTCCGACCGAAGAGAATTGAGAATTCTGTCGGCCTGATTGAGTGGCGTTATGACATGACTAACGGTCGTCACGGGTTGATTGCTGAACTCTAAAAATAAATCGCCGGCATGAGAAAGCAGGGTGGTGACAGATTTAGCGCCTACACTGGGGTCGCCGGAACTTGCTAGGTCATTAATTCCGTTGCGAATTTCTATCATGCGATTTTCTAGGTGCGCGCGTTCAGATTTCCAAACCTGCGGCCGGTTTCTTTTGTTGATTTTTGCCGCCAATACCTGACTTAGATCCTTGCGTATGGCGGCGATGGTCTGGCGCAAAGTTTGACCAGTTGGAGAAATAATTATCTCATCGCCAACAAACTCAAGAAAATGCGCCTCCAGCAATTCAAATGCCAGCGCCAGTTCAACATCATGGATCATTCCTGACGTTGTGAATATTTGAAATTGCAGATTGGCGTTTTGAATCAGTTTGACCAATTCGTCCAATCGATTTTGCGCCGGCTGGAAAGTGGTCGTTAGTTTTTTAAGTGACGAGATTGTTTTTTCTGAACTCACATAACCGACTGCCGCCACGGCGATCGTCATTGTCAAAATCGCAGAAAACCCCAGTGATATAAGTGTGGAAAATTTCATGGACTGACTGTCATCAGTCTATTCCAGTATGAGTGTTAAAAGCTCGCTAATATCGCCGCTTTCATACAATGGTTGATCCAATTTCGGGTTAGCTGGTTTGCCGGCAATTTCAAAGCGAGAGACGCCAAAGGGATAGGTTGATTTTTTGTCAAATTGTACATCGTCTGAGTGTCCGGTTTGGAGTTTGCGAAAGAATTCTATTGTCCAGTATCCGTCGTTCCATACGCCCTTTGCCCTGACGTCCGCGCGGCTTCCAAATGGTTGGCGGCTTATATAGCGAGGAACTTCAGCCCCGATAAATTTTTCGTGAGTCTGAGATTTGTATGCAGATTGACCTTCATCACTCAGGCGGGTCAGGTAGAATTGTTGTCCTGATCGGTTAACGAGAAACTGGGATTTTTTTAATTTATTTTGTCCATAGATGTGGTGCTTGTCATCGGCAAATCCGGCAGGGTCGGTACGGTTTGCTTTCCAGTACCATACGTCGGCCCGGTAAGGGACATCCCCTGATATCGTCAGGTCGACAGGTTTCGGTTCCATATTCCACTTGAGAACGAAACTGTCTTCTCTCTTTGGGCCTGTTCTATAGGACTGAAGGGTTTCATCCCAATTCAAAAATTTGTGGGCCCGGGATTCCGACGGATCGGGATAACGGATGAGAAAGAATATAGACTCGTCATTGTGAACAGACCGAACTTCTATATCTATATTGGCCACTCGATCATGGGTTTTGATCGCTGGCACAGCAATCCACAGCTTATCTACGATTCCGTCTATCGTAGGGATCTGCTCTACAGGCTGAGACATGACATCTTGGCCAGCCATGACACCGCCAGAATAGAGCAAAAACACTAAACCATAGAATTTTTGAATCATTATTATCCCAATAGTTGAATGAGCGTTTATTTTTTATTGTATTATACCCCGACTCATTGAGAAAGCGAAAAGAGTTTGCCAAATCCGTTTGGAAGGGTTCTTGTTGTCAACATGATTCGCGCG
>WASW01046775.1_pt1 | contig 14867 bp, 12 predicted proteins | sample 5698521 | NCBI WGS metagenome assembly WASW01 (sample SAMN11175560, study PRJNA528189) | sponge metagenome | isolation source: marine sponge | host: Leucetta | place: Antarctica: Western Antarctic Peninsula, King George Island | collected 2013-01
GCTCAGGCAGGATCCCGAAATCCTGATCGCCCGACTCCGCGGCGCCTGACTGTCAGGCAGCCCTACCTGGGCAGTTACATTTTTTGTACAATTTAGACTTTTGAACTGAGGGCGTTAGGGTCGAGAGGTCTCAGATAATGCCCTAAATGCGTATACAACTGCCGCGGCGTCAGAATAAATAGACTCTGAATACCGAGAACTTTTTTCACGGCTTCGACACAAGTAAAGAACATTGGGCGTAGTTTTATTCGTGATTGGCGACGTGAAGAGGTGCGTACGACAATGCAGCCGCGTTGTCGAAACCAGAATTCTATATCAATGGAATAGACCTCGCTTTGAACCCTGAGTTCTGTGCGATGTGCAAGTGGATCAAAAAAACCCAGTGTTTACGATCATAAATACAGCTAAGACAGTACCTGAATCCAGGCCGTAAAACCCGCATCCAAAGAATGTCTGTCTCTCGACTAAAGATAACCACAACAAGATTTGAAATTTCTGGTTTGTTGGTCGATGTATTGCTCTCTCAACAATATCCTTCCGTTTCAGTATCGTGGTCAGCTTATCCAGAGCCTCATGCCATAGGCGGTGAACGGTTTGTTCTTCCCTACAGCGCGGGTCGGGAGAACATTCGTTCGCCCCAAAAGTGACAAGTGTACCAAAGTGCTGGCGATTTATCTTTTTCGTATCGGAAAGACCTCTGACCGCTCGGTAAACGTCATCGGGATCACACGGACGCGCAGCGCGAGATTGGCCAACTTCCATACGGGCGCCGTCATCACGCACCTTTTGGCGACGAATATACCAGAATCAAGCTTCTTCGGCAGATTAAAATGAGGTCGTGCGGCGGAGTGGCACCCTGTCTTGGGAACGGGTTTTTCGTGTCATATCGATCCCTTCAAGTTCAAAAATTAAGGTTGTATTCGTAAATTTTGTTCATTCAATGTTCGTGATATGTAATTGGGCTGATTTATCAAGTCTATCCTATTATAGTTATATTTACCTAATGATGGGAAAAGAAATTTATATGACAATGTTCCCATGTTAAAACATGCAGATGTCTGGCGCGCGATTGATCGCCTAGCCAAAGAATATAATATGTCCGCTTCAGGACTGGCACGCCGTGCTGGTCTGGACCCGACGACGTTCAACAAAAGCAAGCGCATTACCGGTGACGGTAAGTTGCGGTGGCCAAGTACAGAGAGTGTCGCAAAAGTTCTGGCTGCGACCGGTGCAAGCCTCAACGAATATGTGTCGTATATGGGGGAAAGTGGCGGTGCGGGTGTGTATCGCAATATTCCGCTGATCGGGTTCGCGCAGGCGGGGTCTCATGGTTATTTCGACGACGCCGGTTTTCCAGTTGGATCTGGCTGGGATGAAATTCCGTTCCCGGGATTTGCTGACCCTCATGCCTATGCAGTCGAAATCAGTGGTGACAGTATGGAACCGGTGTTTCGCGACGGTGACATTGTCATTGTATCACCGGAAGCAGGTGTTCGCCGGGGCGACCGGGTTGTGGTTAAGACGAAGGGCGGAGAAGTGCTGGCTAAAACGCTGTTGCGGCAGTCGGCTAAAAAGATAGAACTCCTATCTATAAATGCGTCACACGAAGATCGAAGTCTTTTAGTCGATGAAGTTGAATGGATCGCACGTATAATCTGGGCCAGTCAGTAACCATCCAAGAATATTGTTGGGTTACGATTCTAGCGTTGAATAATCCGCTAGAACGACCGAGGATGCTCTCCTGAAAAGGGAGAATAAAGTATGTCAAAATTCCACGTCATGGCCCGTCGAGCCGGGAGATCGCCTATATGGATGGTGTCTGGTATGATGAGGACCCGAGGACGATCCGCCCGAACGACCATGCCTTTCGTATGGCATCCGTTGTTTTTGATGGTGCACGTTCGATAGCAGGCAAACTCCCTGATCTGGAAGCACATTGCGCGCGGTCTATTCAGTCCGCCCGTATTATGGGACTTGAGCCGGATATCACCACCGATGAAATTGTTGCCTTGGCCAAGGAAGGCGTCGAAAAGTTTCCAGCAGATGCGGAACTTTACATCAGCCCAATGTTTTATGGTGAGCAGGGTTTCATAACGCCTGACCCAAAAGGGAGTAAATTTGTGCTCTCGATATTCGATGCGCCAATCCCGGAACCGACCGGGTTTTCCGCCTGTTTGACCCAGTATAGACGGCCTGCCCGCAATATGGCCCCAACTGAAGCCAAGGCAGCCTGTCTTTATCCCAATGTTGCGCGCGGCGTGACCGAAGTGCAGGGAAAAGGGTTTGATGTGGGGGTCGTGCTTGACCCTAACGGCAATGTTGCCGAGTTTTCCTACACCAACCTATTTTTGGTTAAAGACGGCGTGGTATCGACACCAGTGATCAATGGAACGTTTTTGAACGGCATTACCCGTCAGCGTATTATCAAACTTTTGCGCGGTGCCGGCTTAACAGTTGAAGAGCGTTCGGTTGACTACAGTGACGTAACGGAAGCTGACGAGCTGTTTGCAACGGGAAATTTTGCCAAAGTTTCGCCCTGCACTCAAATTGAAGATCGCCAGTTGCAGCCCGGACCAGTCTACCATCAGGCACGAGAATTATATTTTGAGTATGTGGAAACGGGATAATTGCCGGGCTATTTAGGCACCGAGGTCTTCACCGGCAATGGCTTTGGCAACCAGCACTCTCGATTCTTCAACACCGTACAGCGCGAAGAAAGACCCCATGCGGGGGCCTTGTGATTGTCCAAGTAAAATTTCATATAATGCTTTAAACCAGTCCCGAAGGTTTTCGAAATTGTGCCGTTTTCCAATTTCATAGATTTCGCTCTGGATTATCTCCGCGTCTGAGCCCGTTTCCAGGCCTTCAAGGGAAGAGAGAAGGTCCTGTAGTGCGGCCATTTCCTGACTATTAGCGGCACGAAATTTTTTCGTTGGTTTTACAAAATCGCGATAATAATTGATGGCGCACCCAACCAGCCGATCAAGAAACGGAGCTGTTTCCGCAGTCGCATCTGGTCGGTAGCGGGAAATAAAGTGCCACAACACAGATTTGTCTTCCGTATGGCAAACAGACGCAAGGTTTAGCAAAATATTGTAGCCCAATTGGATCTCTGGTTTAGGCGGCGTACCTTGATGAATGTGCCAGGCGGGATTGCTGAGCTGCTTATCAGCGTCCTGATCTGCAAAACTGTTAAGATGACTGAGGTAGTCATCGACGTTACGTGGAATTACATCAAAATAGAGCCGTTTGGCGGTTTTTGGTTTCTGATACATAAACAGCGATAAACTCTCCGGCGGGGCGTAGGACAACCAGTCCTCAACCGATAATCCATTGCCGCGCGATTTCGATATTTTTTCCCCGTTTTCATCGAGAAACAGCTCATATGTCAGGTTTACTGGTGGTATCGCGCCCAAAATACGGCAAATTTTTCCAGACAATTTCACAGAATCAATCAAGTCTTTGCCGGACATTTCGTAATCAACGTCAAGCGCGCTCCAGCGCATGGCCCAGTCGACTTTCCACTGAAGTTTGCAGCGCCCACCGGTAACGGGTGTTTCTATCTTCGAGCCATCAACATCCTCGTATACGATGGTTCCGGCTGCAACATTTCGTTCAATCACCGGCACCTGCAGGACCACACCGGTTTTTGGACAAACAGGAAGGAACGGACTATACGTCGCGCGCCGTTCCTGACCGAGCGTTGGTAAAATGACGTTTATGACCTGTTCATATTGCTCAAGAACCTTAAGCAGCATCGCATCAAATCGCCCTGATGCATAGGTATCAGTCGAACTGATAAAATCGTAATCAAACCCAAATTCATCCAGAAACGCCTGCAAGCGGGCATTATTATGATGGCCAAAACTTTCGTGGGTCCCAAATGGGTCGGGAATAGCCGTCAGTGGTTTGCCAAGATGGGGGCTGATAACGTCTTTGTTGGGAACGTTATCGGGTATTTTACGCAGGCCATCCAGGTCATCTGAAAACGCAAATAATTTGGTCGGCATGTCGGACAGCAATGAAAAGGCGCGCCGAACCATCGTTGTGCGGGCAACTTCACCAAACGTGCCGATATGCGGAAGGCCGGACGGACCGTAACCAGTTTCGAACAACACGTACCCCTTATCTGGAACTTTGTTGCCGACGCGTTTTAAGAGGGCGCGAGCTTCCTGAAATGGCCATGCATTGCTGTTCTGTGCGAAATCCCGAAGATCGGTCATGAGTATATCCTGAAATAAAGAAGGCGGCAGGAACCTAGAAGTGAAGGGCCGCTGCGTCAACCGGGGTTTATAAGCGCGTTAGAAACCGATCTATTTCCAGATCGGTTTCCCCGATCCAGGCAGACCATATTTGTTCCACTTTTCTGAAACTTTCTCAATCACATCTTCATCCATTCGGATCTTCCTGCCCCATTCTCGTTTGGTTTCGGGTTCAAGTTTTGATGTGGCATCCATGCCCATTTTGCTTCCAAGCCCCGATTCGGGGGACGCAAAATCAAGATAATCGATCGGTGTGTTTTCAATGAACGTTGTGTCCCGAGCTGGGTCCATATTGGTTGAAATTGCCCACATTACATCGTTCCAATCGCGTGCATTGATGTCGTCGTCAACAACAATAACAAATTTTGTGTACATAAACTGGCGCAAATAGGACCACACAGCCATCATTATTCGTTTGGCATGGCCGGGGTATGCTTTCTTGATAGAGACCACGGCGATACGATAAGAACAGGCTTCCGGTGGCAGCCAGAAATCTACAATTTCTGGGAACTGCTGGCTTAACAGAGGTACAAATACATCATTAAGCGCTTCGCCCAGAACCGAAGGTTCGTCCGGCGGCCGCCCGGTATAGGTCGAGAGGTAAATGGGGTCGCGGCGCATGGTAATAGCGCTGACGGTAAAAACAGGAAACTGTTCAACGGAATTATAGAACCCGGTGTGATCTCCGTAAGGGCCTTCATCGGCGTAGTCATTAAGGGAGACATGGCCCTCGATAATAATCTCGCTTCCTGCCGGAACCTTTAAGGGAATAGTTTTACAATCAACCAGTTCCACTTTTTTCCCGCGTAATAAACCAGCGAATTGATATTCGGACAATGTGTCTGGCACTGGCGTAACCGCCGCCAATATTGTGCCGGGGTCTGCGCCAATAACAACAGCAGCCGGTAACGGCGCGGACTTTTCGTTTTTCCACCGGGCATGGTGCTGCGCTCCACCGCGGTGTTTGAGCCAGCGCATCAAGGTCGTGTTTTTACCCGTCACCTGCATGCGATAGATGCCGAGATTATAGCCATCGCGTTTATCACCGCCCTTTTGGCCCGCTTCGGGCCCCTGGGTAACCACCAATGGCCACGTGATCAGCGGTGCTGGTTCACCTGGCCAGCAGGTCTGTATCGGCAACTTCGACAGGTCGATGTCATCTCCGGTGAGGACAATTTCCTGACATGGCGCCGACGAGACGGTTTTTGGTTTCATAGAGAATACAGTTTTTGCCAGCGGCAGCATTTCAAGCGCATCGCGCCAACCGCCAGGTGGTTCTGGTTGACGCAAAAACGCCAATGTTTCTCCGATTTCCCGCAGTTGCCCGGGTTCACGGTCCATACCCCAGGCAACGCGTTCGACAGTGCCAAACAAGTTAACCAGAACGGGCATGTCATAGGGCGTACCATCCTGGTGGATGGGGTTTTCGAACAAGACGGCAGGACCTTGTTCAGACATTAACCGGGTTTGAATTTCGGTCATTTCCAGTTCCGGGCAGACAGGTTCCTTAACCCGGACGAGACGGCCTTCTGGTTCGAGGCGTTTGAAGATGAAGTCCCGTAGTGAAGAATACGCCATTATTTAAGTCCCGGATGAAGTGAGTGCCCATTGCACCGAAGGGAAAGGGGCCAGTCAAGATACTAAGTAGTTCAAGTTGTTGTATTTTGAAACAAAGAAAGATACCCTTTACGCTGTGGGCCGGACGGGGGAATCTGGTCTGACGAGGGGAACCCGTTCATTAGTGGACAAGGGGAACCCGTATGATTTTCATTGGGCAGGGGTCGTCGCCAGAGTAAAGGCGGAGCCCGGCGGGATTTTATGTAACATGGGCGGCATAACGTAATGGCTGAGGGCAGAAGCACCAGCAGTTTCGAAAGACTTATCGAAATTGGGATCGCACTATCATCTGAACGCGATACTAATCGCCTGATGGAAATTATCTTACTCGAAGCAAAAGACATGTGTAACGCCGATGGCGGGACACTATATTTGCGCACGGAAGAAGATGGCCTGAAATTTGAGATTATGCGCACGGACTCGCTCAATATTGCTATGGGCGGAACCACAGACAAACCCATTACATTTCCGCCGCTCCGAATGTATGACGCCGAAACAGGCGAGCCGAATATGAAAAACGTCGCAAGTGCTGCGGCGATTACGGCAAAATCAATTAATATCAAAGATGCTTACGAATCAGATGAATTTGATTTTTCCGGCACCAAAAAATTTGATGAAGGTATGGGCTATCGCTCAAAATCCTTCCTGACAGTGCCGCTTGCCAGCAGTCAGGGCGAAGTGATTGGTGTACTTCAGCTGCTTAATGCTAAAGATCCGGAAAGTGACGACGTCATCGCATTTTCGGGAGAAATCCAGCCTTTGATTGAGGCTTTGGCCTCGCAGGCAGCTGTGGCCCTTGATAACCAACAACTTCTGGAGGGGCAGAAACAACTTCTGGACGCTTTCATTGAGCTGATTGCTTCGGCTATTGATGCCAAATCACCTTATACTGGCGGGCACTGCCAACGCGTTCCTGAACTGACTAAAATGCTGGCGCAGGCGGCGTGCGACTCGGACGCGCCACCATTTGCAGATTTCGATTTAACCGAAGATCAGTGGTATGAATTGCATATTGGGGCGTGGTTGCATGATTGCGGAAAAGTGACGACGCCGGAATATGTGGTCGACAAAGCAACCAAGCTGGAAACCATTTATGACCGCATTCACGAAGTGCGGATGCGTTTCGAAGTGGTCAAGCGTGATGCTGTTATTGATTATCTAAAAGCCCTGGTTGAGGGTGAGGAGGATGCGCCAAAGCTGCGTGAATATCTGGAAGCCCGCCTGGCAAAAATCGATGATGACTTCAATTTTATCGCTGAGTGTAATATGGGCGGTGAGTTTATGGCCCCGGAACTGATTGAACGGGTCAAAGAAATATCCAATATTAAATGGACACGTACGCTGGATGACCGCGTTGGTATTTCCTTCGAAGAACAGAAACGTAAAGCCAGAACCGAACCACCAGAACTTCCGGTCGTTGAAAACCTGCTGTCTGACCGAGATGATCACATCATTTATCGTGAGGGTAAAGAAGCGGCGGCTGATAGCAATAATGGATTTGGTTTTCAGCTTGATGTGCCGGAACACAAATACAATATGGGCGAGGTTTATAACTTATCGATTGCCCGTGGTACTTTAAGTGAGGAAGAACGGTTCAAGATTAACGATCATATTGTCCAGACGATTATCATGCTTGAACAATTGCCGTTCCCGAAACACCTGAAACGGGTTCCTGAATATGCTGGAGGCCATCATGAAAAGATGGATGGTACCGGGTATCCTCGCAAACTGAACAAAAAAGACATGTCGTTGCCCGCCCGAATCATGGCAATTGCCGATATTTTCGAGGCCCTGACGGCGTCCGACCGTCCCTATAAACCAGCGAAAAAATTAAGTGATGCCGTTAAGATCATGTCGTTCATGAAAAAGGATGCGCATATTGACGATGAACTGTTTGAGCTGTTCCTGAAAAGCGGCATCCATAAAGAATATGCTGAGCGGTTCCTTGATCCGTCACAAGTTGATGATGTTGATGTCTCTCAGTATTTCCCCGCCGGAAATGACTAAAGTCGATCATGGTTGAAGATGTTTTCGATCGGGCTATTGGTTATCCCTATGCAATCCCATCCTCATCCTATATTTACCACAATGGGTCATATGATGAGGTGCGTGGTTCGGTTGAATTTTCCGATGTTGCCGGTTTAACGCCTGTCCTTGCTGTCGGATCAAACCAGTCACCAGTGCAATTGGCGCGAAAATTCAGAGGTCCGGACTGGGCGCCAATCCCTGTCTCGCGGGTTACATTAAAAGATTTCGATACGGTCTATTCTGCTCATGTCACCGGGTACGGTTCCATTGCCGCAACGCTTTGTTATGTTCCCGGTACGACAGTCACTTTATTCGTCAACTGGCTTGACGATGCGCATCTTCGGCATATGCACCAAATAGAACTTGGAAATGAAAACTACGAGTTTGGTGTTTTGTTTGGCATAGATTTGCAGGCTGAGACGGGTCAGGTGTTGAATGCCATATCGCTTTACCACGGGCTTCGCGGAATTTATGCCCCAGACGGTCAACCCGTCCCGCTTACTGAAGTGAAAGCTGTAAACCGCCAGCACACCGGTAAAACCCAACGCCAAATGTTAACGCTGATCAAAGATCGGTTGCAACCGGACGTTTCGCTTGAGGTATTTGTCAGGGAATCGGCGACTGATAAAACCGTTCGCCAATCACGGACCGCGATTATTGGCGAGAGCAGCCTGCCGTTCTCTTATGACGGATACAGTCCAAACATTTTACAACATCACTTTTGATGCGACGATTCCGGCGACTATAATCAGTCCGAAATCACGGTTAGACTTAAACCGCCTGAGACAGTTTTTCGGATCATTTGTATTCAGAGTTTTTAGTTGCCAGATCAGGTGCAGGGCGGCGATGGCAAGGGCCGTGAAAAACGGTGCGGCAAGATCTGCAAGATAGGCCGAATACCCGAGGCCAATAATTGTCAGGCTATAAAACCCAGACAACCATATTCTGGTTTGATCGCCAAACCGAAGCGCCGTTGATTTAATTCCAATCAGCACGTCATCCTCTTTGTCCTGATGTGCGTAGATCGTATCGTAACCAAGGGTCCAGAACAGGCCAGTCGCGTACATCACCATCGGTGCGGCAGATAGTTCTCCATGGACGCTGGCCCAGCCCATCAGGGCCCCCCAATTAAACGTCAGGCCCAACACCGCCTGCGGCCAATACGTGATGCGTTTCATGAACGGATAGGTAACCACGAGCGCGAGCGATAATGCACCAAGGCTGATTGTAAAGTTGTTGAACTGGATCAGAATAAGCAGCCCAATGGCACATAAAAATCCCAGGAATAAAAATGCCTGAAATACCGATACGTCACCGCTGGGGATCGGCCGAAGTGCTGTCCGTGCGACTTGAGAATCGAACTTCCTGTCTGCGAGGTCATTAACCGTGCACCCTGCGCCGCGCATAACGATTGCACCAATGCCAAACAGCGCGATAACAATTGGGTTCGGCCATCCCGGAGACGCCAATGCCAAACTCCACCAGCAGGGCAACAATAATAACCACGTGCCGATTGGCCGATCCAGGCGTGCAAGGCGGAAGTAGGGCCGCATCTTCACGGGGGCCAACCGGTCGACCCAGTTGGTTTCACGGATGTCTGTTGCACGTTGATGGGTTAAATCATTCATCGCTGCAGTATAAGCCGGGACATCGGTATTCGCCACCGCTTGTCCGCCCGTCATGTCAGAGTATGATGCGGCTAATACTGTAAAGGATGACCATGCCCAAACCAAAAACCCGGTTGCATATAAATGGTGAACTGGAAAATGGTGTTGACGTTACGCTTAGCCGTGATCAGGCGCATTTCCTACACAATGTTCTTCGTCTTAAATCAAACGATGGACTCACTCTATTTAATTCTGAATGTGGTGAGTGGACGGCTATTGTCGACGTCCTCTCCAAGCGCAAAGGGACCGTCAGGTTAGGAGAGCAGCTTCGTCAACCTGATCCAGAACATGGACCCTGGCTCGCGTTTGCACCAATTAAAAAAAAACGCATGGATTTTATTGTTGAGAAAGCGACAGAACTGGGCGTTGAGCGTCTTATTCCCGTGCTTACACAGTTTACAGATAAAAACCGGGTAAACGTCGAACGTCTTGGCATCCTTGCCATAGAAGCTGCAGAGCAATGCCAGCGATTAAGTTGTTCCCGCAATATCTGAACCAGTTACGTTCGAGCAATTTATCGAGCGTTGGCCTGAGGACCGGGTGCTAATTGTGGCCGACGAAAAGGGCGACGGTATGCCTTTGTTGAATGCGCTGACGGATACAGCACCGGAGGCCAAACATGGATTTTTGATCGGTCCTGAAGGCGGATTTAGTGATGAAGAGCTGACTTTTGTTGATGAGCAGAGTTTTTGCTGCCGTGTTGACCTCGGGCGACGTATATTAAGAGCTGAGACCGCCGCGCTGTATGTATTAAGTGTATGTAATGCGGTAAAGAGATATTGACGGGACGTTGAAACAGGTTATCTCAAAATGAATAGTATAATTTGTGGGACGAGGACGTGATTATGGCTGATGCAGGTGGGGCGCAACGAGAGCCCGTTTTGGATAGACGTGCACTAATCGAATACATGGAAGCGGGATGTAAACCCAAATCCAACTGGCGCATTGGTACGGAACATGAAAAATTCCCCTATCATCTTGATGACCTCAGTCCCTTAACTTATGACGAAGAAAACGGCATCCGCCGGGTTCTTGAAGAACTGCAGCGGTTTGGATGGGAGCCGATTTATGAGGGCGAAAACGTCATCGCGCTTCAAAAAGAAGGCGGCGGCACAATTTCTCTTGAACCCGCTGGTCAGTTGGAGCTATCGGGTGATGCGGTTGAAACCATTCACCAGACCTGCGGCGAAGTAACATCGCATCTGCAGCAGGTTAAAGCCGTCGCTTCCGAACTGGGCATTGGATTTCTCGGCCTCGGCTACCGTCCTAAGGTGATGGCCGAGGAAGTGCCCTGGATGCCCAAAGGGCGTTACAAAATCATGCGAGAATACATGCCAAAAGTTGGCACGCTTGGTCTCGATATGATGAAATCAACCTGCACTGTACAGGTTAATCTTGATTTCGATAGTGAAGCGACAATGGTCAAGATGTTCCGGGTTTCGATGGCGTTGCAACCAATTGCCACAGCGCTTTGGGCCAATTCGCCTTTCCGTCATGGCAAACCGTCAGGGTTTTTGTCATATCGTTCACACATCTGGACGGATACTGATCCCGGGCGTTGCGGTACATTGCCGTTTGTTTTTGAAGACGGGTTCGGGTTTGAGCGCTACGTGGATTATATCCTCGACGTGCCGATGTATTTCGTTTATCGAAACGGTGAATATCTTGATGCAACCGGATTGTCGTTCCGCGATTTCATGGCTGGAAAATTACCGATCCTGCCCGGCGAATACCCAAAAATGTCTGATTATGTTGACCACCTGAGTGTTGCTTTCCCGGAAGTGCGCCTGAAACAATTCCTCGAAATGCGCGGTGCGGACGGAGGCCCATGGGGCCGCTTATGTGCTTTACCAGCATTCTGGGTTGGGCTTCTCTACGATGATGCATCGCTTGATGCGGCGTATGAGATGATCAAGGACTGGACCCAAGAAGAGCACGATTTCCTGCGCGCTGAAGTCCCGCGGACAGCACTGAAGACTCCGTTTCGTAACAGAACGGTACGGGAAATTGCGCAGGATGCTCTGGATCTGGCTCATCGTGGCCTGCGCAACCGCAACCGCCTTGATAATGTCGGACTGGACGAAGCCCATTTTCTAAAACCATTGTTCCAAATTGCTGAAACCGGCATGACCCCAGCGGAAGAACTGCTCTGCGCCTACGAGCGGCGGTGGGATAAATCGGTTGATCCCGTGTTTACCGAGTATGCTTATTAAATCATCTTTGCTGGTCGCACGGACCGATTTCGCCATTGGATAAGCTTACATTCCCGACCTGCTTCCATGGTCCCTTTTCGAGAAAGAGATTGAGCCGCGTGTGTACAGAAAAGTTAGCGAAGTTACAGAGTGGTAAGGATCTAAGTGCTTTAACCGCTATGCGGCGGTGCCGCCGACCGTAATTGCATCAATTAGCAAGGACGGCTGCCCGACGCCAACAGGGACTCCCTGACCTTCTTTGCCGCAAGTACCGATTCCCGGATCAAGTGCGAAGTCATTCCCGACTTTTGATACGCGGGTTAGGATATCTGGGCCACTGCCAATTAAGGTTGCGCCTTTCACTGGGGCCCCGATTTTGCCATCTTTAAGCATGTAAGCCTCTGTACATGAAAAAACGAACTTGCCCGATGTGATGTCAACTTGCCCGCCGCCGAAGTTAACGGCATAAATTCCGTTTTTAACCGAACTTAACATCTCCCCTGGATCCGTATCACCATTTAACATGTAGGTGTTGGTCATTCTGGGGATCGGCGCATGGGCATAACTTTGTCGGCGCCCATTGCCGGTTGGTGCCATACCCATTAACCGGGCGTTCATGCGATCCTGCATATATCCGGTCAAGATACCATCTTCAATCAAGGGCGTATTTTGCGTCGGCGTACCTTCATCATCAATACTGAGCGACCCACGTCGATCGTTCATAACGCCGTCATCAACAATCGTCACCCCTTTGGTGGCCACCCGCTTGCCCATCAGCTCAGAAAACGCGGATGTTCCTTTACGGTTAAAATCACCTTCAAGTCCGTGCCCAATGGCTTCATGGAGCAGAACCCCTGGCCAGCCTGGTCCAAGGACAACCGTCATTTCGCCGGCTGGTGCGGGAATTGAGTCAAGGTTCACCAATGCTTGCCGAAGTGCTTCATCGATGGCGGCTTTCCATTCTTCGGGTTTAACGTAAGGATCGTAAGATGTTCGCCCACCAATTCCGTGACCGCCAGATTCCATACGTCCATCTTTTTCAACAATAACCGAAACGTTCAACCGGACCAATGGCCGAATGTCGGCGACGCGCTCACCACCTTGGCGCATAATCTGAATTGCTTGCCATTCGCCGGAAATTGAGGCTGAAACCTGCTTGACCAATGGGTCTTTAGAGCGTGCGTAAGAGTCCATTTCACCGAGAAGCGCGACCTTGTCTTCAAAACTCATGCCGATAAGCGGATTGTCATCAGAATACAGTGAGCGATTGGTTCCAACGGGTCCCTCACCCATGCTGCCGCTTTGCCCACGACTAACAGATTTAACGGTCGTTGCGGCGCGCCGGATTGCGTCTTCAGACAGTTCCGACGCGTGGGAATAACCTGTCGACTCACCGGAAATAGCGCGCAGTCCAAAACCTTGAGAGGTATCAAACGCGGCGCTCTTTATCTTCCCATCATCAAATACGACACTTTCCGATTGGCGGTATTCAAGGAACAATTCTCCATCATCCGCGTTGCTGAGGGTGTCATCAACCACACCTTCAAGCCGGACACGGTCGAGCCCCGTGCGGGAGAAAAATAATTCGTCAGTTTTTCCAAGGTCACTCATGTGGACACTCTCTCAATTATGGACATATCGCGTGTTGCATATGCCGGTATCGGCGTTATCGTTCCTTACTATATAGGCCTTAATATCCGGAAGTGCGACCATGAATGGCTTAAATGAGCATGAACTTAGGCGAGAAATTGCAGATGAAATGCATTCCCGCCCCTATGCCCACGTGCACTCGCCTTTGCGGGTCACCCATCTCGTCTATCTTGCCAGCGAACGCTCAGAACTTGCGCCCAAGCGTAATGTTGCCGCGTTGTGTGAACGTTTTAATATGCCTGGACCAGTGCCAGGGGCTGCCCACTTTATTGTAAATTTTGGTGCCTTTCGTTTGAAATGGGAACGCCACACGGAATTTGAAACCTATACTTTTTTTGAAGAGGCGTCGTTTGACCACCCGTTTGAGCGTGCGGCAATTGATCTGGTGCCGCGTGACTGGGTTAAGACATTACCGGGTAAAATTCTTGTGGCGGCTAATATTTCCGCCGAAGGTCATGATAAACCCGAGCGACCTATTGGGGAATTGGCGGCACTTTTTGATGGCAATACAGTAACTGGAAGCTTGATAATGAGTGGCCGGGCCAAATTTTGGACCGACCACAAAATTCATGAAGACGGATACCGAAGGATTTTGGTCCGTGACGAGCACCTTGACGAACGGAGCCTTGGGCGACTGATTCAGCGATTGCTTGAAATTGAAACCTACAGAATGTTGGCAATGCTGGCGTTTCCGCTTGCGAAAAAGGCAATTCCCCGTCTTGCGGCTGCAGAACAAAATTTAAGTGGTATTGTCTCGCGCTTACCGACACTTGATAACGTTGAAGATGAACGCGAATCACTTGGTCAGCTCATGGAACTGGCGGCTGAGGCGGAGACGATTTCAGCCTCCACGGCGTACCGGTTCAGCGCGGCCCGTGCATACAACGGACTTGTCGAACAACGGGTACGCGATCTGCACGAGGAACGGCTTGAACGCATTCAAATTTCTGGAAATTTTCTGTATCGGCGTTTGTCGCCGGCCATGAGTACCTGCGAAAATATGACCCATCGTCAGGAAACCTTGGCATCAAGAATAACCAGAGCGAGTAACCTTCTCCGGACACGGGTCGATATTGCCCGCGAAGAACAAAACCGCGCGTTGTTAATATCAATGGACCGGCGTGCCGATTTACAACTTCGCCTGCAGGAAACCGTCGAGGGATTGTCTGTCGTCGCTATCAGTTATTATTTGCTCGGATTGATCTCGTATTTGGCAAAAGGCGGAAAAGGGCTAGGCCTGCCGTTGAATGAAAACGTTGTTGTCAGTATCGCACTACCGATAGTTATTGGTGTGGGAGATATTCACGCCGAGGGCGTTATTTGCACCGCTCAGAAATATCAGTTTTGGTTTTCAGGCTGCAAGGCACATTTTACGTAGGGTTTTTCCACTTTGCAAGGGGATGAATGGGGTTGATATCGAGCTGATATTGGCATGTGCGTATCGCCGAAGT
>WASW01026783.1_pt1 | contig 14837 bp, 15 predicted proteins | sample 5698521 | NCBI WGS metagenome assembly WASW01 (sample SAMN11175560, study PRJNA528189) | sponge metagenome | isolation source: marine sponge | host: Leucetta | place: Antarctica: Western Antarctic Peninsula, King George Island | collected 2013-01
AACACCATGGCTTGCACGTTAACAGCCGTGCCCCAGCTTGCAGGGATATCATGCAGACGACGATAGGTCGTTGCCCGCGCGTTCATCCACGAGCCAAACACCGCACCAATGGCACCCCAAAGCTGTTCGTGAACATCTTGAGGGAAAGGCGCATCAAGGACTTCGACGACGCGCTCCATATACATCGGAACCAGCGTCTTCCAGTCGTCCGCGGTCAGGTCGGTATCGAGGCGGTAGCCGCGATCGACCTTGTAGTTATCAAGAATTTCTTCGAACTCGCCATGATCGACACCCAACACAACGTCGGCATACATAGTGATAAAGCGGCGATAGCTATCATAGGCGAAACGCGGGTCATTGCTCTCGGCGGCAAGCGCTTCAACGGTTTCGTCATTGAGGCCCAGGTTCAGAACGGTGTCCATCATGCCCGGCATAGACGCCCGGGCGCCCGAGCGGACAGAGACCAGCAGTGGTTTGTCATTGCTGCCGAACGTGCGTCCCAAAGCGCTTTCAATCGTAGCTAATGCCGCGATTGCCTGTTCCTTCAGATCGTTCGGATACTTGTTACTGTTGTCGTAATAGTGCGTGCACACTTCGGTCGAGATCGTATAGCCCGGCGGAACTGGCAGACCCAGGTTGGACATCTCGGCCAGGTTTGCGCCCTTGCCGCCCAAAAGGTTTTTCATCTCGGCGCTGCCATCGGCAGAACCATCTCCGAATGCATATACCCACTTGGTCATTGTCTATCCTTGTTTATCTCAATTACCACCGTGCAGCCCCTCACCCGGCGCTGCGCGCCACCCTCTCCCTAAGGAGAGGGATATTTGATCTTACTCTCGTCATTCCCAAGCACTTTGTTTACTCGTCATTCCCGCGCTTGGTTTACTCGTCATTCCCGCGAAGGCGGAAACCTAGATCTTCTATTCATTCTGGGTCCCCGCCTTCGCGGGGATGACGATATGGCTTTATCCCTCAATCTTCGAAAAGTCAGCGACACCGTCCAACGCGGACCGGATGCCGTTTAACAATTTCAATCTATTCACCCGAAGTGCCGCGTCATCCGCGTTCACGGTGACCTCATCAAAGAACGCATCAACGGGGGCGCGTAATCCGGCCAGTGCCTGCATCGCGCCGACAAAGTTCTCGTCCGCAATCGCCGCATCAATGTTCGGGCGCGCGGCATCAAGTGCAGACGCCAATGCCCGTTCCTCGTCTTGTTGGAACAAGCCCGCATCCGGAGCGTCGCGATATTCAGCACCGTCTTTTTTCTCTTCGATGCTGAGGATGTTGGCAGCGCGTTTGCGACCCGCCAGCAGATTACCACCATCTTCGGTGCCAAGGAATTCTTGCAACGCCTCAACGCGTTTGATCAGACGCACGAGATCATCTTCACCGCCGAGCGCAAACACAGCATCAATCAAGTCATGCCGCACACCCTTTTCTTTCAGGTGAACTTTCAAGCGATCGGCGAAGAAAGAGAGGATTTCGTCAGCCAAATCAGCAAATTTTGGAACCTTATGCGGGGAATAACTTCCGCCTTCATAAACTTCGATTTTCTCATCCACAGATGCTTTCTCTCTAAAAAGGAAAAAATACTGCTTATCAAATTCAGATTTTCGTGGAAACGAAACGTTCAAAATTTCCATTGGCTGCTCACCATACTCATACAAATTTCGTCTTTCAGAGTAGGTATATAGCAGCCGAAAATACGCTTCATTGAATATCTCTAATAGCGGCAGTCTAACCTCATTTTCCATAATTATACGGATCACACCAAGTGCTGCACGACGGAGGGCGTATGGATCTTTTGATCCTGTAGGCTTTTCATCTATCGCAAAAAACCCGACCAGCGTGTCGATCTTGTCGGCTAAGGCCACACAAACACTGACCGGATTGGTTGGGCAGGTATCGTTCGGGCCGACCGGAGAATAGTGCTCAGAAATTGCGTCACACACTTCTGCATCTTCGCCATCAGCAACGGCATAATACCGGCCCACAAGGCCTTGCAGGTCAGGGAACTCGCTAACCATGCCGGTCGACAGATCAGCTTTGGAAAGTCGCGCGGCACGATGTACTTTTTCCTCATCTGCGCCATCAATCGATCCTGCGATCTCGCCTGAAACACCCCATATACGGTCGATTTTCTCAAGAAGTGTCCCAAGCTTGGCATGGAACACACGGTCTTTGAGAGCATCGACGCGGGTCTCGAGTTTGACTGCGCGGTCATGATCCCAGAAGAACTTGGCATCTGATAAACGTGCGCGAAGTACCCGCTCGTTTCCGGTCACAACCTGCACACCGCCATCTTTGGTTTCCGTATTGGCAACAACGACAAATCGGTTTGCCAGCGCACCATCTTTATCCAGACACGCGAAGTATTTCTGATGCGAGCGCATGGACGTGGTCAGCACTTCGGGTGGCAGCTCCATGAATTGATCTTCGATTGAGCCGATATGCACAACCGGCCATTCAACCAAGCCCGTGACTTCATCCAGCAAGCCCGGGTCGTTTTTGAGGCTGAGACCTTCTTTGGCGCACAGGGCCTCGGCATCCGCCTTGATCTTGGCACGACGATCAGCCGGATCGAGCATGACCTTGGCCGCCATCAGTTTAGCTTTGTAATCTGCAAAATCAGAAACGGTAATTGCGTCCGGTGCCAGGAACCGATGACCGACAGTCGAGTTCGAAGCTGTAACCGCGCCCAATGTCGCAGCGATATCTTGGCCACCAAACAGGCAAATCATCGAATGCACAGGACGCACCCAGCGATCTGGGTACGATGCCCAACGCATAGACTTTGGCCACGGCACATCGCCTATGGCTTTGCTCATCAGTCCGACCAGAACGTCCGCCGTCGCGGCACCCTTGATATCAACCGTCGCGAAAAAGAACGTACCCTTTGGCAATTCGCGTTCTTCGATCACGGCACCTTCGGGGAGTGATCCCTTAAAACCGTTGATCGCCTGCTCCGGTGCATCGACTTTGGGGCCGCGTTTTTCTTCGGACACATCAGGCTGCTTTTCCGGCAAGCCATCGACGACTAGACATAACCGGCGCGGCGTCACATACGCCTCAGCCGATGTGAATTCGAGACCCGCAGCCTTGAGACCATCCGTCACCAGACGCTTCAGATCACTGGCCGCACGTGCCTGCATCCGGGCCGGAATTTCTTCGGAGAGAATTTCTAATAATAGCTCAGGCATCTGCAGCCCCCCTCATCGTCATTCCCGCGAAGGCGGGAACCCAGAATTCCCGATTAACTGGGCCCCCGCCTTCGCGGGGGTGACGATACCAAAGAGATGTGTGTGGGAGGATGAGGGGGCTAATCATCATTCCACCTCCACACCCTGGGTATGCAGCCACTGGCGCGCGCACATTTTAGACAACGTCCGAACCCGACCGATATAAGCCTGACGTTCAGTCACCGAGATCACGCCGCGCGCATCGAGCAAGTTAAACAGATGCGATGCCTTGAGGGCTTGATCGTAGGCTGGCAACACGAGGCCCGCATGATGTCCCCATTTTTCGTGAGGCGTTTTCTCAATCCGGTCGGCACCCGCTTCGATCAGTGCGGTGCATTCTTTTTCTGCATCTTCAAAGTGGCGCTTCACAGCCTCGGTATTGGCGTACTCGAAGTTAAAGCGCGCGTACTCGACTTCGGCTTGATGGAATACGTCGCCATAGGACTTGCCGCCTTTGTCTTTATCGCGGCCATCCCAATCCAGATCATAGACGTTCTCAACGCCCTGCACGTACATCGCCAGGCGTTCGAGACCGTAGGTCAATTCGACTGGCACTGGATTACAGTCATAGCCACCGACTTGCTGGAAGTAGGTGAACTGCGTGACTTCCATGCCGTCGCACCAGACTTCCCAGCCAAGGCCCCAGGCACCCAGGGTCGGACTTTCCCAGTCATCCTCAACAAACCGGATATCATGCATATCTGGGTCAATGCCCAGAACACGCAGACTTTCCAGATACAATTCCTGAATGTTTTCAGGGCTTGGCTTCATCAACACCTGAAACTGATAATAATGCTGGAGACGGTTCGGGTTTTCACCGTAGCGACCATCGGTCGGGCGACGTGACGGCTGCACATAAGCGCAATTCCATTCATCGTCCGCGCGTCCTAATGAACGCAGCGTCGTCGCTGGGTGGAAGGTCCCGGCACCCACTTCGATATCGAATGGTTGCAAGATTACACAGTCCTGATCTGCCCAATAGCGTTGCAGCTTGAGGATCAAGTTCTGGAAACAGGTTTCTTTATTCGCTTGAGGGGCCATTTTTCGGGTTTTCGCATCCGTTTTCATTGCGCCGCAACATACGGTCGAAAGGCCCGGCGAGCAAGAAAGATACGGTGTTAATTGGGATAAGTTAGGGGATTCCGCCGGTTAGCCCGGATACGGACAGCCTTTACGGCCACAAGATGTCGACCCTTGCGCGGCTACGAAAGAATCGCAGATCGAGCAACGGGTCATATCTTCAACGGTTTCGGCGGTGCCCTGGGTATCCTTGCGGGCTTCACGAACCTTCTCATGCTTGCGCTGATCCAGAACTTCCTGGCGGCGCTGAAGATACTTAAAGCCCTGCCATACGACGAATATAATCGCGCCGAGCAACAATATCTTGGGGAGTGAGAATCCAAACATGCGTTGTTGTAAAACCTCCGAGCGACATGAGCAAGAACAACCCCTTCACTTCATCTCCCTATAAGAGGAAGATGCATAAAAACCAATAAATTGATCGTCATTCCCGCGAAGGCGGGAACCCAGTGATATCAAACCAAAGATCGCGCCACTCAGGGTTATCTTTTTCAATAAGTTTAAATTTCCATTTTCGATACCCGAAGCTATAAAAGGGCCAGCTAGATTTTCTGGGTTCCCGCCTTCGCGGGAATGACGAAGTAATAAGAGCAACTCCACCTAATCCCTCTCCCAAGAGAGAGGGGGTTTCTATACTTCGCCGGGGAGGCTCGACGATCCATCACCAATCGAAAGCAGGGACGCGTTACCGCCCGATGCTGTGGTATCGATGCTAAGCGAGCGTTCGTGCACAAAACGGTGCAGGTAATGCGGGCTTCCAGCCAATGGTTGTCCGGCACCAATATCGCTCGCGGCGTCTTCGCGGAAACCAATTACGGGTCGGATCGGTGCATCAGCCGTGGCAAGTTCCCGGTTAATGGCAATCGCCAAGTCGACGGGGCCAGCCAAAGCAACAGCCTCAAGTCCTTTTGCGCCAACCAGATCACCCAACGTAGCATTCGACCCCGGCTGCACGGCCACAATGGCATCTTTCGCAACGCCCACTTTGATAAATAACGCCGTAATCCTGTTAGCAACGTCGCTATCCGGATGCCATACGATAGTCCGGTTGCCGGTCGCCAGCGAGGCACCGGCTTGCGCGATCAATGCCCCAATAGATCCATCACCAGGTGCCGTCATACATAATAGCGGGCCTCGTTCCTGCATTGTCAGTTCGTTGCGCTCGCCAGTTGGCCCCGGCAAAGCGGCGGGCTCTTCAAATTCGGCATGCACATGAGCGGCGTATGCCCTGAGATAAGCCTCAGCACGTTCCGCCTCACCCGCATCAATGCCCTCAAAACCTTTATCTTCCAGCACATCGGCCACGTCTTCGATAATTTCGGCGCGGTCTGTCGCCGTTGCATCCCATGCTCGAAGCTCAGGTGACCCCATGGCGTTTAATGACTTTTGATCGACGCACATATCTTCGAGCGAGAGCGCACCCCAATTGCTGGTCGCGCCACCCTCACCGGTTTCAGAAACGAAACGATGCAGATAATGCGGGCCACCGGCTTTGGGTCCCGTACCGGAAAGCCCCTGCCCGCCAAACGGCTGGACGCCGACGATGGCACCAATCTGATTTCGGTTCACATAGGTGTTGCCGACCCGTGCCCGCGCAAATACGCGGCGCCATGTCTCATCGATACGGGTATGAACACCCAATGTCAGGCCATATCCAGTTGCGTTAATGGCATCAATTACCGCATCCAATTTGCTCGCCTTATAACGGACCATATGCAGAACCGGACCAAACACTTCACGCTGCAATTGACCTATACTTTCGATCTCGAATGCAGCAGGTGTCACAAAGCAGCCCTTATCTGTCCCGGCACCTAACTTGGTGCGGTAAATCTCGTTGCCCTCACCGAGCATTCGCTTGATATGACCATTCAACATATCGCGGGCTTCGTCATCAATAACCGGGCCGACATCCGTTGAGATCAAGGCCGGATCGGAAACGCTGAGCTCTTCCATCGCACCCGCAATCATCTTCGCCGTTCGGTCCGCAACGTCTTCTTGAACAAACATCACCCGTAACGCCGAGCAGCGCTGTCCGGCACTTTGGAACGATGACATCATAACGTCGCGGGTGACCTGTTCCGCGAGTGCTGTTGAGTCCACGATCATAGCATTCTGACCACCGGTCTCGGCGATCAGCGGTGGCAAGCTACCATCGCGGGATGCGAGCGTTTTGTTGATGATGCGGGCAACCTCGGTCGAGCCTGTAAAGCAAACCCCAGTTACACGCGGATCATTGACGAGCGTGCCGCCAACGCGCACACCATCGCCCGGGAGCAAATGCAGGATATCACCCGGCACACCAGCCTTGTGCAGCATGCGCACGGCCTCGGCAGCAATGATCGGTGTTTGCTCAGCAGGCTTAGCCATCACAGCGTTACCTGCCGCCAACGCCGCTGTAACCTGACCACAGAAGATCGCAAACGGGAAGTTCCACGGGCTGATACACGTAAACACGCCACCCCCGGCGAGATCCGCCATTTGCCCTGTGCTGTCAGGTGCGCGCAAACGCACGCCACGGCCCAGATCTTCACGGGCGCGGATCGCGTAATAACGACAGAAATCGACGGCTTCGCGAATTTCAGCAACCGCATCCAGCAAGGTCTTGCCCGCCTCGGCCACACATAGCCCCATAAGGCGCGGCATATCTGCTTCCATCATATCAGCAGCGCGTTCGAGACATTGCGCCCGCACATCAGCAGGCTCATTGGTCCAACCGGGTGCGGCTTTTGATGCAAGATCAAGGGCGCGTTCGATGTCCGCATTGGTGGCTTCTGATGCCGTACCAATTTTAAGTTCATGATTTTGTGGCGAAACAACATCTTGAGCATCTTGCCCATCCAGATTTTCACCACCAACAATTGGGCCGCCTTGCCACGATGTCTCGTAGACCTTGGGCATGTGATCAGCAAGTATGCGCAGCTGCGCCCGGTCTGTCAGATCGATACCTTTCGCATTCGGGCGCGCGTCTCCATAGATGTCACGCGGCATTGAAATACGCGGGTGTGGCTTGTGGCTATAGGCACGGACCGTGGCAATCGGGTCTGCTATGATTTCATCAACCGGCGTTGCCGCGTCCTGAACACGGTTTACGAATGATGAGTTCGCACCGTTCTCAAGCAAACGGCGCACCAGATACGCCAGCAAGTCTTCGTGTTGACCAACAGGCGCATAGATACGGCATCCGGTGCCGACCTTGTCGCTTTCGATAACTTGTTCGTAAAGCTCTTCCCCCATGCCGTGCAGACGCTGGAATTCAAAATCACGATTATTGCCAGCAAACTCCAACACCGACGCGATGGAATGCGCGTTATGGGTCGCGAGCTGCGGAAAAAATACGTCCGTATCTTCAAAAAGCTTTTTGGCGCACGCAAGATACGAGACGTCCGTATTGGCTTTCCGCGTGTAAACGGGATAACCCGGCAGCCCCAATTCCTGCGCCCGCTTGATTTCCATATCCCAGTAAGCACCCTTCACAAGACGAACCATGAACCGCCGCCCGTGGCGTTTGCCCATATCAGCCAGACAATCCAAGACGAATGGAGCGCGTTTCTGATAGGCCTGCACGACAACACCAAAGCCCTGCCAGTCCTTCAATTCTGGGTCAGCCGAAATGGCTTCGATACAATCCAAAGACAGATCAAGGCGATCAGCTTCTTCAGCATCGATATTCAGACCGATGTCGTACTTCGCGGCGTCCAGACAAAGTGCACGCAGACGCGGCACCAGTTCGTCCATGACACGCGTGATATTGCCGATCTCATAGCGCGGATGTAACGCCGAGAGCTTCACTGAAATACCAGGTCCTTTGTAGGGACCGCGACCTGCGGCCTCGATACCGATCTTTTCAATCGCTGTCTTGTAGGCTTGGAAGTAACGCTTGGCGTCGTCCATGGTCCGCGCTGCTTCACCCAACATATCGTAGGAATAGCTATAGCCGCGTTTCTCCCAATCGCGCGCACGTTCCAGCGCATCCTCGATGGTGCGGCCCATGACGAACTGCTTACCCATCACGCGCATCGCCTGATTGACGCTTTCGCGGACAATAGGCTCCCCTAAGCGCGCAACAATTCGGCGCAGCGCCGCATCAGGCGACTTGCCTTTATAGCCGTGCATGTTGACGACCTGTCCGGTCATCATCAACGCCCACGTCGACGCATTCACAAATAATGACGAGGATTTCCCCAGGTGACGTTTCCAGTCTGCCGAGCCCAGCTTGTCGCGGATCAGGGTTTCGCGAGTTTCATCATCAGGGATACGCAGCAGTGCTTCAGCGACGCACATCAACAACACGCCTTCGTGGGTTGAAAGGCCGTACTCGTGCAAGAATGCATCGATGCCACCTTTGTGGACGGTTTCTTCGCGGACGGCTTCAACCAGCCGGCGGGCGTAATTATCAATATTTGTGTGAGCCTGATCGCCGAGATCAAGCGCGCCTAAAAGTCTTTCGATACAGGCCGTTTCATCAGCGCGGTAATGGTCATCTATTTTGGCACGTGCAATGTTCGCAGTGTGCTCAGCGTTCTTGAATACCATAGACTTGGACACGATGTTCATCCCCCAAAAACTTTTGTTTCATTGAGACAAACATGATTCCTGAACGAAAGGAACTGGCATTTCATAATTTGCAGATACTAAAGTTATTTAAACTACTAATTTTAATTTTAATAGGTAAATTATCTTCTTAATTAAATATTATTAGCCAAAAAGAATACTATATTAACAACTTGCGGCGTCTTCCGCATAGTCTGATACGAAGTCTTCACTGGGCTGGATTGGCTTGATCACATCAATGAGCACACCGTTTGGATCCTTCGTGATAAAGTGACGCTGCCCAAAGTCTTCGTCGCGCAACGTTTTTAAGATCGGCAAACCCGCACGCTCAGCGGCAGCGTATTCTGCATCTGGATCGTCGACCTCGAAATTCAAGATCAATCCCTGGGATAATTTGCGTCCTTCTTCTGGAATGGTCTCATGCTTATAATCGAGGATAGCCAAATTCACGCTTTCATCCTCACTTGATTGCAAGTGCACATACCAATCGGTTTCAAACAGAGCGATAAAGCGAAAATGCTCAATATAGAATTTTGCCGTTCCGGCCACATCGGCGGTCTGGATCACAGGATAATAACTTGTCGTTTTCATGATGCTTGCTCCTCTCATTAAAAAACATACAATGTGTATGTAATTTTCATATAAACATACAGGCTGCATGTATGCAACAATCGAATACGACTAAAACCAATAAATCCCGGACTGAGCACACCAAGGCCGCCTTAAAGACTGCGGCTCGAAAACTCATCTTAGAAAAGGGCTATGCCGAAACCGGAACGCCTGAAATAGTCCGGTACGCCAAAGTGACGCGGGGTGCGCTGTATCATCACTATGCGGATAAGAAAGCGCTGTTCGAAGAGGTCATTGAGGATGAATGCGCTGCCGTTGCCATGCAGATTAACGAAAGCAGCATGGATGCACTGAGTGCCATCGATGCCTTAAAACAGGGTTCTGATGCTTTCATTTCAGCGATGGCGGGTAATGGCCGTACGAAGCTAATCTTGATTGAAGCACCGACCGTGCTTGGCCGAGAAAAATTACTGGAAATCGAAGACAGGCATACCCGCCAATCATTAAAGGTTGGCGTCAGCGAAGCCATGGAAGCTGGCTTCCTCGTCGCGCTACCACTGGATGCATTGATTGAAATCCTGAGCTCAATCTTTGACAGTGCTGCGCTGAATATTGAGGCCGGGATGCCACGTGACGATATCACGTGTGTGGTTCACGGGATCATTGATGGGTTGATGATCGAGCCAAAGTAACGGCTCGGGTCGATCTCTACTAGATGCGTGGGCAACCAACAAACTCGAGTTCAAGAATAGGATAGCGCCTAATTTACAATCTCACGGAGATCCCACCATCGACGAACATTGGGCTACCAGTCATAAAGGATGCTCGGTCAGAAAGTAAGAATATTACCGCATCGGCGATCTCTTCTGGTTCTGCCATCCGTTTAAGCGGATGCAGATTAGCAATAAAATCCTGCGTATCGGGATCGTCACCAGACATTGCCGTCTTTGTCCCACCAGGTAAAACAGCATTCACCCGAATACCGTCTGATGCATGCTCGGAAGCAAGCGATTTCGTAAAACCAATCATTCCCGCCTTTGACGCTGCATAAGCCGCCATACCTGGCATGCCGGCATTACTGAAACCGACAAAAGAAGACGTAAATACGATTGACCCGCCACCACACTTTCTCATAGCAGGTATCTGTGCTTTGGCCGCAAGAAATGCACTCGTTAGGTTTGTCGATATAACATTATTCCAATTCGACAATTCCATATCCGTGACAGCCCCCATGTCTCCGATAATTCCTGCATTATTAAACGCTCCATCAAGGCTCCCAAAACGAACTTCCGCTAAGTCTACAAGCGCCACCGCATAGCCAGAATCATTAACGTCTCCCGCAAGCCAAGTGGCAGTTCCGTTTCCTTTGTTATTTATTTGTCCTGCAATTGCTTCGAGTTCCGCCTCACGCCTAGCCCCGAGCACTACGTTTGCGCCTTGATCAGCACATAAGTTTGCCGCAGCAGCACCGATACCACTGCTGGCTCCGGTGATAAGGATCGTTTTCTTGATGAGTTCCATTAAATCTTCTCCTGAGTTGTGTTGCAGGAGAAAAGCATTTTAACCAACGGCACCCCACCCGATTATTGCGTTTATTCGCCAAGCGTTGCACCAGAAATCATCATGCCGACAAAGAAAGAAGCGTGGCAATTTGAGAGACTACCTGCATATCTGGGACATGCCCGAAATGGTTGGCGCGCAGCCGCCCCTCTTGGTCAATGATGATCAGCGAGGGTGTGCCCTTCAATCCGTAAGCTTCCATGGTTTTTGGAATTGGTCCGGTCCCCGCTTGATCAACACCTACAGGAAATCGCAATCGATATTCATGGATAAATGCCTTCAGCGACACAGGGGTCATCGCGGCATGATGTTCAAACACCGTATGAAGGCCGAGCACTGCAACGTCATCAGCCGGGAACGCATCATATACTTGTTGTATTTGTGGTAATCCATGCGACACACATCCAGGGCACAACATTTGAAAGGCTTCTATAACGACAACCTTTCCTCTGAGGTCTTTCAAAAATATTGACGCATCAGAATTAAACCATTCTGACACCATGAGTTCAGGTGCATTGGCGACTTGATCTGGAGTAGTCGACATTTTCTATTCTCCTTATTTGGGTGGAGCCACGACAACTCCACCCGCATCAACAATTATGACTATATTTTACCCGGCAAACTAAGATCGCCCGATGCAACATCAAATACATCCGTTATACATAAGAGTGGTGCATGGACATTGGCATTCACCTTTAGTGCAGAAGTCACACCATCATAGCCGATTCCATCGATGACAGTCCCTGGCGAAAAGGATGTGTGAATTTTAACCTCAGGCCCATTGAAAAGTGGAGTCATGCCTGGGCTATCAAGAAAAATCGGAAGGCCTGGCCACGTGGCTGGCATAGCGGGTGTTTCGCCTTTTGGAATATCACGCACACCCAGCGCACCCGGACCGCATTGCTCAGTTGGCGTAAGGACGATCCAATGGCTATGCCATTTTGTCCCATCATTGCCAGGATCACCATCTCCGTCTTCGTCATACAGCGGTGTATCATCAAAATCAGGATGGCTCGTTGCAGCCAAGGCCAGAATTCCCGTATTCCCCTCAAATCCGACGACCGACGGATCAAGTGATGTTGGCCAGACATACGAGAGTACCCCGGCCCCAGCCAACTGCCCTGTGGCTTCCGGAATTTTTGATCCGGCAACGCCATTCGTCGTCATGTGGAACGTCACGACACGGCCTTTCCGGTGGACATGGGCTGCAAGAATATCAAATGTCGCAACTTTGGACGTATCAGCAGTAGATTTAACGGCTCCTTTTTGGTTAATGGCATGGCTCGGATCTGCCGACGCGACAGATGAAACTATGGAGAGCGCAAGAACGGTAAGGGCTAATGTTTTCATTTGAACCTCCTATAAAAGAATTTGAGTACGTGGTTATTTTAATAATAGCGAGTCGATACTATTGCAAGTACTATTTTGAGTCGCTACTATTTCCCTATGAAACAACCACAGCAACACCGTATCCGTGATTTGATTGAACGGATGTCTCGTCTGAATTCAGCAGATGATTGGTCCGACACACTGAACCCAACACAATGGGCAGCGCTATCGTACCTCTCGCAGGCTAACCGGTTTTCACGTGCACCGTCTCAGGTCGCGGAATTTATGTCAGCCACCCGGGGAACCGTCTCGCAAACGTTAAAGGCCCTTGCCCGAAAAGAGTTTATTACGGAAGTTCGCTCTACGACCGACCGACGATGGATATCGTATGACGTGACGACAAAAGGTATCGATATACTGGATGGTACAAAAACCATCGACGACGCGTTAAAAGGAATCGATGCATCGACCATCGCATCTCTTGAAGATGGCCTGGAGAGCATGCTGCGAAAAGCCCTTGAGCTACGCGGTCGAAAGCAATTTGGGCAATGCCAAAACTGTAAATATCATCGAAAAGAAAAAATCGGTGGGCATTGCGAATTGCTGAATGAAGCTCTCAAATCAAATGAAACCCGACAGATTTGTCACGAATACCTTGAGCCATCGAACCATGCATAAATAACGACAACCGATCTTGAGATCCTCATACTGAAAAATCTTTCAGGTCGAGTTTCATATGTGGAATGAACCGGCCTACAATCGAACCGGAAGGCGTATCTTTCACCTTCACGAAGCCTATGCTTTTATAAAATTCAACGGCGTTCGGATCAGAATCGAGGACAAGGGCCTCAAGATTATGCGCCTGCGCACGCTCATGTAGCTTGTGCCACAGTAGCTTACCTATCCCGCTGCCGCGAAGTTCAGGTTCGACGAAAAACGAATGCACCACGCCTGTCTTCTTATCGTGATCGACGCTCAACGAAGCGCAACCGCATATACCATCGGCGTCCGCCACCCAATACTCATCTGCCTGCAAACGCTCAGGTGTTACAGCTAATTCGTCCCGACATGCATCCATAAAAGCATCATCGTAGCCGTTGGATTGCTTCGAGCGCATGGATAGGTCGCTTAAGATTTCACCTTCGTATTCTTGCGCCAGGCGTACAGTTATTTTGGCCAAATCTCCCATCTTATAATCGATAGCGATCCCAGATCATTCTTTCTTCCACCGCACACAGTAAGCCATCTGCCCAAACACCAACATTGGCTTGCTGACTAGCACCTCCAAGTCGTCGGGACAGCCATGACTTGTGCGCCTTGAATACGGGCATTCTTACGTTTTTGCCAAATCGTTCACGTAATGTCTGGTGCGCATCACCAATGCCGTCAACCAAGCCTAAATCAAGTGCGCGTCGTCCGGTCCAGAAAGCTCCCGAGAACAGGTCCTTGTCATCACTCAACTTTCCTTCACGACGCTCGGCGACATAGGCTTTGAAGCTATCATGCATATCCCCTTGAATGGCTTTGAGGCGTGTCACATCGGCTTTCTTTTGCGGCAAAAACGGGTCCATGAATGATTTATTATCGCCAGCCGTATGCAAACGACGCTCGACACCAATTTTCTTAATCACCTCAACAAAGCCCAGGCTTGATGAAATCACCCCAATCGAGCCAACAATTGAATTGTCATCAACAATGATTTCATCAGCAGCACACGCCAGCCAATAACCACCAGACGCCGCGACATCTTCACAGAACGCGATCACTTTAACATCGTGCTCAGCGGCCAGTTGGCGAATGCGTTTGGCAATCAGTGCCGACTGCACAGGCGAGCCACCAGGCGAGTTGATCAGCAAGGCAATCGCTTTGGCGTTCTTGGTTTTAAATGCACGATCAAGAATGTCGCCAACACTTTCCAGGGTCAGTCCACTGCGCATCGCCCCCATTTGGCCAATGACGCCACGAAGCGGCACGACCGGTACAATATGAGGCTTATCGCCTGTGACCCACTCTTTGATTTTCGGTGTTACCGTATCGGCAATGAAACCCATGATTATCTCTCCAGTTTTTTATCTGCTCATCAGATGGTCAGATGATTGCCATCTCGCAAGATCGCCTGTGCAGCATCCGTATAACTGCCATCTGCGTCATGTAAGGTCAGACTCCCCAGGATTATTTCCGTGGATGTTGCTCCTTTCACCGCTTGAACAATGGCGCGTTTTACAGGCCGTCCGTCGTCGACAGGCACACATTCAATAATTTTCAAATCACCATATCCACCGCCGAGCGCATCCAGAATTTCAGACACGCGGTCCGCCCGGTGAATAATGCTCAACGTACCTCGGTCTCTGAGATGGTCATTCATAAACAGTATCCAGGCTTTTAGATCAGCTGAACTTTCGATCGTGGCCAAAGCACGCGCCGGGTCTTTCGGGCGTTGACCACTATCGGCAGGCAGAAACGGCGGGTTCGACATTACATGATCAAACATCATGGCATCGACTA
>WASW01007845.1_pt1 | contig 14832 bp, 13 predicted proteins | sample 5698521 | NCBI WGS metagenome assembly WASW01 (sample SAMN11175560, study PRJNA528189) | sponge metagenome | isolation source: marine sponge | host: Leucetta | place: Antarctica: Western Antarctic Peninsula, King George Island | collected 2013-01
ACGCTGAGGGGCTTGAAGAACTTGAAAAAGCGTTGTTCCATAAGGGGATTCAAGGCACCCCAACAATGGATGAAGAAGCGCTCATTACGAACCTTCGCCAGCAACAAGCGGCTAAAAAAGCCTTATCGGCTTTGCGGATCGCCATTGAAGGTTTGGAAAGTGGCCTTGGTGCGGAGTGTTTGGCGGTTGATTTGGCGGATTGTCTCCGAGCCTTGGGAGAAATTGTTGGTGAAACGACTGCTGATGATTTGTTGAATCGGATTTTTTCGGAGTTTTGTATTGGAAAGTAAACCCAAACTTTCAAAGGGCGAATTGGTCTTATTATTGGATAAAAAATTATCCCTGCTGACGGAACTTTTCCAATTAGCAAAAAAACAGCTATCACAGATCAATGAGAGTGAATTGGAAACGGTCATTGATCAAAAGGAGCAGTGTGTCGAAGCAATGAAGCGAGCAGATACGGTGATTGCGCTCTGGCATGAAGAATACACACGCGAGCACAATGAGCGCGAGCAATCATTGTTGGCATATATTCAAATCGGGTTGCAGGATATTTTAGAATTGGAACAACAATTTGAAAGGCAACACCAACAGGAAAAAGCTTCGATTTCCGTAGAAATGGAACAATTGAGAAATCGGTCTCAGGTGAGAAATTATCTAGGAGATCGGAATCCGGCAGGAAAAAATCTCAGTTTTCGAAGGTAGAGATTCAGGATAAATCAGGAGGTGAATGTCTTTATCAGGCTACAAAGTGGAAGCGTTACTGAATAATTTTCGAGAGCGCTATGGCTATAAACGGATGGCGGAGCATCGTGTCGATTCTTTAGAAATTTCTGATGAAGCCCAGTATGAAGCCTCTCGTTTGCAAAGCTATCTGGCCCGCGCCAAACCTGCCGCACAGTGGGTCACTCCTCAAAAAATTCTCGAATTGATCGCGGATCAGGCGGAGTATGAGGAGATTGTCGAATATGAACAACAACGCCGTGCTGGTCTGTTTGTCGAACCAAACTATAGCCCTCCCAATCCTCCGCCTCGGATGGAATTGGTTCGTGATTTTTCAGAGATTATTGCAGAAGCCGCAAAAAGTGGAGAAACCCCATCAACTGAAACCCTCGCAATTGAAACAGAGCCTTCTTCTGAATCAGAAGAAGCGGCGGCTACGGAAAAGGAATCTGAGAAAGCAGGCTTTGCTTTAGATCTCGAAGGCGATGCCGTAATTGACGATTTTTTACTGGAAGAGGACAAAAAACATTCTGATGAAAACAATGTCATTTATGGCTTCGGAAAGATTACTCTCACGGCAATGAGAGAATTCGTTCATTCCAATCCTGATAGCGCAATCAAATTTATAACACAGCGAAATTTAGACGAGAAACCCTTATCCGTTGAAATCGGAGATGTCCACGAAACTTGGAGTCGCCGAGAGCTTTCTCGCCGGTTAATCCGGGACTACATCTTGGGTATTATGGATTGGGAAAATTGGCCGACAGATAAGACACTGATGGATATTTGGGTGGAGCTGCGGGATGCCATTTATGACCTGAATCTCAATAAATAGGGGCTTCTTTTTGTTGGATCAATGCTCTCAATTCTTCCAAACCTTGATGAGAACCCATTTCATAAAAACGGGTAAAAACCTCAAATCCGATCAACTTCTCAGAAGAGACAAGTGTTTGGTATAAATCGGCCAAATCAAAAGGGATGGAATGGCTGGCCTGTGCAAATGCTTTTTTACTGAAAATCCCCAATCCCCAGTCGATATGTTTCATGCCAGCAGTCGGATTTTGCTTATCATATTGCAGTAATTGTCCCTCCCGGAAAAGCACATTGCTTTGATCAAAATCGCCATCGTTTTGATAAACCGTCATCAGTGCCAGTGGTAATTCCGAGGTTCCAGAATGGTATTGTTTGAGGAAAGCGGCAATGATCGGACGGTAGTCAATATCGAGGTAACTATCTCCATAAAGCACCATAAATACTTCATCAAGGAGCGGAAACGCGTGGCGAACAGCCCCCCCGGTACCAAGCAATGTGTCGCCATCGTAACTGTATTTCAGATCAACTCCAAAATCCTCACCATTTCCGAAATACGCTTCAATTTGTTTCCCTTCATAACCGACACAAACGATAATATTGGTCAATCCCTGTTTTTTTAAAAGTTTCAGTTGGTAGGTTAAAAAAGGGCGACCGCAAATTGCCACCATCGCTTTGGGCAACGTTTCAGTCAAGGGTTTCAAGCGGGTCGCCAAGCCTCCTGCTAGAATGACAACGGGGATCTTCATGAGGCGATGATTCCTTTCGCGCCTTCAAAATCAAACTGAAAGCGCACTTCCTGCAATCCTGCTTTTCGCAAGGTATGGCGGAGTTTTGTTTTTTCTTCAGTATAAAACATGAGAAACCCGCCTCCACCGGCGCCAATCAGCTTTCCGCCAAGGGCACCGTTGCTCAAAGCCAAGTCATACCATTCATCGATTTGAGAATTGCTCATCCCTCCAGAACGTTTTTTCTTATGCTGCCAATGTTCGTTCATGAGGGCGGCAAACCCGATCAAATTTCCCTCTTCAAACGCTTGTTGACTGCGAAATCCCAGCTCCTTGACGTAATGTAGATTGTCAATCATGGCTTGATTGCTCTGTTTGCTTTTATCATCTTGTTCTTTGAGAACACTGGAAGCACTGCGATAAAATCCTGTAAAAAACAAGAGCAGATTGTCTTCAAGATTGTATCGTGTTTCTTCTGAGATTTTCAAAGGGGTTGCCTGGACTTTGCCATTCGGCAGAAACTTGAAACAGGTCAAGCCTCCATAAGCGGCAATGTATTGATCTTGTTTGCCGATCGGTTCTTTGAGGAGATCCAATTCGATATGGCAGGCCTGCTCTGCCAATTCTTCTGGATGCACCAAGTTTTTTTGATGCGTGTGCAGAGCTTTCAACAAGGCCGTCGTGAAACTGCTTGAAGACCCAAGCCCCGTGCCTGCGGGAAGATCCGCCATGCTCGTGATTTCGAGATAAGCAGGCTCGACATGGAGCAATTGCAAGGCGGCTTTAATGATCGGATGCCGTATTTCTTCGACGGATTTAACCCGTTCCATCTGAGAGTATTTGATGATCAAATCTGCGAAAAAAGTGTAATGGAGGGTGAGATAAACATATTTATCAATAGCGGCCGCAATCAGGAATCCTTCATGATTTTGATAATAAGACGGCAGATCCGTGCCGCCACCGCCTAAAGAAATACGAAGTGGACTGCGTGTAATAATCATGATGCTGTCTCTGGTTGATTGATCCAAGAAACTTGATTTTGGTGATAGATGGTTTCAATGACGGAAAGCACCTTTTGCGTGGACTGGAGACCGGGTTCGCATGTTCGGGATTCTTGAATTTCACGAATGAATTGTTCAAACTCAAGCTCCCATGAATGATCCGGGCCGGGGTATTCAAAAATGGTGGTGAGAGGCGGCCCCATTTCCGGTTTCATTTGATAGAAAGCCAACCGCTCTGTGCCATAACTTCCCCCCAACCCCTCAATCTGGAGTTTAGCGTTCTGTCCGGTAATTTCAAAAGAGAACAAATTTTTCCATTCAGTCCAGGTGGCTTGTAGTTGCGCTATTTTCCCTGTCTTGGTTTTGAGCGTCAAAAACGCATTGTCCTCGACGGGCATCTCCCAGAAATAAGTGGCACACCAGCCATGAATCTCAGCAAAATATTCTTCAAAAAACCATTGACTGAGATCAATCAAATGCGCTCCTTGATCCAGCAATTCTCCCCCTCCACTGATTTCAGGATGCGCTCGCCATTCTTTTTCATAGCCGACTCGTCCGCCATGACCGTAACGACCACGAATATAATAAAGAGGCCCCAGCATTCCTTGCTTGAGAAGGGATTTAGCTTTTTGCATGGCAGGGTGAAAACGGTGATTGAATCCGACATGCACACGGACATTCTGCGCTTCTGCGGCATTTGCCAGCGAGTTCAATTCTGCTGGTCGCCGCGCTCCCGGTTTTTCTAGCAAAACATGCTTTCCTGCTCTTGCCGCAACCAATGCCACCGCCGCGAGTTGATCGTGAGTTGTGGCCACAATCACGATATCGACTTCAGGCAAAGTCGCCGCTTTTTCCCAATCATCGGTTGCCTGCCCTCCGTATTCGAGAGCCAAGGTTTTTGCTCGTTCCAATTGAACATCTGCGGCCACGCACAATTGACCTTTGTCTTTCAAGGCGGCGGCTCGTTTTTTCCCAATCAACCCACAACCAATAATCGCAATCTTCATTTTTATGCTCGTTTTTCGAGGACTCCGGTATTTTCTTGGAGCCATTTCAGGGTTTGGATGATGCCTTGTTCAATCGTGAATCGCGGTTTTGATCCCAGTTGGCGAATTTTAGAACAATCGAGGAAAATGAAAGGATTGTCTCCGATCCACCCTCGTTCCCCGCCGGCATATTTCAATTGAGGTTCCAGCCCTAAATGGCGGGTAATGAAGTCAATCGAATGATTGATTTCAATATATTCATCAGTCCCCAGATTGAAAATATTGAGCGGTTCTTGGGCTTTTTCAATTGCATAAAAAATCGCATCCAAACAATCCTGGATATAGAGATAAGATTTTTTTTGATGGCCATCTCCTAAAACAAAAAGTTCATCTGGATTGGCGCGTAATTTTTTATAAAAATCGAAAACATGGCCGTGAGTATAACGTTCTCCCAAAATAGAAACAAACCGGAAAATCCAGCCTTGCATGTCAAATCCTTCACAATAGGCCGAAATCAATCCCTCACCAGCCAGTTTAGAAGCACCATACAATGAGGTTTGGACAGGAAAAGCGCAATCTTCCGGTGTGGGGATGGTCGGTGTTTCGCCGTAGATCGACCCGGTTGAGGAAAAGACGATTTTTTTGACGAGGTTGGCGCGCATCGCTTCGAGCACATTGAAGGTCGCAATCGTGTTTTGCTGTAAATCTTTTTCAGGGTGCTCGGTGCCAAAACGGACATCCGCATTGGCCGCTAAATGAAAGACAAAATTCGTGCCTCGCATTGCTGCTTTTAAGGCATCCGCATTGAGAAGGTCGTCTTGAATGAAAGTGAATTGAGGGTGCTGGCGGGCTTCTTCTAAAAAATCAAGGGTGCCGGTGGAGAGGTTATCATAGACGACGACTTGATGCTTCAAAGACAAAAGGCGATCCACGAGATTGCTGCCAATAAAACCGGCTCCGCCTGTCACAAAGGCTTTCATAATTGAAACCCCGCGCTGGTGGCATCCTTATAAAACATTTGGACGGTTTCCAGAGAATAATCGCTCAGGTTTTTTCCCACTAAATCGAGTTTGTCAATGATGGCATTGGTGGCTGTCAGAATGTGACATCCGATGGTGTCTGCCTGAAAAATATTGATCAATTCACGGGGGCTTGCCCAGAGCAATTCGGCCTTGGGTGCGACTTTCATGATTTCTAAAGCCTCTTGCATCACAGGAACTGGGTCGATGCCCGTGTCAGCAATCCGACCGGCAAAAACGGAGATGATGCTCGGAGGGCCGTTTTGCAACGCAGTGGTGACTGCTCGCACTTGTTCCAAAGTAAAAATCGCAGTGACATTCAATTGCACGCCTTGATTGGACAACCGCCGGATCAAGTCATAACTCGGTTCACTTTTTGTGTTGGTGACCGGGATTTTGGCATAAACATTTTTCCCCCAGGATTGGATTTCTAGAGCTTGTCGCTCCATTGCTTCAAACTCATCGGCAAACACCTCAAAGGAAATCGGTTTATCAGGAATCGCTTGTAAAATGTCATCAGCAAAGGCTTTATAATCGCGAATCCCTGCTTGATACATGAGAGTGGGATTGGTCGTAAATCCGCTGATGTAAGGATTTTTATACATGGCCAACATGCCGCTTTTTTCAGCACCATCGGCAAAAATTTTTATGTTCAATTCAGACGCTTTTTTCATGTTTCCTCATTTTAATTTATGATGTCTAAAATCTGGTGAAGGTGTCGCACAATAAAATTCGGTGGGCTGTGGAGTGCTTCCTCATAACCATAATCAATCCAAATGGTTTGACAGCCGGCTTCATTTCCCGCATCAATATCGCGCCAACGATCACCGACCACAAAACTTTTGTGGAGGTCAATCTGCCAGTCTGTCTGAGCTTGGAAAATCATGCCAGGTTTTGGTTTTCGGCACTGACATTGATCTTCGTTATCATGAAAACAGGCATAAATTTGATGGATAGGTAAGGTTGTTTTGATGTATTGGTGAAACGTTTCAACTTGTTGGAGACTTTGCCGCCCCCTCGCTACATCAGGTTGATTGGTAAAAATCATCAACAGGTATTCCGCATTTTTTAAGGTTTCGAGAGTTTCCTGAATCGTTTCGACCCATTTGAATTCAGCGATGGTTTGCGGAGGGTAGGGTTTCCCTTTTCTGACAATCGCTTGATTGATCACCCCATCTCGATCTAAAAAAATCGCCTTGTTTTTCATCTATTTTGTGGACTCCCATTTGGTTTGGCTTTGTTTGAGCAAAGGATGGCTGACCAAGAGATGCCAGATCACCGCTTGAAACGCTTCGGTATGCGGAGTGATATGATTCGCATTGACTGTCGGAATGATCAGGACGGTTTCAGAAGAAAGCGCCGTATAGCCGCCATCTTTGCCGACAATTCCAAAAATTCCGGCTCCTCTTTCTTTGGCGATTTCAATCGCTTTCACAAGGTTGGAGCTGACATTTTTTTCTAAGTTTCCTCCTCCGACAGACAAGATAAAAACCGCATCTTCTTTTTTCAGATGTGAGCCTCGCAACCAGTTTGAAAAAATACTATCCCAGCCATCGTCATTGGCGCGTGCTGTCAGCTCTGAAACATTATCGGTAGGCGCATAGGATTCAAAACCACAGATTTTTCTGAAATCGTTGACGGCGTGTCCACAATTCCCCGCGGATCCTCCGACTCCCAAGAAAAACAACCGCCCTCCCTGAGCACGAACCTGTGACAACCCTTGCGCGATTTGCTCAATTTTTTCAGAAGGAATCCGCTCGGTGATTTGAACGACTTCTTGTAAAAATGCCGCACTAAAATTTTCCATAGTTTGTCATAATTGGAGGGTTGATGGGTTCCATTTGGTGAGGCATTCTATGAATAAATGGAATCAAGTTAGAGTCTCTGGGAAAGGTGGGTTTCGATTTGCGTCAGAATATCCGTCAGGCTGTAACGGTATTTCCAGTCAGGATAGTGAGATTGGAATTTTCGGACATCGCTGATCCACCAGATGTGATCACCGCTCCTATTATCTTCGGTATAAGTCCAGTTCATTTTTTGATCAGTCATTTCTTCACAGATTTGAATCGCTTCAAGCATAGAACAGTTAGAGTGGCGGCTCCCTCCGGTATTGTACACTTCTGCGCTACGAGGATTTTGATAAAAATGCCAGAACATGTTGATCAGATCATAGCTGTGAATGTTATCTCGAACCTGTTTTCCTTTGTAGCCAAAGACTGTGTAAGGTTGACCCGTAATCGCACATTTGACGAGATAAGCTAGAAACCCATGCAATTGTGCTCCGGAATGATTGGGACCTGTCAGGCATCCTCCTCGGAAACAAGCGGTCTTCATATTGAAATAATGCCCATATTCCTGAACCAGCACATCCGCAGCAATTTTGGAGGCTCCAAAAAGACTGTGTTTGCTCTGATCAATACTCATCGTCTCATCAATCCCGTATTCAGCAAAAGGATGAGAAGGCTCCAGCTCCCAACGGTTTTCTTGTTCAATCAGGGGATAGGCATTGGGGGTATCGCCATAGACTTTATTGGTTGAGGTAAAAATGAAGACGGCCTCAGGCGCGTATTGCCGGGTCATTTCCAGAAGAATCAGGGTGCCGTTAGCATTGATGGTGAAATCAGTGAACGGTTCTTGAGCGGCCCAATCGTGGGAAGGCTGTGCGGCGGTATGGATGATTAAAGCAATCTCGCTTTCATATTCAGAGAAAATACGCTCAATGGCGGCTTCATCACGGATATCAACATCATAGTGAAAATAACCTGGAATCTGTTCTTTGAGTTCGTCTCGTTTCCATTTGGTTAAGGCTTCTTCTCCAAAAAATTGTTTTCGCAGATCATTATCAATCCCGACGATGGTGAATCCTTTTTCCGCAAAAAAATGAACAGCTTCCGAACCGATAAGTCCAGCGGCTCCTGTAATGATCGCAACTTTCATGAATGAAGACTCCGTTCCAAATGGTCTCTTGGTGAATATTTCTGCTCGCTATTTTCAGAAACTTCCTTGCTCTCACTGCTAAAGGAAGGTTTCTTTTATACCCTATTTTCTCTGCTTTGTCCTGATCAAGTGTGGTGAATCTTAAAATTTAATCTCTCATCAGCAACGGCTTCAGGAGGGTCATGTGTTGCTCAATCCAGGTTGCAATTTCTTCAAGAGTGTCGTCAATGGAATGTTGTGGTTCCCAGCCGGTGGTCTGCTGAATTTTTCGGCAATCGGAGACATAGTAAGGAATATCGGCTTTTCGTGTTTCAGGGATCGTTTCAATAGAAATTTGTTTCCCTGTAATCGTCTCGCAGAAACTGGTGAGTTCTTTGAGGGAGAGACTGCGTTTTGCGCCTCCTCCGACATTATAAATTTGGCCATTGTGTTGATCAATGTTCTGCAATTGCAGTTTGAGCAATTCATAGAGATCGGCGACATGCAAAATATCCCGAACCTGTTTTCCCTGACCGCCATAACCAAGATAAGACAAGGTTCCTCCAAAAATATGATGAGCCATCCAAAGGGCAATCACTCCTTGATCCACTTTCCCCATTTGCCAGGGAACTGTCAGAATACCACAACGATTGATAATCCCGCGCAGACCATACATTTCGATATATTCTGTCAACAATAACTCAGAAGCCAGCTTGCTCGCACCATAGAGAGAACGGGAACCGGTTAGGGGGAATTCTTCGGAAAAACCGAATGAGGATACTCCAGGAGTCGCGATGTTTTCTGCCAGGACAAAACGGTTGGGTTCTTCATGATAACTCAATTGATTGATCAATCGCATAGGATAGACGCGGCTGGTGGACAAGAAAACAAAGTCGGCCTGTTGTTGTCTCGCAAATTCTAAACAATTGACCGTTTCCATCAAGTTGGTATTGATCAGATAGGCAGGAGATTTTCCATACCCTGCCAAAACGGAAGGTTCTGCTGAACATTCGATCATCAAATCAAACGAATCCTCCAACGCCAGATCCTCCGAATTTCGGATATCCCCATGAATGAAACCGATTCCAGCGTCTCGGAGCCTGGAAAGATTCAATTCCGACCCTCGCCGTTTTAAATTATCCAAAACAGAAATTTGAGTCTGGGGAAATTCCTGCTTCCATAAAATAGCGAGATTAGAACCGACGAATCCGGCTCCTCCTGTGATTAAAATCGTTGAATACATCGTCGTTATTTTTGATTTTTGTCAGGGTAAGAGAGGGTTTTGTCTTTTTTATAATCTCCTAAAGACAACCATTTTTCAATCAAGCAATAGAGGACAATGAATAAATAACGGCTTCCCATTTCTTTTATTTTGAGCTTCGATTCTCCAACCGTGCGATTGGTATAGTTGTTGGGCAAGACGACATACGAGTAGCCTCGTGTGATCGCTTTGAGCGGCAATTCTACCGTTAAATTGAAATGATGACTGAGAAAGGGAGCCAACCCTTCTATGGTGTGTCGGCGATACATTTTGAAAGCATTGGTCGTATCATTATACCGCATTCCAAAAAGGAGACTAATGCCCAAATTGGCGCTTCGGTTCACGAGCAATTTGAAGCGGGGATAATCGGTGGTGTTTCCTCCTTTAATAAATCTGGAACCAAACACACAATCATACCCTTCTTTGAGTTTGTTGAAAAACTTCACCACATCCTGGGGAGATTCTGAACTATCAGCCATCACAATCGCTACCGCGTCTCCTGAAAAGTTTTCCAAGCCGTATCGAATGGCAAAACCAAACCCCTGGGGAAAGCGATTATTTAAATATTTTACCGGGAGGTATTGCGCTTCCAGTTTTTTTAAAATTTCTTCTGTACGGTCGGTGCTATTGTCATTGATGATTAGAATTTCACTTTCGATAGATTCTTCCTCGAAGGTATGGACTAGATTAGTGACGGTTTCTTCAAGGCACGCCTCTTCATTATAGGCAGGGATCACGATGGATAATTTCATGGCTTGGTGCGTCCAGGGTCGCTTTAGGTTTAGAAAAGAGATCTTCTTGAGTGAGTTTATGAGGGTTGCTTTTTTGCCGACTTTCCTTTCTCAGCCCAACGCATGAAAATCATCGCGGCAGCACTGAGTATTGCAAATCCACTGATTAGCGGGAGAACGGTTTGATTGTAGGCTAAACCGATCAGCATTCCCATCGTGACTGAGGTGATGGTGGTGAGGAAGCCAACCACCGCGGCTCCGATTCCGGCAATATGCCCCAACGGTTCCATCGCCAGCGCATTGAAATTTCCGAAAAGAATGCCGAGACAGAAAAAAGAGACCATGCAGTAGCTCATAAAGATCCATAACGAAAGAATCCCCGCATTGGCGTAAGCTCCTATCAGGAAAATGAAGGAGAGCACGGTGAGGGTGATAATCGCCCAATGGGAGAGCCGTTTCATCCCGTATCGCATCACCAAGCGGGAGTTCGTATAAGCCGCACTGCCGATGGAAAGAGCTAGGATCGCAAAAAAGAGGGGGAACAAATGTCCGAGGTTGTAAGTGTCCTGAAATATTTGCTGGGCAGAATTGAGATAACCGATAAACGGGCCATAAACCATTGCCGCGGCGAATGTATAGCCCAAAGAAATACGGTTGGTACACACTTCACGAATCGCCAAAATGATGCGTTTGAATGAAAATTTGACGCGCTTGTTTGGAACCAATGTTTCCGGTTGCCTGATGGCAAACCAGATGAAAGTGATCAAGGCTAATACCAGGAAGAGGCCGAAAATCATCCGCCAGTTTGCAATGATCAAAATCCCCTGACCAACTGAAGGCGCGACAGCAGGAATGAGGATAAAGATTCCCATGATCAGCGACATGATGCGGGCCATGTCATTCCCTTCGTATTGATCACGGATCAGTGCGATTGAAACGATCCGTGGCCCTGAAACGCCGAACCCTTGAAGAAATCGTCCCATCAGCATCACTGAAAAATTGGTGGCTGAGATAGCGATGAGACAGCCGATCATGAATAAAACAATGCCTGCGTAAATCGGCGGTTTTCGGCCAATGCTATCGGATAAGGGGCCAAAAACCATCTGACCAATCCCCAATCCGAATAAGAGCGTGGAGATAATCAATTGAATGTTATTTTCTTGTGCGACCCCAAGATCTTTTCCGATCTGAGGCAATGCCGGCAGCATTCCATCAATGGAAAGGGCAACCATCGCCGTCATCATCGCCATCAGTGTGATAAATTCAAGCAGGGGCAATTCAGAATTATGGTTTTTTTTATCCAATTTGTCTGGCTTTCAAACAAGAGTCGTGGCTGAAGTTTCTATTCCTTGGGGAAATATCAGGAATAGAAACTTAAAGGCACGGAGGTGGTTTATTTTAAAAGGGAGGATTTCTCATGAACAACCACTCGTGTTTCCGCAGGAGACGCATTTGAGGCAAGAACCGTTGCGAACCATGGTCAGTTGCCCGCAGGTTTCGCAGGACTCGCCTTCATATCCTTTCATTTTCGCTTCTTGTAGCTGATTCTCGCGAGGCCGTTGTGAACTCCAATCCTGACTGACGGCTTTAGAAGAAGCGGATAACTGCGCACTGTCTGACGGGGAAGACGCTAGACTGGCAAAAGTGGGAAGATTGACATCCATAAAATGACTCTCCTCCGGTTGAGCAGACCCATTGCCTTTAGATTCCCGATTCAAGGCAAGCTCATCCAAGGTGCGCTCTGCGACAATTTCTTCGTGTTCAAATTCGGGTTCGACTTGTTTCCGGGAATGCAATTCACTGGCTTGTAAATCGTCTTGTTTGATATGAGCAAGATCATCTCGGCTGAGGTAAGTCACCGCCAATTCTCGGAAGATATAATCAATGATCGAGGTGCTCATTTTGATGGCATCGTGGCCGGAAACCATTCCATTCGGTTCAAAGCGAGTAAAAACGAAGGCTTCGACATACTCTTCCAAGGGCACTCCATGTTGGAGTCCTAAGGAAATAGCGATAGCAAAGCAATTCATCATACTGCGAAAGGCGGCGCCTTCTTTGTGCATATCCAAAAAGATTTCACCAAGGGTGCCATCTGGATATTCCCCGGTTCGGAGGTAGAGTTTATGGCCTCCTATCGTTGCTTTTTGCGTATAGCCCTGACGACGTTGCGGCAAGCGCCGCCGCTTTGCCAGATAACGGTGGATGATTCGTTCTGCAATCCGAACTTCGGGAGCTTGTTCCTGATCGGCGGCAATGGCCTCTCTTTCTTCAAGTTCCTCTTCCCAGGCCTCGTCATCGATGCCGGTATTGAGTGGTTGGCTGAGCTTGCTGCCATCCCGATAAAGGGCGTTGCATTTGAGCCCCAATTGCCAGGACAAAAAATAGGAGTCTTTAATATTGGCAACAGAGGCATGTTCCGGGAGGTTAATCGTTTTGGAAATAGAACCGGAAATGAAAGGTTGCGCCGCCGCCATCATCTGAATATGGGCTTGAGGTAAAATGTAGCGTTTTCCTTTTTTACCGCACTTGTTGGCACAATCAAAAACGGCATAATGCTCTGCTTTCAAATGAGGCGCACTTTCAACGGTCATGGTTCCACAAATATAATCATTGGCCGCCTCAATTTCATTTTCAGAAAATCCCAATGCTTTGAGGATACTGAAATGATAATCGTTGAGTTGTTCCTCACTAAATCCCAGCGTTTTTTTGCAGAACGCTTCTCCCAGAATCCATTTATTAAACACGAATGTGATATCAAAGGCGGAAGGGAGCTGACATTCGATTTGCTCAAGGATCTCCTCAGTAAAACCTTTCGATTTCAAAGCATCTCTGTTGATACAGGGACTTCCCTGTAAAGTCGCTCGCCCCTTGACGTAATGAACGATGTCCTCAACTTGTGATTCGTTGTAACCGAGTTTCTCTAAGGCTGGAGGAATGGATTGATTGATGATTTTGAAATAACCACCCCCGGCCAGTTTCTTAAATTTGACCAACGCAAAATCAGGTTCGATGCCGGTTGTATCGCAATCCATCACCAACCCAATCGTTCCGGTCGGCGCAATCACAGTCACTTGCGCATTGCGAAAACCATGCTTTTGTCCTAATTTCAAAGCTTCATTCGAGGCTTCTTGAGCGGCCTGGAGCAAATCAGGGGGGCAATGTTGGCTATCAATCCCCACCGGTTTGGTGGCAAGCCTTTCGTACTCCGTTTCCGGCACCCGATTGGCGGCCCGTTGATGGTTATGAATCACTCGGAGCATGTGTTCACGATTGTTCTCATATTCCGCAAATGTGCCTAGCTCTTTGGCCATTTCCGCAGAAGTGGCATAAGAATTCATGTGCATGATGGCCGTGATTGCGCCACAAATCGCAGTCGCTTTTTCAGAATCATAAGGAATCCCTGTCGTCATCAAATAAGTGCCAAGATTGGCATAACCCAAGCCTAAAGTACGGAATTTGTACGATAATTCTGCAATACGTTCACTGGGAAATTGAGCCATCAGGACGCTGATTTCTAAAGTAATCGTCCAGAGCCTGACGGCATGACGGAAACTTTTGATATCAAAACCTTTTGTATCCGGATTTTGAAATTTCATCAAATTCAGAGAAGCAAGATTGCAGGCAGTGTCGTCTAAAAACATATATTCACTGCAAGGGTTAGAAGCCCGAATCGGCCCGGACTCCGGGCAGGTGTGCCATTCATTGATCGTCGTGTTGAATTGCAGGCCAGGATCGGCAGAAGACCAGGCCGCATAAGCAATTTGTTCCCAGAGTTCTGACGCTTTCAGAGTCTTACAGGGGACCGGGGCACGGCCTTCAGTGGCGGCGGTCACTTTCTCCGTTCGCCAGTAGAGATGCCAATCGTCATCCTTCCGCAAAGCTTCCATGAATTCATTGTCGATACGGATCGAATTGTTGGCGTTTTGTCCAGAAACCGTTCCATAGGCAGCCGAATTCCAATCGGTATCGTATTCCTGAAATTCAATGCCAGTGTAGCCTTGTTGGGCCAGTTGAATGATCCGCTCAATATAGTTTGGCGGAACTTGAGCTTTGTGAGCTTTTCGAATGACTTTGCGCAGGGTCTTATTTTTCTTACGATCAAATTGTTCTGCTTCGACTTCCCAATCATGAATGGCTTTAAACAATTCATTGAGGGTGGTGCGGATCGTTTTGGAACCGGCCACCAAAGCCGCAACTTTTTGTTCTTCAACGGTCTTCCAATTGATAAAGGCTTCCACATCAGGATGATCAAGATCGAGGCAGACCATTTTGGCCGCCCGCCGGGTCGTGCCTCCCGACTTGATGGAGCCGGCCGCCGTGTCTCCAATTTTCAAAAAAGACATCAACCCTGAAGAAATACCTCCTCCAGATAAAGGTTCCGAGCCTCCGCGAAGATCAGAAAAATTCGATCCGGTTCCAGAACCATATTTGAACAGACGCGCTTCCCGTGTCCATAAATCCATGATCCCGCCTTCCTGTACCAAATCGTCTTTGACGGACTGGATAAAACAGGCATGCGGTTGCGGATGGGTATATGCGTCTTTGGATTCTGTCAATTGTTCGGTTTCCGGGTCGATATAATGGTGTCCCTGCGAAGGGCCGGTGATCCCGTAGGCCCAATTGAGTCCGGTGTTGAACCATTGTGGGGAGTTGGGGG
>WASW01005909.1_pt1 | contig 14803 bp, 15 predicted proteins | sample 5698521 | NCBI WGS metagenome assembly WASW01 (sample SAMN11175560, study PRJNA528189) | sponge metagenome | isolation source: marine sponge | host: Leucetta | place: Antarctica: Western Antarctic Peninsula, King George Island | collected 2013-01
GATGTTTACCGCGCATCGGGTCCTGGAGGACAAAGTGTCAACACCACTGACTCGGCGGTGCGCCTCACCTTTGTGCCGACTGGAATGATCGTGACGTGTCAGGATGAAAAATCACAACACAAGAATCGCGAAAAAGCGATGAAGGTTTTGAGAGCCAGATTGTATGATGCAGAACAAAAAAAAGCACATGATGAACAGGATAGCGAGCGCAAGCAACAGGTTGGCTCGGGAGATCGCAGTGAACGAATCCGTACCTATAATTTTCCACAGGAACGAGTGACCGACCACCGAATTGGACTGACCCTGCATAAATTGTCGGCGATTATGGAGGGTGCGTTGGAGGAAGTTATCGATGCGCTGACTCTGCATTTTCAGTCCGAAGCACTTAAAGGCAGCAGTTAAAAAAGATGGATGCCAACATCAACTCATTTCTAAATTGGTCGCAAAACCAATTAGCCGAGGCGGGTGTGCTCTCTCCCCGATTGGATTCCGAAATCATACTGGCCCATACTTTGAACCTTTCACGAACTGATCTTTGGACGCAGGACAAAAGGGTTCTCAGCGAATCTGAAAAACAAATAGCGAAAAAAAATGTGGAACGGCGACTCAACCGAGAACCCATTTCCCTGATTGTCGGGCATCAGGAGTTTTGGTCTCTTGATTTTGTTGTTGATGAAAATGTTCTCACTCCCAGACCTGAAACGGAATTGCTGCTCGAAACAGCCTTGAATTGCATATCATCCCCCACTGCTAAAATTCTAGATTTGGGAACGGGATCAGGAAACCTTGCGGTGGTAATGGCGAAAGAGATTCCTGAATGCAAAGTTTCAGCGATCGATATAGACCCCAACGCTTTGAGCATTGCTAAAAAAAATGCAGCGCGTCATGGCGTGGCAGATCGGATTGAATTTATTTGTGCGGATTTAAGAAAAAACGATTGGTCGGGATGCTTCTCTATGATTTTATCGAATCCGCCTTATATCAAGTCCGCAGATATCCAAAAAATAATGCCAGAGGTTCAAAATTATGAACCTGGGAAAGCGTTGGATGGAGGTGTAACGGGTCTGGATTTTTATCGGGCCATTATTCCAATGGCCATTGATCGGCTTGAAGAAAACGGATTATTGATTTTAGAGATCGGCCATGATCAGGCAGATGAGGTTACAGCTTTATTGGATAATTTTTCATGTTACCAAAATGTTGAAGTGATTCAGGATTATTCGGGTTACGACCGAGTGGTCAAAGCACATAAGACAAATGGATAAAATAATCATAGAAGGCGGTAAGCGATTAGTGGGAACTGTGAAAATGAGCGGTGCCAAGAATGCGGTGTTACCGATTCTTGCCGCAACATTGTTGACCGAGGGCCGGAATGTCATTGATGGAGTTCCCGAAGTCCGCGATGTGTTGACGATGATAAAACTCCTGGAAGCTCTGGGAGCTGAAGTAGAAAGTTATAGTAACGAGAAAATAATCTTGGATACCTCCAAGGTAAATAACTCGGAAGCCCCTTACGATCTGGTTTCCACCATGCGAGCTTCGTGCATGGTATTGGGGCCACTTTTAGCAAGGCTGGGCAAGGCACGCGTATCCCTTCCAGGAGGCTGTGCCATTGGTGCTCGGCCCATTGACCTTCATATAAAAGGTTTGCAGGCGATGGGAGCAAAAGTCTGGCTGGAACAGGGCTATGTTCACGGTGAAGTGGACCGTCTGAAAGGAATTTCATTTTATTTTGATATGGTTTCTGTAACAGGCACTGCAAACCTTATGATGGCCGCAGTTTTAGCTGAGGGTGAAACTATTTTGGAAAACGCAGCGAAAGAACCGGAAGTGGTTTTTCTTGCAGATATTTTAAATTTGGCAGGGGCAAAAATTTCGGGGCAGGGAACAGATATTATTAAGATCAAGGGAACCACTTCACTCAAACCTGTTGAATGCACGATCTTCCCGGATCGCATCGAGACGGGAACCTATATGATTGCGGCGGCAATCACTCAAGGGGATGTGACAATCGAAAATTGCATACCGCAGCATGTAGAACCCATTACTCTGAAACTTCAAGAGGCTCAGGTCGATGTTGAAGTCGAAAAGAATAAAATACGAATAATAGGAAAGGGGCCTATCCGCGCTGTTAATGCGAGAACCCATCCTTACCCTGGTTTTCCTACCGATATTCAGGCGCAGTTCATGGCGTTGATGACATTGGCACAGGGACAGAGTATTATCATGGAGACCGTGTTTGAAAATCGGTTCATGCACGTTGCAGAATTAAAAAGGATGGGCGCCAATATCGTGTTAGATGGGCATACAGCTATCATTAGTGGAGTGAGAGGTCTTTCAGGTGCCCCGCTGATGGCTACGGACCTGCGTGCCAGCGCTTCATTGGTTCTGGCTGCATTGGCGGCTAAAGGTCAATCTGTCATTTCTAGAATTTATCACATCGACCGCGGTTATGTGAGTATGGAAGAAAAATTGTCAAATCTGGGTGCCGCGATACACCGCTTAAAATAAAGCCTTTCCCCGTTAGGGGATGTTGGTAAAGGGTAAAGTTTATGGACGAATCCCGACCTCTATACGATCAGGAAATTCACAGCATTGTGTTGTGGATGCCAAACTGGATTGGCGATGTAGTATTGACTCTTCCGGTTTTGCAATCCCTGCGTCGAGCCTATCCTACGGCTCGTATAACTGCCGTAGTAAAATCTCCCTCCGATGAGTTGCTTCTTGGACATCCCGCTATAACCACGGTACTTCCCTTGCCTTCCGGTTCGAATTCTGGACTTTGGACACGCATAAAGTTTGCCCGCAGCCTCAAAAAGTATCGGTTTGATCTGGGTATTGTTTTTCCTAATTCCCTTGGTTCCGCTTTTCTATTAAGTTTGACAGGAACAAAGCATAGGCTGGGATACAACACAGATGGCAGGGATATTCTTCTGACACATCCGATACCGACTACCAATCACCTGAAAAAAAACCAATATCGTGTTGAGTATTTTTTTAAAATTTTTTCGCCTCTAAAAATGGATGCCCCGGACACGGTTTTCAGTCCTGTTGTAAAGCAGGAGGGCGATATCTCAATCCGCAAAGCATTATTGAAGATAGGTTTGGATGAAGATGAAGAGTTTATCGCCCTGCACCCGGGAACGTCCAAGGTAGAAAGAAGCTGGCATGCAGAGCGGTTTGGAATTTTATGCCAGAAAATTTTTAAAGAGGATGGAATGAAAATCGTTTTATTAGGAACGCAATCTGAAGAAAAATTGTTGAATCGAATTAAAAACTATTGTCCCCCGGACAAGGTCAAGATTATTCCGGCAGTGAACTTGAGAGTTTTGGCGGGGGTTCTGAAAAAGAGCCGACTGTTTATTGGTAACGATAGTGGCATAATGCATCTTGCTGCTATGGTGGGTACACCCATTGTAGCTATATTTGGGCCTGGAAGTGTTGACACTACGGGTCCTTATATGGCACCTGAGAATTGCGAGATTGTTACAGAAAACTATTCGTGCTCACCTTGTCGCCAACGCTTTTTTAAAGAATGCAAACCGTCTCCGCACAAGAAACCTTATTGCTTGGAAGATATCACCGTGAAAAAAGTACACGAGGCAATTCACCGTCTTTTAAAAAGAATTTAGAGATTTATTTATGGTGGGTTGATGAATGATGCTTGTAGCTATTGTGGCGAGAAACTTAATTAGGTATTGGATTACTCAGTTTGTAAATTTGCATTTGATAATGTACCAGATGGCAACGACGTCGTCTTTCCATGTTATTTTCCAGTCTGATGATTTAACAGGGTTTCTACATGCAGTTGAACGGAATCTCCTAACGCAGAATAATCATATCCGCCTTCTAACATGGAAAGTATTCTGCCTTCGCAAACATCGTTAGCTACATCAATCAGCTGTCGTGTCATTTCTCCGTAGCATTCTGTGTTCAACTCGATCTGGGCAAGAGGATCGTTTTTATGGGCATCGAATCCGGCTGAAATAATAATCAGATCGGGATTGAACTTTTGAATTGCTGGAACCAATTTGTGTTCTATTGCGTTGAGATAATCGGCATCTCCCGAAAAAGCTCGCATGGGTAAATTCAAGTTCGACCCCAGTCCGTCTCCGGTTCCTGTTTCGTCCTCTCCTCCCGTGCCAGGGTAAAAAGGATATTGGTGGGTGCTGCTGTAAAAAATTGAGGAATCTTTATAAAAAGAATGTTGTGTTCCGTTTCCATGATGCACGTCCCAGTCAAAAATAAAAATTTTCCCGAGTTGTTTGACATCCTGAGCATAGCGGGCGATTACGCCGACGTTATTAAAAAGGCAAAATCCCATAGACCGATTTTGTTCGGCATGGTGCCCCGGTGGGCGCACTGCACAAAAAGCGTTGTCAATGGTTCCTTCTAAAATTTTGTCCAGGGCTTCCAGTCCTGCACCGGCACTCAAGAGTGCCGCTTCATGAGAGTCTGGACAAATTACGGTATCGGCATCCAGATTTCGAATCCCATTTTTACAGCTTTGCTCAACATTCTTGATGTGTCCGCTATCATGTACTTTGGCAATATCTTCTACAGTGGCTTTGCGGGGTTGAATTAAGGTAAGGTTGTTGTAAAATTTTGAAGATTCAATTTTCTCTTTAATTGCGGTTAATCGGCCAGGATTTTCCGGGTGAGGTTCGTTCTGATGCTTCAAATAAAAGGGATCTGAAATGTAGCCCGTTGTACTCAATTTTTATTTCCTGTTAGAATTTTTAATTTCATATTTACAAAACGAGAATATCAAAATAACAGGTTCTCTTCAACTTATCTGAAAATGCTCGATTTGAAAAAAAGTGAAAAACTAAAGATTATTGAAGAAAAGGCTTACGCTCTTGGCTTTGATGGGTTTGGGGTTGCCAGTCCGGAAATAGGAGAGGCAGGTGCAAATTTCAGTCAGTGGTTAGCTTTGGGATACGCTGGGGAAATGGCTTATATGGCTCGCGGGGAGGAAAAACGTTGTGACATAAATCTCGTGTTAGAGGGAGTCAAAAGCATTATTTGTCTCAGGACAAATTATTTCACCGCAGAAAAAGAAATGGATTTTCTAGACCTCCCTGAAATGGGAGATGTCTCCCTTTATGCGTTGAATAAGGACTATCACGATATCATCACGCCTCGCTTGAAGGAGCTTGAAAAAAATATTCAGGAAGAGTTTGCAAACTGTAAAACCAAAATTTATGTTGATACAGGTCCTCTCCTCGAAAAACCGTTGGCTCAACGAGCGGGTTTGGGATGGATAGGAAAACACACTAATTTGCTCAGTCAGGGAATCGGCTCTTGGTATTTTCTTTCTGAAATTTTAGTTGATGTCGCGCTACCCGAGTCGGAGGTGGCAGAAAACCATTGCGGCACCTGTCGCAGTTGCATCGATATTTGCCCTACCGATGCTATCGTTGCTCCTTATGTGCTGGATTCAAAAAAATGTATTTCTTATCTTACGATTGAACTCAAGGGAGTTATTCCCATTGAGTTTCGCAAAGCCATCGGCAACAGAATATACGGATGCGATGATTGCCAGATCGTTTGTCCATGGAACTCTTATGCAGTAAAAACAGACGAGCCTGCTTTTAAAGAGGTTGGTGATAATTTTTTGTTGACCGAATTGATTCTTATGGATGATGAGGAATTTCGGAGAAGGTTCAAGGGCAGTCCGATAAAAAGAATCAAGCGGCGCGGATTATTGCGAAACGTTGCGGTTGCCCTGGGGAACTCAAAAAATCTACAGGCTGTGCCATTTTTGATAAAAGCCTTAGAGGATAAGGAGCCTCTCATCCGTGCCCATACTGTTTGGGCTTTGGGAGAACTTTTGTTTTCTGAAAGCATACCTCTGCTCAACGAGAAACTGGCGACAGAAACCGAGTCTATTGTTTTGCAGGAATTAGAATGTTTGCGGAAACGACATCTTGTATGACGAATTTTGGGGATTTCAGAAGCACGCAAACAAACCGTTGAACCTGTCGGTGTCCCGTCTTATAATCAATAAAATTTAATCTATTTTCCATTTAGAGGGCGATGAGCGATTCAAGTGAGTTTCGATTTTTAAAAGCATGCAGGGGCGAACCGGTGGATAAAACACCTGTCTGGTTTATGCGTCAGGCAGGTCGGTATATGAAAGTTTACCGGGATTTGAAAGAGAAACATACATTCCTGGAAATGTGTAAAGCCCCGGAGCTGGCTTGCGAAGTAACCATGCAGCCTTTGGAGGTGCTGGATGTTGATGCGGCAATTATTTTTGCTGATATTCTTCTTCCGCTGGAACCTATGGGAACGGGTCTCGAATTTTCTGCTGGCGATGGCCCGGTAATACCACGGCCCGTGAAAGATAAAAAAGCAGTCGAAAAACTTTTGCCTGTCAATGCAGAAGAACAGCTTGGGTTTGTAGGCGATGCCATTCGACTGGTTCGCAAAGAGATTGATGGAAAAGTTCCGCTTGTCGGGTTTGCAGGTGCGCCTTTCACTTTATCCAGTTATATGATCGAAGGTGGGAAGTCCCGCGATTTTACCACTACCAAACTGATGATGTATGAAGCCACAGATGTCTGGAATCTTTTGATGGAAAAGGTTTGCATAGTGCTGGTGGACTATTTGAAAATGCAGGTCAATGCTGGGGCGCAGGCCTTGCAGATATTTGATAGCTGGGTAGGGTGCCTCAGTCCGCACGACTATAAAAAATATATTCTGCCTCATTTAAAAGGGGTTTTTAATGAGCTTAAAGACCTTGGAGTTCCTGTCATTAACTTTAGTACCGGCACATCGACCATGTTAGATACCGTGCAACAGGCGGGCGGTGATGTCATTAGTTTTGACTGGCGTATTGAAATTGATGAGGCGCGTAAAATTTTAGGCACCGACCAGCCTGTTCAAGGGAACCTCGACCCGGTCACCCTTTTTGCTCCCTTGTCGGTTATTCGAGAAAGGGTTCACGATATTCTGCGTCGTGCAGGTCCTAACGGGCATATTTTTAATTTAGGCCACGGTATTTTACAGCACACCCCGGTAGACCATGTCAAAGCGGTAGCCGAGATGGTTCACGAATTTAAATATGAGTGATTCTTCACCTCGCACCGGTATATTCCTCATGGCGCACGGAGCACCGGAATCCACGGATGATATCCCGGAGTATTTAAAAAAAATCTGTGGTGGCACGGAATCTACACCCGAAACAATCCAAATCATCCGCGACCGGTACGAACAGATTGGCGGCAAGTCGCCTTTAAGGGAAATAACCGCTGAACTTGCGGATCGGTTAGAAAAATTCCTGAATCAGGAAGGACCTCAATTTAAAGTTTATGTGGGGATGCGTAACTGGAATCCCTATATCCGTGATGAGGTTAAACGGATGAAAGAAGATGGGATTGAAAAAGTGATCGCCCTTTGCCTCGCACCGCAATTCAGTACATGGAGCACCCAGCTTTACTTCAATGCTTTTAAGGAAGCTCTAAAATGTTGCGACGGTGAAAATATCGATGTTCATTTTATCGCAAGTTGGGCCAACCATCCTCTTTTAATCGATGCGTTTGCTGAGAAGTATCGAGAGGCTCTGGCAAAACTGGATGAGGAATCCGTTTACACGATATTCACAGCTCACAGTATTCCTTCAGAATCGATTGACCTTGGCGATCCCTATGCTCAGGAGTTTAATAAAACCGTCCAGTTATTGGTAGACCGAGTTAAACCGAATAACAGGTATCAAGCGTATCAAAGTCAAGGGATGATTCCCGTTCCCTGGCTGGGGCCGACGGTTGAATCTGTATTAGATAAAATTTCCCGAATAGGTTCCAAAACAGTATTGATAGTTCCTGTGGGATTTGTTTGTGATCATGTAGAAATTCTTTTCGACATTGATATAGAGTTTAAAAAATATGCCACAGACAAAAAATTAAAACTTCATCGAACAGAATCTTTAAACTTCTCTCCTACATATATTGAAGCGTTAGCTTCGATAGCCTGGGAAGCAATGGTTTAAAATTTAGCAAGCAAACTCCTTCCTCAAAAAAACTTATGAATCTGGAATCATTAAATCCGCAACAATATCAAGCCGTGTGCCATAGCGAAGGGCCTTCAATGGTGGTAGCAGGAGCGGGGTCGGGCAAAACACGCATTATCACTTATCGCATAGCACATCTGATCCGTGAACGGGGAGTTGATCCTGAAAGCGTTTTAGCCATCACCTTTACTAATAAGGCGGCGGGTGAAATGAAAGAGCGCATACGAGGCATGCTCGCTCGTAGCGGTCCTGCTCCATGGGTTAGCACTTTCCATTCATTCTGTTTAAGAATGCTGAGAAAACATATTTCGGAATTGGGTTTTTCTAATGACTTCGCAGTTTATGATGCTCAGGATCAGTTGACCCTGGTGAAGCAGTGCATGAAGGCCGCTCAAATCAGTACCGATGCTTTCCCTGCCAAATCTCTTTTGAACCATATTAGTAGATTTAAGAACGACTTCGTTCTCCCTGAACAGCTAGATTTAGATAACATGTCTTATGGAAACCAGATGAAAGCGGCTGAACTTTACCCTGTTTACCAGGCCGCTTTGAAATCAAACAATGCATTGGACTTCGATGATTTATTGGCTTCCACAGTCAAATTGTTTCAGCAGGTTCCCTCATTGCGTGAATATTACGATAAAAAGTTTCAATACATTTTGGTTGATGAATTTCAGGATACGAATGCAGTTCAGTATGAGTTGGTGCGTTTGCTTTCAATGGATATAAATAATGTCTGCGTGGTAGGGGATGACGATCAAAGCATTTACAGTTGGCGGGGCGCAAACATAGAAAATATTCTTAATTTTGAAAAAGATTATCCCGGCACTACGGTTATCAAGCTGGAAGAAAACTACAGGTCAACTCAGAATATTTTAACAGCTGCTGGAAATGTGGTTCGTGAGAACCAGAGTCGCAATGAGAAAACCTTGTGGACGCAGAACGAAAAAGGCGAGCCCATTATCTGCTATCGTGCAGAAGATGAAAGAAGTGAAGCCGAGTTTGTTTGTGATCGCATTCAAAATCTATGTCAGGAAGAGGGATTCGCTTTTAATGAAATTGCGATTCTATATCGCACCAATGCGCAGTCCAGGGTCATAGAGGATATGCTGAGAAAGGCTGAAATACCTTATCAGGTAATTGGCGGCCTGCGCTTTTATGAGAGAAGAGAAGTAAAAGATGTGCTTGCCTATATGCGGGTGCTTATCAATCCCGCTGACTCGGTATCGCTAAAGCGCATTGTCAATGTTCCCGCTAGAGGAATCGGTAAAACGTCTTTGGAAAAAGTAGAAGCCTATTGCAGAGAAAAGGGTTTCACTTTATTAGAAGGACTTCGCCAGGTAGGACAGGAAGGATTGCTAGGGGCCGCAGCTACAGGGAGAATTGCAAACTTTATCAATATTTTGGATCATTTAGATGCAGTTTACAGGCAGTCAAACCCTTTGGAACTATTGGCAGAGGTGATTGATCGATCTGGATATGCAACTATGCTAAAAAAAGAAGATACGCTGGAAAGCAAAGGCAGAATGGAAAATCTGGACGAACTGTATTCTGCCGTCGAACAATCCGTAGAAAATGAAAACGGTACATTGCGAGATTTTTTAGATTCTACCGCACTTGTGGCGGACCTGGATAATCTGGATGATGAACGCGGAGTCCTGCCTCTTATGACTTTGCATACTTGTAAAGGATTGGAATTTTCAGCTGTGTTTTTAGTGGGGATGGAGAACGGACTCTTGCCGCACGCGAGTTCCATGTCAGACTCGGCTGAATATGAGGAAGAGCGAAGGTTGTGCTATGTCGGATTCACCCGTGCAAAAAAAAGATTGTTTCTTTCCCACGCAAGGTGTCGAAGAATATATGGCAACACCTTCAATTACCTTCCCTCGGATTTTTTAAATTCTATTCCGAGTGAAGTTATGGAGCGTGTTTCAAATACTCCAGATTATAAAATGAATAGTCCCACGCAATTTTCAGATAATGCAAATACCTCTTTCTCAAGCGAAATAGAATCCGCTAAGAATTATCCGGTCGGGACTAAGGTTTTACATCCAAAGTTTGGATCGGGAATTGTGATCAATCGATCAGGAGAGGAAGAAGACTTGAAGCTGGAAGTATTTTTCAAAGATGGGCATGGGAAAAAGAAACTTGCGGCGAAGCTTGCGAATCTTATCATCCTATAATGTCATCTTACTGGAAAGGTTATTTTAAACAAGGGGGTAAAATGGTCAAAATATCTCGATTAAGTTTTTCTGGAATAATTTTTCTTTTGTGTTTTTTTCTTTCTGTTGCAGTTCTTGCAGCGGGAGATGCAGTTCCTTTTTCAGGGATTGTGAAAAAAGTATCGCTGGATAAAAATAAGGTGGGGATTAAAGACCCTGATACTAAAAAACGGTTCACCGTTATCGTGACCGAAAAAACCAAGCCGGATGGATTGAAGACTCTGGGAGACCTGAAAAAGAAAGACAAGGTTGAAGGAAAATATACCGTCACAGGCGCTGGTTTGTATATTGCCTTGGAATTGATGAAAAAATAGTCTAGCTATTGGCGGGAATTTCTTGTGGGGATAATAGGTTATTTATTTTTGCTTTGCCACCGGGGGGCAACCTGAGGCTCAGGCAGATTCGGTCTTCTGTGTAATCTTCCTTGACGATCAGAGCAAATTTTCTGATTTGAGAGATCAAGCCAGCCTGAGAATGTTCCAATTCCAGTTGCCAGGGTGACATTTTTTTCTCGTATTGAGCAACTATTTTCTGTCTTAATGCGTCGATTCCCTCATCCTTTTTGCAAGAAATGCTTATTGCAGAAGGAAATTTTTCGTGGCCTCTGTCTAATTCTTCGATGTCCTCTATCGAATCAATTTTATTGAATACAAGAATAACATCTATTTCATCCATTCCCATTTGGCTCAAAAGGTCATCGGTAGTTTGCATTTGACTCTTGTATTCAGGGTGGCTGATATCTACGACATGGATTAGCAAATCTGCATCCCGGACTTCGTCCAAGGTGCTTTTAAATGATGCGACCAAGTCATGTGGCAATTTATTTATCAGGCCTACGGTGTCTGAGAGTAAAACGGGATAGGGGAAATTCTTTTTAATTTTTCTAACAGTGGAATCAAGGGTTGCGAATAACTTGTTTTCGACCCATGTGTCTGCGCCTGTGAGTTTATTCATTAAGCTGGATTTTCCTACATTGGTGTAACCTACCAGAGCAACTTTAAAAGTTCCTTGTCGACTTTTTCTTTGAGTCTTTTTCTCTCGATCAATTTGTTTGAGCTTTTTTTCGAGCTTGTGGATTTCATTTCGGATCATTCTTTGGTCAAGTTGAATCTGAGTTTCGCCAACATCTTTCATGCCGATGCCGCCTCTTTGCCTGGAAAGGTGTCCCCACATTTTAGCAAGTCTTGGAAGTGCGTACTTCAATCGAGCTAGTTCGACCTGGGTTTTAGCTTCCCGAGTGCGGGCATGGTGGCTGAAAATTTCAAGAATCAGCCAAGGGCGATCGATCACCCGACATTTCAATATTTTTTCCAGTTCGCGATTTTGTCGAGGTGATAATTCTTCGTCAAAGACAACGACTTCGGGTGAATGGTGGAGGACCGCCTGTTTTAGTTCTTCCACCTTCCCGCTCCCCAAAAATGTTTTGGAGTTTATTTCAGTCAATCGCTGGGTCAATTCTGCGACAGGTTCATATTCGGCGGTGGTAGCAAGGCCTGTTAGCTCGTCCAATGAAATTCCAGAGGAAGAGAAGTCTCCGGGTAGCCGAACTCCTACAAGGATTGCCTTGGTCGAAGAAGATTTAGAATGTTCAGACGATTCTTGTTTCACGAATCGAAGGAGAATTTAAAATGGTGAGTCGTGTAAAGTTTCATAATGTTTTCAGGGGAGTAATTTCGGAAATCCATTTGCCGTTCAGGTTTTTAATGTGCTGGCTTTTAACTTGATAAATTTTTCATTTTTGAGACCGTGGCATTGTAGCGTTTGAACTCAAAGTGGGAGCCGGGTTAAAGAGTGGAAATATCTATATCTTATAATTATAGCAACTTATCGGACGATTTAAGTGGAATTTGATATCAAACTTGTACGCGGCTGGAAAAAAGTCTAAATTTGGAATAAAACAGGAGTTATTAACTCAGGGCAGGGTATTATATTATCTAAAAGTCTTCAGAAACCTTACAAAAATTTAAAATGAAAATAAATTTAGTGGATGCTGTCAGCGAAAACTGCTTTTCTATCGATGACGGACAAATCCTATTCGATTTGGCATTTCCTGAGCTTAAAGAGGGAAGGTCGGTTGAGATCGATTTTAATGGAGTAAAGTCCGTGCTAACCCCTTTTTTGCACAGCTCTATAGGGAAACTGCTGGAAAGTTTTGCCAAAGAAACGGTTATGGAAAAACTGGTTTTTTGCAATATTTCACAGGAGCAATTAAAGCAGGCCAATAATTACATCAATCGCATCGATCAAGAGCAACTCCAAAGCTCCTCCAGAGATTCACTTAGGGAATTATTTGAGGAAGATGAGCTAGGCGATATCGGATTATAAGAAAATGTTTTTTTTTGAAAATAAGGAAATCAAAGAACGCAAAAAAGAACTGAGCTTGCAGCCGAATGACCCCGCCGCACATTTTAATCTTGGCACGGCTTACGACAAAGCAGGAAAACTTCACGATGCCATCAAGGAGTTTGAAGAAACTATAAAAATTCATCCCAATTCAGCCGAAGCCTATTTTAATCTCGGTGTTCTCTACGAGAGCGTGAATCAAGGGGAGAAGGCTATCGTGCATATTCTTAAAGCGGGAAACCTGTTTGGGGATAAAAATGACGCGGTCAATAAAATGGAATCACGAAGGTTGTTAAAAGAATTTTATAGAAAGTTTGGGTTTAAACCTGAAGACATTGAGTGATTATCCGCCGATTTTAATGAAAGCCTATTTGTAACCTAACTGGCGGATGGCTTCATAGACAACGATGCCCACGGCATTGGCAATATTTATGGAGCGAACCCGGTCATCGTATTGCGGGATTCGATAGGTTGCCTGTTGATTGGATTCCAGTAAGCTTTTTGGCAGGCCACGAGTTTCGCTTCCGAAAAACAGATAGGAGTTTTCCTGAAAAGAATGTTCAAAAAATTCACGTTGTCCTTTAGTGGATAAAAATATTTTTGGGGTATCGGGTTGGATTTTTTGCAAAAAATTATTCAGATCAGGGTGAATCTCAACTTTTACGAATTTCCAATAATCCAGACCCGCACGTTTCAATTTTGCATCATTTATCTCGAAGCCCAAGGGTTCAATGAGGTGCAAGGTGGCCCCCGTTGCGAGACATAATCTTCCAATTGTCCCTGTATTCATGGGGATTTCTGGTTCGACTAAAACGATATTAAGATTATGAGGCATAAAAATTTCTGATTAAAGAGGAGAAAAAGATTGGATCAGCATGAACAGTTCTTCAATTGTCCTCATTGTGCGCAAAAAATATCCATGCTGATCGACTTATCGGTGCCAACGCAAAACTATGTCGAAGATTGCGAAATATGTTGTCGTCCTATCGAAATCAGTTATCAGGTTGACAATGACGATGTGATTATTTTTGAAGCAAGTTCTTCCTGAAAGTTCTCCACGTTAAGATTTTTTCTTCGTCTTTTTACGTTTTGTTTTTTTCGCAATCATTTTTTTAACTTCATATTTTTCCTTGCCTTTCCAAGTGATTTCCAAATAGGGAGGTAGTGGAGTAATTTTTATCATGTCATCCTATCGCCTTTTTAAGACTTTCTTCGAGTCGGGAAGCATCGAGGTTTTGTCCGATAAAAACCAGTTTGTTTTCAGGAGTGTTATTTCCCCAGAGTTTATCAAAACGTCCTTCAAACATCATATAAACCGATTGAAATATGTAGCGCTTGGTAGAATTTTCAACATTTAGAATGCCTTTGCTGCGAAAAACATTCATCCCTTCAGTTAAAAAAAGCATTTGCAACCAAAGTTTCAATCTATCAGGATCGACAAACCCTGGGAAAGCCAAAGACACAGATGAAATTTCTTTTCCTGGTTCATGGTGATGGGAAGAAAAAGAATCTATATCCAAAACATTTTCTATATCAAAGCCGCCTATATTGAGTATCTGATCTAAATCAACTCCCGCATGCGTGGTGTGGAAAACCTTTGCAGTCGGGTTGATCTGACGCACCTTTTTTTCCAAGTCTGTCAATTCATTATTGGAAACTAAATCGGTTTTGTTTAGCAAGATTACATTGGAAAATGCAATTTGTTCCCAAACAACTTCCTGTTCATTAAGGTTGTTGTGGATATGTTTCGAGTCTACCAAAGTGATGATTCCATCTAGTACCAGCGATTGCGACAAATCATCTTCGACTAAAAAGGCCTGCGCGAGAGGGCCGGAACTGGCCAGGCCCGTGCTTTCAATTATTATATGGTCGAAGTCCTGCTGTTTTTCCAACAGGCGATTTAAAGTTTCAATCAGGTCTCCGCGAATAGAGCAACAAATGCAACCATTGCTCATTTCAAATATATCCGCATCGGCTCCAATAACAAATTCGGAATCAATACCTATTTCGCCAAATTCATTTTCAATTACGGCAATTCGTTTTCCATGATTTTGCTTTAGGATATAATTGAGCAGGGTGGTTTTCCCGGAACCCAGAAATCCAGCTAGCAATGTTACGGGCAGTTCCTTAATTTTTTTTGGTGGATTCAACGTGCAACAGTTAGTAAAGTTTATTTTTATGAAATACGCCAGAAATTGGATCATAGCAGAATACCAAAACCTTA
>WASW01065982.1_pt1 | contig 14793 bp, 12 predicted proteins | sample 5698521 | NCBI WGS metagenome assembly WASW01 (sample SAMN11175560, study PRJNA528189) | sponge metagenome | isolation source: marine sponge | host: Leucetta | place: Antarctica: Western Antarctic Peninsula, King George Island | collected 2013-01
CTGGCTCTAGTGCTGGCTCTGGAGGCGCTACTGGGGTTTGAGCAGGAGCGTCCGCAACCCGGCAAACCCCGCCATTATCGTCAAGACACTGCTCATCGATCAGCTTGCCTAAACTCCCATCATCGCATTCACAAGCCTCCTCTGTCTGTCCTTTCACAAACGGGGAGTTTGCCAAGAATAAAGGGAGCATCAGCAAAAAAATAACGAGCGGTTTCATATCAAAAATTCTAACAAAGCTGGGTGGAAATTGACATATTTCTTATTTTGCAATACATTTTCATTCGAGTCAAGCAGGCTCGCTTGAGCTGATCCAATAACCCGAAACGATACCACGATGCCTACCATTCAAAGCACGATTGATCGCTCTTCTCCTGACTATGCAAAAAATGAGCAGGAAATGAGATTATCCGTGGAAGATCTCAAGAAAACCGTTGCCAAAATCGCTGAAGGGGGTTCGGCCAACGCACGGCAAAAACACCGCGACCGTGGAAAATTACTGCCACGAAATCGGGTCAATCTCCTGCTCGATCCAGGAAGCCCTTTTCTCGAATTGTCGCAATTGGCGGCTAAAGGACTCTACGACGATGCCGTGCCCTCAGCCGGTTTGATTACCGGCATTGGCCGGATTCACGGGATGGAAGTCATGATCGTTGCCAGCGATGCCACGGTCAAAGGAGGGACGTATTATCCCCTCACGGTTAAAAAACATCTCCGTGCTCAAGAAATCGCGCTCCAGAATCACTTGCCTTGTATTTATCTCGTGGATTCAGGAGGCGCATTTCTTCCTTTGCAAGATGATGTCTTTCCAGATCAAAATCATTTTGGGCGAATTTTTTACAACCAAGCCAATTTATCCGCAAAAAAAATTCCGCAGATTGCTATCGTGATGGGATCGTGTACGGCTGGAGGCGCCTATGTGCCGGCGATGTGTGATGAATCGATTATTGTCAAAAACCAAGGAACCATTTTTCTAGGAGGCCCGCCCATCGTCAAGGCGGCCATCGGCGAAGTGGTCACTCCTGAAGAATTGGGAGGCGGAGATACCCACAGTCGCATTTCTGGAGTGACAGACCATCTGGCGCAAAATGATGCGCACGCCTTGGCCATTGCCCGCGAATTGATTTCTCATTTGAATCAGAAAAAAAAAATTCCCGTCCAAACCAAAAAACCAGCAGAACCCCTCTATTCCGCAGAAGAAATGTATGGGATTGTGACAACGGATTATCGTAAATCTTATGATATCCATGAAGTGATTGCTCGGCTTATTGATGGCTCCGAATTCCATGAATTCAAAGCCTTATATGGCACCACGCTGGTTTGTGGTTTTGCCCACATTCATGGCTATCCCGTGGGATTTGTGGCCAACAACGGGATTCTGTTTTCTGAATCGGCGCTCAAAGGAACCCACTTTATTGAGCTTTGTGGGCAACGGAACATCCCTCTGATCTTTTTGCAAAATATCACGGGGTTCATGGTCGGAAAAAAATACGAAGCAGGCGGGATTGCCAAAGATGGCGCAAAAATGGTCACTGCCGTTGCGTCTGTCAAAGTTCCTAAATTTACCATTATTCTCGGAGGCTCCTTTGGTGCCGGGAATTATGGGATGTGTGGGAGAGCCTACAATCCGCGCTTTTTATGGATGTGGCCCAATGCTCGGATCTCGGTGATGGGAGGAGAAACCGCGGCTTCCGTGCTAGCGACCATTCGCAGAGACAATTTTGAAGCAAAAGGAGAACACTGGTCGCTTGAGGAAGAAGACGCGTTTCGGGCGCCGATTCTCGAACAATACGAAAGGCAAGGCCATCCGTATTATGCGTCCGCTCGCTTGTGGGATGACGGGATCATTGATCCGGCCGATACGCGAATGATCCTCGGTTTAGGGCTGTCCACCGTGTTCAATGCCCCTCTTGAAAAAACGGACTTTGGGGTCTTTCGAATGTAATGGACAACTCCGTTAGGTTTTAGGAAAATCATGTTCAAAAAAATATTGATCGCGAACCGCAGTGAAATTGCTTGCCGGATTATTGAAACTTGCCGACGGCTGGGGATTCAGAGCGTGGCGGTTTATTCGGAAGTTGAAGCCAATGCCCGACATGTCCAGATGGCGGATGAAGCTCATTGTATTGGAGCGGCGGCTCCTGGCGAATCATATTTGCGGATGGAAACCATCCTCTCCGTAGCTCAGCAGAATCAAGTCGAAGCGATTCATCCGGGCTATGGGTTTCTTGCGGAAAATGTCGAATTTGCTTTGCAATGCCAGGAAAAAGGGATCGTTTTTATCGGCCCGTCCCCGGAGGCGATTGAAGTGATGGGGTCTAAAAGTCGAGCGAAACAACTGATGGAGGAAGTCGGGATTCCGGTGGTACCAGGTTATCACGGCACGGAGCAAGACCCCGCATTTTTGCAGGCGGAGGCTCAAAAAATTGGCTACCCTTTGATGATCAAAGCCGTCGCTGGAGGCGGAGGGAAAGGGATGCGTTTAGTGAAAAATTCAGCAGATTTCCTGAGTCTGCTCGAATCCGCAAAACGGGAAACACGGAATGCCTTTGGTGACGAAAACATGTTGCTGGAGCGTTTTGTTGCCACTCCGCGGCACATCGAATTTCAAATTTTTGGCGATGAACAGGGCAATGTCGTGCATTTGTTTGAACGAGAATGTTCCATCCAACGCCGTCATCAAAAAATCATTGAAGAAACCCCGTCGCCTTTTCTTAGTAAAAACTTACGTTTTCAAATGGGAACTGCCGCGATTACTGCCGCTAAAGCGATTGATTATGTGGGGGCGGGCACCATTGAATTCCTTGTCGGAGCGGATCATTCTTTTTATTTCATGGAAATGAATACCCGCTTGCAGGTGGAGCATGCGATTACAGAAATGACCACGGGGTTTGATTTGGTCGAATGGCAGTTACGAGTTGCCAATCATGAAACATTGCCTGTTCAGCAAGACCATATTCGGCAAGAGGGGCATGCCATTGAAGTCAGAATTTATGCGGAAAATCCCAACAATCAATTTTTGCCTTCCATCGGGAAATTGCATCAATGGGTTCATCCTGAGGTAGGCTCGCGGCTCCGGGTCGATACTGGAATCAATCAAGGAGACGTGGTTCAGATTCATTATGATCCGATGTTGGCGAAACTCATTGTTTGGGATGAAAACCGTGCCAATGCGATTCAGCGTTTGCAAAATGCGCTTGCTCAAACCGGGGTGATGGGAGTGACCACCAATATTCCATTTTTGCATGCTATTGCCAGTCATCCGAGCTTTTTGGAAGGCAGCATTGATACTTTATTTGTCGATACCCACTTGGAAGAATTGTTGCCAACCCCATCAGAACCGCCTGAACTCGTCGTTTGGGCAGCAGCCATTCAAACCTTGCTCCGGCGTGAGTCTCAAATCAAACAGGCCGCTCTCGAATCTGGAGATGCCCACTCCCCCTGGAATCGCACCGACCATTGGCGCATGAACGGGCAGGGGTATGAAAATTTAGAATTTCGTAATCGAGACGATCAAACGTTTTCTGTCCAAATTCATAAGGAGCAGGAATGCTACATCATCACTCTGCCACAACGATCCGTTTCCCTGGCAGTCAAAGCCGCCCGGCCTCCTTTCCTAACGTTGCAATATGAGGGCAAGCAGGAAACTTTGATGATCTTGCAACAAGAGCGGAATTGCACCGTGGTGGTTGGACAGGAACGCTACGATTTGTCCGAAGCCGATCCATTTTTCATAGAAACTGAAACGACTGAAATCACCGGACAAATCAAAGCGCCGATGCCTGGACTCGTAGGGCGTCTTCTTGTTGCTCAGGGAGATTCCGTCAAAAGCGGGCAAACACTAATGATCTTGGAAGCGATGAAAATGGAACACTCTCTCCAAGCCTCTCGCGATGGAATTGTTGAAAAAATTTATCACGCGGAAGGGGCAGTAGTCGATGAAGGTACGATCCTGATCACCATCACAGAATGATTTATTCCAAAGATCAATTTTTCACCATTTCAAGAAAGAGCTAAAATCACGAGATAGATGAGCACTTCTGTGATTTGTTGAGTGGCACCAAGACAGTCGCCGGTATAGCCGCCGATGCGTTTTTTAAAATACTGACCGAGGAATTTTTGAATCAGGAAGAGGGGGATCAAGACAAGGAAGTAGAGAGGCTTGAGGAAAAGAAACAAAGGGAGGCCACCGATCAAATTGATCAATCCCAGTTCTTGGAGAGAGAGGCGTTTAACCAAAGATTGGGATTTGCTTTGGTGCGAAGTTCCAGCATAATCATGAGTGAACAAGAAAGATGCCGTTACTAAGCGGCTGAGGCTGTGAGCAACAATCAAGAGGACGGGAATCAGAGAAACTTCCACGGCAAGCAGCGTGACAAATTTTAATCCTAAGAGCAGAAGCAATCCCAACACACCATAAACCCCAACCTGAGAATCCTTCATGATCCTCAGAACTTCTGCTGGAGTCATTCCTCCGCCAAAACCATCGCAACTGTCAGCAAATCCATCTTCATGCAAGGCTCCTGTCAGGAGAATCGCACTGCTCAAACTGAGGAAAAGAGCCACCGCTTGGGGGAAGACGCTCAAACTCAACTGGAAGATCAACGCGGCAACGCCGCCCACAATCCATCCGATAACGGGGAGGTAAACAATCGAACGTTCCTGAGCTTCTTCCAGGTTTTCAAATTGGTAAGAAACCGGAATGCGAGTATAGAATGAAAGAGCCGCTAACAATGACTCGCATTCTTTAAATATCTTTGTTGCTAACACCTGCTGATTCAAAAGAAGCCATTTCGACAAGAAAATTCACGGCGGATTGGAGGAGAGGGTAAACCAACGCGGAGCCGGTTCCTTCTCCCAAACGCATTCCCAAGTTCAACAAGGGAGTTGCTTTCAAAAATTTTAAAAGTTGCTGGTGCCCTGATTCATCAGAAACATGGGAATAAACACAATAATCCAAGACATTCGGTTCGAACTTAGAAGCCGCCAATAACGCGGAAGTGGTAATGAAGCCATCCACCAAGATCACCATTTTTAGTGCTGCTGCCTGTAAAAAAGCGCCACACATCATCGCTATCTCAAAACCGCCGAAGGTTGATAAAATCGAGAGAGGAGTGCCAGAAATCGGGTTATTGGCAAGGGCTTGTTCCAGCAGAGCCTTTTTTTTCGCCAAGCCAGCATCATCCATTCCCGCTCCCCGTCCAACACAAACTTCAAGGGGCAATTGGCAAAACAAACTCATCAGAATTGAAGCAGAAGCCGTATTGCCGATTCCCATTTCTCCAAAACCAATCACGTTGCAGCCCTCCTGATGGAGCGATTCAACAATCTCGGCGCCTTTGGCTAGCGCCTTCTGACACTGTTGTTCCGTCATGGCCGGTTCGTCAAGGTAATTTTTAGTCCCTTTGGCGATTTTGGCATGAATCAGCATCGGGTGTTCGCTAAAATCGTAATTAACGCCAGCATCAACGATTTGGATTTGAATGCCATTCTGCCGCCCAAAAACATTGATTGCCGCACCACCAGCCAGGAAAGTCATCACCATCTGAAAGGTCACTTCCTGTGGATAAGGGCTGACCCCGGCCACCGCGCTCCCATGATCTCCGGCAAAGACCACAATGGTTGGTTTTTTCAGCACCGGGTTGAGTTTATTTTGAATACTTCCCACCTTTAAGGCCAACGCTTCGACTTGCCCCAAAGCCCCCAATGGTTTGATTTTATTGTCAATTTTTTGATGAAGGGCTTCCACGATTTCAAGAGAAACGGGTTGGATTTTGATGTTGAACATGGGCATAATTTTCTTTCAAAAGTTATTTGATTCTCAGAGATTGCCCGGCCACACATAAGTGGACCTCATCCGCGTATTTTCCGACGATTTGGGAAACTTTTCCTGAAATATCGACAAATTGTCGAGCCAGTGGATTGTCAGGAATGACTCCCATCCCAATTTCGTTGATCACAAATACCACCGCATTGGGCAAATCCATGACCCGCTCAATCTCACTGAAAATCGTTGTTTCCGCTTTTCCATGATAGAGCATGTTGTTGATCCACATCGTCAAACATTCCACTAAGATAGTCCCTCGGCAAGTTCGCATGGTTTGGAAAAGTTCGAGGGGTTCCTCAATCGTCACAAAATGATCTTTTCGCTGGGTTTGATGCACCGTGATCCGCTCTCGCATTTCTGGATCATTGATTTCGGAAGTGGCTAAATAGATGGGTTTTTCTGCTGTTGCCTCCTCCAGACTCCGTTGCTCGGCAAACCGCGATTTCCCGCTTTTGACACCTCCTGTGATCAAAATTTTTATTGACATGTTGCCTTCGCCACCGTGAATTTTTTGTCTTCAAAATGTTGGTACAATGCTCCATTGATTAGAAAATCTTTCATTGAAATTCCAACTCATTCCTCTTGCCAGCCTTGCCAACCAAATTTATTAAAATCGACGCGTTTCTGTTTGTCAAAATGCACGCCTTCCGCTTCTAAAAATTCTTGTTGAAGCAAGCCTCCTTCCCCGCTGCTACGTGGGCTGATTTTCCCTTGACTGTTGATCACCCGCTGCCACGGGATATCTGATTCCCAGGGAGTCGCAGCCATTGCATAGCCGACCATTCGTGCCGTGCAGCCTTCGACCATCCGAGCAATTTGACCATAACTGACGACCTTGCCAGAGGGAATTTGGCGCACAATCTCATACACCGTTTCATACACGGATTTTTTTTTAAACACTCGTTTGGGCATGATTGGATCTCAGTCAAATAATCAGTAAGATTTCGGCAGACCCAAGGCTTTTTCAGCAATATAATTGAGGATCATTTGCGGACTAACAGGGGCGATGCGGCAGATCAGGACTTCCCTCAGCAATCGTTCCACATGAAATTCCTTCGCATACCCCATCCCGCCATGGGTCATCACAGCCTGAGTGCACGCTTTAAATCCGGCTTCGCCTCCCAAGTATTTGGTCGCATTGGCCTGCACCCCGCAGGGTTCTTGGCGGTCATAGAGGGTCGCGGCTTGCATCGCCATTAAAAAGGCCGCTTCGAGTTCCATCCAGCTTTCTGCCAGTGGGTGCTGGATCGCCTGATTTTTCCCAATGGGGCGACCAAAAACAACCCGTTCCTGAGCATAACGCGCGGCCCTGTCAATCGCATTTTGGCCAATCCCGATGGCTTCGACACCGACTAGAATTCGTTCGGGATTCAGACTGTGTAGCAAATAGTGAAACCCTTTTCCTTCCTCGCCAATCAAATCCTCATAAGGCACCGGTAAATCTTCAATGAAGAGTTCATTTGAATCGACTGCCTTGCGCCCCATTTTTTCAATCAAGCGGACATCAATGTAGTCTCGATTGAGATCGGTGTAAAACAAACTCAGCCCCTCCGTTCGGCGTTCACACTCATCTTTGGGGGTGGTTCTGACCAACAACATAATCTTATTGGCTTCTTGGGCCGTGGTTGTCCAAATTTTAGAGCCTTTGACAAGATAACCGTCTCCCGTATTGATCGCGCTGGTTTCAATGGCAGTGGTTTCTAAACCGGCGTTGGATTCCGTCACCCCAAAGCAAACTTTGACACGCCCATGAATCAAATCAGGCAACCAATCTTTTTTTTGCGCATCCGTGCCAAACACAACAATGGGGTGAGGGCCGAAAAGGTTGATGTGAATGGCAGACGCGGCACTCATCGCACCTGAGCTTCGAGCCACCTGGTGCATCATTAACGTGGCTTCCATAACTCCCAAATTGGAACCGCCAAACTCTGCTGGCATCGTGATGCCCAACCAGCCCCCAGCCGCCATCGCTTGGTGAAATTCATCAGGAAAATCACCCGTGGCATCTTTCTCCAACCAATACTCATCCTTAAAATTTGCGCAAATGCTGGCCACATTCTCACAAATCGCTTTTTGTTCCGCAGTCAGTGAAAAATCCATATCAATTTTTATTCTAAAAGCTATTTATAGGTCGAAAGGATGGAAGCAAACTCAAAAGTCATTTTCGCATTCTTAGGAATATCAAGTTTTTCAAAGGATTCAAAGAATTATCATAAGAAGAGGAGCAATTTTTGTCGACCCGCCTCATTTTAACCGCTCATTCACTTCGTTAGGTTGATCAGAAATTGAAACTCTAGAGCAACTTTCCATTCCCTAATCGTCAGATCAGTGCGACTGGTTGTGTCGCCTGCCATAACGATTGAGCAGATTCTCCAAAAAAGGAATGGAAAAATGGAAGGAGAAGCGGCTGTTGAAAATGGACGCTTCTCCTTCGGAAAGAGGAAGAGAGGCCAAACCTCCCTTAAAGATATTTAGTAGGAAAGATTCACATAGCGATCCAAGTGAAAACTCTCATCGCCAAACATAACGTCGATCATAGTGACACGTTTGAAGTAATGCCCGACATCTAACTCATCCGTCATGCCGATTCCTCCATGAAGTTGAATCGTGTTTTGTCCAATAAACTTGATCGCCTTCCCCAATTGGACTTTGAAAGCGGAGATTGATTTTTGCACATCTTCGCCTTCATCGACTTTCATGGCCACCATGTAGAGCATCGATTTGACCTGAACATGTTCGATGAACATTTCTGACATAATCATTTGCAGGGATTGAAATTTACCAATCGGTTGATTGAATTGGACTCGGATTTTACTGTATTCCACCGTTTTTTTATACAACACCTCCAAAGCCCCAACGGCTTCCGCTCCCAAAGCGACAATGGATTCATTGGCGACACTTTCCAGAATCGCAAGCCCTTTGCCTTCTTCCCCCAGCAGATTAGCGGCATCGACTTTGACGTTCTCAAACTTCAGGTTGGCCGCTTTAAAACCATCCACCGTCGTGAATGGTTTTCTTGAAATTCCAGGGGCATCCGCTTCGACGATAAACAGAGAAACCCCTTCTCGATCTCTTTGATTGCCACTGGTTCTTGCTGAAACGATGAGAGTGTCAGCCGCATGCCCGCCCAAGACAAAGATTTTTTCGCCATTGAGGGAATAATCAGAACCGTCCTTCTTGGCAGAAGTACGCACATCAAACAAATCATAGCGGCTTTGAATTTCAGAAAACACCGCGGCGTATAATTTGGAACCCGCGATGATTTTGGGAATATGAGCCGCTTTTTGAGTCGCGTTGGCTCCCTTTCTCAAAAAACCACCCGCGAGGATCACTGAGGAAAAATAAGGTTCGACGACAATCCCTTTTCCAAATTCTTCCATGATGGCCATTAGATCGACGGCTGTGCCGCCAAAACCGCCATCTTCCTCAGCAAAAGGGATGCTGTTCCAATCCAAATCCGCAAAGGTTTTTAAGTGTTTTCTGCTGAACCCTTCGTCTGATTCAAGCACTTTTGCGCGCTCTGTAAATTCGTAGTCGCTTTTAATAAAATCACTGACACTTTCTTTTAAAAGGGTTTGTTCTTCTGAAAATGAAAAATCCATGAAAATCTCCTCAACTATTTAATAAAATTACAGCCCTAAGACCGCTTTGGCGATGATGCCTTTTTGTATTTCATTGGAACCTCCATAAATGGTGGTTTTGCGCACATTGAAATAAACCTGAGCGGCTAAATCATATTCTTGTCCTCTCAAATAAAGTGCTTCTTCGTTGTTGTCTTGAACGGGATCGTGGAAAACAAATCCGCTATAAGAGGCCAAATCCAATCTCAACTCAGTCAAATGCTGCTGAATTTCGGTGCCTTTGATTTTCAAAACAGAGGATTCAGGCCCAGGCGCTTTCCCTGTAGAGACTTCTGATAAAATTCGTAAATCCGTGTATTCGAGCGCCATCAATTCAATTTCAACTTCCGCCATTTTTTTCCTGAAAGATTCGTTTTCGATCATCGTTGTTCCGCCTGCTGGCGTTTTGGCGGCCAAGGCTTTTATTTTCTCAAGTGCCCGTTTTGAAGACGCGACGGCGCTAATGCCGGTTCTTTCGTGAGTGAGTAAATTCTTCGCATACGTCCAGCCTTTGTTTTCTTCTCCAATCAAGTTTTCCACCGGGACTTTGACATTATCAAAATAAACCTCATTGACTTCATTGCTACCGTCCAGCAATTTGATCGGTCTGATTTCAATGCCAGCTGAGCGCAGATCAATCAGCAGAAACGAGATGCCAATCTGCTTTTTGACATGAGGGTCTGTGCGGACTAAACAAAAAATCCAATCCGCATGCTGAGCCAACGTCGTCCATGCTTTTTGGCCATTGACAATATAGGAGTCTCCTTCCCGCACGGCGCTTGTTTTTAATGATGCCAAATCCGACCCGGATCCTGGTTCTGAATACCCTTGACACCACCAAGCATTTGAATTCAAAATATCGGGCAAAAATCGTTTTTTTTGCGCGTCATTGCCATACGTCATGATGACCGGTGCGACCATGCTCAAGCCAAATGGAACCAAGCCAGGAGCATCGTGTTGGGCTTGTTCCTCATGATAAATTGTTTTTTGCATGATCGTCCATCCGGTGCCTCCGTATTCCACTGGCCAGTTGATCCCAGCCCAGCCCTTGTTGGCCAATGTTTTCTGCCAAAGGACTTGATCTTCCTTATATAAGGGTTCCCCCTTGTCCAATTTTGCTTTTAATTCGCCAGGGATCTCATTCTCAAAAAAATGACGAACTCCTTTTTGAAATTCTAAATCTTCTGCACTGTATTTCACATCCATTCGTTACCTCTTGCGTGATGAATCGCTTCTTTTGAAACGATTTTTGATGAAAGGGGTTGTTCAATCTTGATTGGAGACTCTCTAAAAATTTTGTGATCTCCAGGGGATTTTTGAATCATTGAATCAAATTAATAATAAAAAAGAGACTGGAAGACAAGTCGATAATCAACATGCCCTCAAAGCACCCTGGAAGAAGCGATTTTAACAAGAAGCAACCAACATTTTCCATAATTTTTATTGATTCATCTCAAAATTTAATATAAATAGGTTGCTACCCTTTGGCTAAGGGCCACCCGCTGAGGTGATCGTATTTTAGAAATATTGGATCGGTTTGCCAATTCGAGTCTTTGTTAATTTGTTAATATAAATTTGGAGGGTCATATATGAAATTTCAACATATCGTGAGTGGTTTCGTTGGATGCTTTTTCTTATTCGTTGCTTTGCCCCTAGAGGCAGCGGATGATAAAGATGCCATTAAATATCGTGTTCGTGTGATGAAAGGGATTGGTGCCAACATGGGATCCATTGGGGACATTCTCAAAGGGAAAGTTGAGTACAAAAATTTGATTGTAAACTATGCCAAAGCAATGAATGAATCCGCAAAAACCGTCACAACGATTTTTAAGCAAGACACCTCTGCTAGCAGTAAGAAAAACCGCGCCAAAAATGATATTTGGGCAAAATGGGGAGATTTTGAGAAAGCGGCAAATGATTTTGTCGCTGCCAGTGCTGGGGTCGCCGAGGCCGCCGAATCTGGCGATATGGCCAAGATTGGCCCAGCCATGAAAAAATTAGGCGGGTCTTGTGGAGGTTGCCACAAACCTTTCAGAAAAAAGAAGAAGAAATAAAACTAAGTTTCACTGCTTCTGAGCGTTCCGCGTTGAGAAGCAGATTTTTCATTTCTGCCCTCCCAATACGCTCCTCGATCAAATTTCAATCACAAAGAGAAATTTTTAAAATATTCTGATAAAAAATATCGATTTTCTAACGTTAGCCTGATATATTTTATGTTTTTTTAGATTCTGTTTCTTATTTTCTCGCCAGTGCATCCACATGAAAGTATAGAAAACTCAGACTTCAAATCTTTTCTCAATTGAAATCCGTATCCCAAATTGGTTAAAAATAATGAAATGCATCATTCCAAATATTCGGAGAAAAAATTATTGGTGTCGACTTGAAAGGCTGAAATTTGTTTTTATTGTGATAGTGCTCTTTACCTTTTCTATCAACACGATCTCCGCAGAAGAACCTCTGTCCGCAGAGCTATTGCAAGAATTTATGCAATTTCCAGGTTTAGAACTCTTAGAGCATGCGGATCGTGCTATGGTCAAGGTCTCTTTGAAAACGACACTCCATCTGGTAATGAAATACAGCACAACCCTCGAATCAGCACTCAAGGGAAAAGAAATTGCCGCGAGTTCATTATTGGCGGTCGAAAAACGGTTCAATCCAACTCTGGACAATTCCGTCAGTTTTAGCCGATCCGCTAACCCTAAGTCGAATTTTACAGGATCTGATGAAAAGGCTCCTTATTTGACCTATGCCCTGAACAACCAGCAGACTTTTTCTTCGAAATTGTCGAAGAAAACTTCTCTTGGAATCAGTTATTCCGCCAAGTTTTCTGAGACATCAAGCTACAATCAAATCCAGGTGATCAATAAGAAAAACGGCAAGCTCAAAGATCGCGGAAAAGTGGACGATCCTTTAGTCACATCAGCGCTGACTCTGGGTCTCTCGATTCCAATCTTTCAGGATTGGGGGGACGTGAATGACCTCCCCGTTTCTCAAAGTCAGGTGCTTTTAGAAAACAGCAATGTGAACACTCAGAAAATCACCTTGCAAATTTTGGACACCTTTGCCCGCATTTATTGGGACTTGGCGGGCTTGTGGAAGACCCGACAAGTCCTGCAAGAATCGATTAAAATCTCAGAAAAATTGGTAGAAGAAAACCAGATTCGGCAACAATATGGGAGAATCAGACCGCTTGATCTCCAACAAAGCCAAATTCAGTTGTTAAGAAGCCAGCAGGATTTACTGAAAATAGATAACAATATCCATGCGATTGAGAATCAAGTCAAAATCGCTTTGAATTTAAAAACCTTGCCTTATGGTTTATTGCCCGGCGACAGTCCTCGCTTTCAAGAAATCCCCTTCAACTTTGATCAACAACTAGAAAAAGTGTATCGCGCTTCCACCGATTTAAGGTCGTTGCAGGGAAGTCTCAAAAGCAATCAATATGATTTGGAAAGTGCCTACAATCAAGGAGCACCCGATATCGATTTGGATTTGAATTACACCTTGAAAGGAGCTGAGAAAAACCTGTCAGACGCGCTGGAATATTACGACCGCTCTCAACTGCATGATTATGAAGTGGAACTCAGTTGGTCAGTCCCTTTATTTGATCATCAAACTCCAGAACTGATCAAACAAAAAAAATTAGAACGGAATCAATTGGATATTCAGCAGTCTCTCAAAAAGGATGAGCTTTATAACGATTTGAAAACCATTCAACGAAATTTGCACTTCGCTGAGCAAGATACCAAAAACACCGCGAGCATTCGTGAATTGTCAGAAGAAGTGCTGAATCAGGAAATTGAAAAACAGAAACTTGGGCAAAGTACGGGTTTTCAGGTCTCGCAGGCCCAACAGGAATTGATTGCTGCCCAAAGTAACGAGATTCAAAGCTTGATCAATTATGAAAAAATTTATTTGTCATTGTTAGTCCTTACGGGTGATATTTTTGGTCATTTTCAAATCCCCCACTAACTTTAAACCTCAATTCAGGGAGCACCATGAAATTTTTGTTCACAACTTACAGGCTATTTATCCTGATGGTCTTATTAGCCCTGCCTCTAGGGTTGATGGCACAGGAAAAAAAGGATGCAACCGGCACCAGTATCGAAACATTGGAGTTGATTTCACGTCAATTGCAAGTGCACAGTTCTTACCTCGGCCATCTCAAACCACGGGAGCGCGTCGTCATCCTCTCAGAAGCGGAAGGCACTGTGGAGCAAGTCCATCTGGATCAAGGGCAAAAGGTCTCAACGGGAGATGTTCTTGTGAATATTTCCACTGAGCGTCTCGCTCTGCAACTGAAACTCTCAAAAGCCAATTTCAAACTGGCCGAATCGGAGTATAAAACGGAAAGACTGCTCTTTGACCGTGCTGTTTCGACTTCCTCGAAGGTCAATACCTATCGGACCACTCGCGATGTCCGGGAGATCGATTTAGAAATTGCCAAACTCGATTTTGATAAATCTAAGGTCCGATCCACGATAACAGGCGTGATCAATGCTCGCCAGGTGCAAGTAGGGGAATATGTCAGCAGAGGGCAGACCCTTTTTGACATCATGAATATCTCGACAGTCTTGGCACTGATCAATATCTCCGAGAGAGAAATGAGATTCATCACCCCTGGAAAACGCGTCAAAGTGAGAATTGATGCCGTTCCAGGAATCGTTTTCGATGGGATCGTCAACACTCTGGGATTGGAAGCCGATTTGTCAAATCGCAGTTTTCCTGCTGAAATTCTCATCGACAACCCCGGTCGCCGCTTGTTGCCTGGCATGATGGCGCGAGTAGAAATGATTACCCATGCCGCAAACAATGAAATCATCATTCCACGCTACGCAGTTCTTGAGAGAGAAAACAATCGCGTGGTCTTTATCGAAAAAGATGGGCTCGCCGTCGAAAGGTCGATTATTTTGGGAACGATCATTAAAGATGAAGTTCAAGTGCTTTCAGGCCTTCAAAGCGGAGACAATTTGATCATCACTGGCCATCATTTTCTCACGGATCAGGAAGCCGCAAAAACGACCAATCATTCTAAACAAAAGATCTAATTCCTGCTTTACCCGCCAAAACAAGACAGAATGGAATTCAAGCCCAGCAAAATTGCCATCTACCCAGCCACCATTTATATTTTGATGCTCCTGACCCTCTTTTCAGGAGCACCCGCTTTCCCCATCAAAACACGAAAACATGGAATTCAAGCCTAGCAAAATTGCCATCTACAAACCAGCCACGATTTATATTTTGATGCTCCTGGTCATCTTTTCAGGAGCATCCGCATATTTGTCGCTCCCTCGAGAATCCGAGCCGGATATCCAAATTCCCGTGATCATTGTCAATGTCCCGTTTCCA
>WASW01039117.1_pt1 | contig 14761 bp, 15 predicted proteins | sample 5698521 | NCBI WGS metagenome assembly WASW01 (sample SAMN11175560, study PRJNA528189) | sponge metagenome | isolation source: marine sponge | host: Leucetta | place: Antarctica: Western Antarctic Peninsula, King George Island | collected 2013-01
GTCCATTTTCTCGCCTGTACCTAAAAGCTTGATCGGCTTGCCGGTAACCGAACGCATTGAGAGCGCGGCACCACCGCGCGCATCACCATCAACACGAGTTAGCACAATACCGGTAATACCAACTTTTTCGTCAAACTCTCTCGCCAGATTTACGGCGTCCTGACCAGTCATTGCATCAACAACAAGCAATGTCTCGGTTGGATTGGCGACGTCACGAACCTGCTTAACTTCGCCCATCAATTCCTGATCGATGTGCAAGCGACCCGCGGTATCAAGGATAACCACGTCATAGCCTTCAATCCGGCCTGTATGCATGGCGCGCTTAGCAATTGCGACAGGCTGCTCACCAAAGATCGGCGCCAATACCTGCACTTCTGTTTGCGTGCCAAGTTGCTGCAACTGCTGTTGAGCCGCTGGACGGTAAATATCGAGAGACGCCATCAGGACTTTTTTCTTTTCCCGAGACGTCAGTCTGAGGGCAATCTTTGCGGATGTCGTTGTTTTACCAGAACCTTGGAGTCCAACCATCAATATCGCAACAGGCGGGTTCGTATCGATCCGAAGAGCTTCCGGCACCGCACCGCCCAACATTTCGATCATATGATCGTGGACGATTTTGACGACTTGCTGACCCGGCTGAATTGAGCGGAGGACTTCCTGACCAACAGCTTTAGCACGGACGCCATCGACGAATTCTTTGACTACAGGCAACGCAACGTCGGCTTCAAGCAATGCTACGCGAATATCACGCAGCGCTGCATCAACGTCAGCTTCTTTCAATGCGCCTCGTTTTTTGAGGTCATCGAAGATATCTGAGAGCTTGCTTTGCAGGCCGTCAAACATTGCAAAATCCTATGTCCAATGGGTCGTAAACCATGCCCTCAACGGAAAACGCGCCAATGCACGATACTCGCGGATTGGCGGCGCCCCTCAAGGCGTGGGTTTTAGATGACCCGGAATTGGCGCAAACTATGGAGCAACTGACAATATGTCAAGTAATACACGCACTTTAAAGGCGATGTGAGAGATCATTAAATTTCTATTTTTAATCGTTCTATATAATAAAAACAACTTTATATTGTATTTATACAAAAAACTTTACCCAGCAAATTGATTACCATATCGCTAGGCAGCTAACCCAGTTACGAGAAGTCAAGGAAATATCTCGTGCGCAACTCGCCGCTTTAATCGATATCCCATCGCACGACATATATCGATTTGAAGTGGCCCATGTCGCAATGAGCGCGCGTGAACTCGCGGTATTCGCGAGAAGCCTAGATGTGGCGCCAAACGCATTTTTTGCGCAGTTGGGCACGACAGATATCGACGCCGAGATACTGGAACCCATTTCATCTGCAAAACCAGGCATGAAAACAATTGAACTCGTTCACAATTTTCTCAAAATTTCATGCCCTAAATCTCGCCAATCCTTTGGGTTAGCCACACGACAGGCCAGGCGACATTACTAGGTTCTATTGACCGAGCGCTCTGTACCAAGCATTTTTATGTATGAACATTGATCAACTCATCACCACACTAATTCCATACGGCATGATCATACGAGGTGTATTTCACCCAAAAGATAAAGATAACGCGCCGCTAGATGCCCAAACCGTCATGATGATTGGGAATGCAGGCCCTGAAATGTGGCGAGCGTTCTCTAAGCAACCACACAGTGGCTTGAATCCACTCGACACATGGACACGTGAGAGCCTGACTCCAATCGCAGATGACTTTAAAGCAGAAGTGATCTTTCCGTTTGATGGTCCTCCCTATTTCCCCTTCCAACGATGGGCCATACAGGCGGACGACGTTTTCCCTTCGCCCATTGGACTACTTATCCACCCTGCATTTGGATTGTGGCACGCATACCGCGCTGCCTTTTCATTTACTGAACGCCTTGAGTTACCAACCAGCGCACCGGCAACATCCCCCTGCGGCACTTGCTCAGATCAACCATGTTTAAATACGTGCCCCGTAGATGCATTTACACCCGGAAATTATGACGTTGGAGGGTGTCGCACCTTCATCGCAACACCTGAAAGCAATGATTGTTTTCGCTCTGGATGCCGTGCACGTCGCGCATGCCCAGTCGGCCAAAACCACGTCTATGAAGCTGAACAAGCCAAGTTTCATATGCAAAGCTTCCTTAAGGCTAAATAGTTTCCACCCGAAGAATCACCTTCACTATGGACTTTAGGGGCCTGTCGGAACTATGTAAGGCATTATGAGTACAAGATTACCATTTAAAAAGATGCATGGGCTCGGCAACGATTTTGTTGTGATCGACGCTCGTGAGCGTGCCGTATCGTTTGATGATGCGGCGGCAAGGCGTATTGCAAACCGCCATACGGGCGTCGGCTGCGACCAATTCATTGTGCTGGAGCCATCAAAAAATAGTGACGCTGACGTTTTCATGCGCATTCGTAATAATGATGGTGGCGAGGTCGGCGCGTGTGGTAACGCAACACGCTGTATCGCAGACCAACTCATGAACGAACTACAATTAGATCGAGTCGTCATTGAAACGCTGGCCGGAAACTTAGAAGCGTGGCGCGCCGGGGGTGGCTTGGTCACAGTTGATATGGGTCCTGTCTGGATGAATTGGCGCGATATTCCCTTGGCTCAAGAAATGGATACGCTGCACGTTGACCTGAGCGTCGATGGCCTTAGCGATCCTGCATGCGTAAATGTCGGCAATCCACATGCCAGCTTTTTTGTAAGCGATGTTGAGGTTGTTGATCTTGAGAAGATTGGCCCAGTCGTTGAGCATCATGATCTTTTTCCTGAGCGAACCAATGTTCAGGTCGTTCAGGTATTGTCCGAAGATCGTATTCGAGTCCGCGTTTGGGAACGTGGTGCAGGTATTACTCTGGCCAGTGGTTCCAGTGCGTGCGCAACAGCTGTGAATGCCCACCGCCGCGGTCTTACAGGACCACGTGTTCATGTTGAGTTGCTGGGCGGTATATTAATTGTCGAGCATACCGACGAAGGACGGGTTACCCAGACAGGTCCCTTTGAGACGAGTTTTGAAGGCGTCATTACAGAAGCACTTTTGGACTCAAACTCATGAGTGCGCCCGACATCATCACCATGGGTTGCCGCCTCAATACATTTGAAAGTGAAGTCATTCGGGATCACGCCGTTCAGGCTGGGCTCAATGACGCTATTATCATCAATACATGTGCAGTTACCGCAGAGGCTGAACGCCAGGCACGCCAAACGATCCGCAAGGCACATCGTAAAAATCCAGAAAAGCGGATCATTGTAACCGGCTGTGCAGCTCAATTGAATCCAGAAGCTTACGCAGCTATGCCCGAAGTCAACGATGTCATCGGCAACGAAGAGAAGATGCGCGCAGAGACCTTCGCAAGCTTGAACGGCCATGCAGAAATTCAAGTCGCTGATATTATGACTGTCAAAGAAACTGCAAGTCATCTCGTGAAAGGCTTTGACGGTCGGTCGCGTGCCTTTGTTCAAATTCAACAAGGCTGCGATCATAGATGTACATTTTGCATAATCCCCTTCGCGCGCGGCAATAATCGTTCAGTGCCTTTGGGGGCAATCGTTGAACAAACTCGCACTCTTATTGAAGAAGGATATAGCGAGATTGTTTTGACAGGCGTGGATATCTGCTCATATGGCACAGACCTGCCGGGCCAACCGAAATTGGGCGAAATCGTTAAGCGGCTTCTAGTGCAAGTCCCGGAATTACAGCGGTTACGCCTCAGCTCGCTTGATCCTGCTGCGATGGATGACGCCCTGTTTGACACGCTGGCTAATGAACCACGACTGATGCCACATTTACACCTTAGCCTGCAGGCCATGGACGATATGATCTTAAAGCGGATGAAACGTCGCCATCTTCGAGATGATGCCTTTCGCGTTGTCGAGCGCGCGCGCGCTGTTCGCCCTGACGTTGTCTTTGGCGCAGATCTGATTGCGGGCTTCCCTACCGAGACTCGAGAGATGTTTGAGAACACCCTTTCTTCGGTTAGTGATCTTGGCCTGACCCATCTACATGTATTCCCTTACTCGGAACGCGAAGGGACGCCAGCCGCAAAGATGCCAACGATTGCTGTGCCTGAACGAAAGGCCCGCGCCCAGGAAATTCGCACTGCCGGAGACGCCGCCCTTAATCGTTTCATGTCCGCTGAAATCGGTAATACCGTGAACGTGCTTGTTGAAAAGAATGGGCGTGGCCTTACTCAACATTATGTCCCAGCGATTATTATTGACGGTGCTAAGCCTGGTGAAATTATTACAGGTCAAGTCGTTAGAATCGAGAATGGAAATCTTGAGGTTCAAGGCGCATCATGAGCGACGACGTCAAGAAAAGCTGGCTTGGTCGCCTTCGCGCAGGCCTTGGTAAATCATCAGAAAAGATTTCAGGGTCCATTGGGGCTTTATTCCGTGGCCGTAAGCTTGATCAAGCTGCATTGGACGAGCTCGAAGAAGCTTTGATCATGGCGGATATTGGCGTCACAACGTCGGCAAAGCTTGCGAGTACCATCGCTAAAACGAAATTCGACAAAGAAGTCACCGAAGATGAGATCAAACGCGCGCTCGCCGACGAAATGATCACTATTCTAGATGCGGTCGCGGAACCACTGACGATCAATCATACATACAAGCCGCACGTCGTGCTTGTGTGTGGCGTTAATGGATCAGGCAAAACAACGACAATTGGCAAGCTTGCAAATCAGTTCAAATCTGAGGGCAAGTCCGTCATGTTGGTTGCTGGCGACACTTTTCGGGCTGCAGCTGTTGAACAGTTACAGATTTGGGGTGAGCGTTCGGATTGTGACGTTATATCTGGCAAACACGGTGGCGATGCCGCAGGCCTTGTTTATGGCGCATACGAGCAAGCCAAAGCTGCAGGCATTGATGTCATGATGGTTGATACGGCTGGACGCCTGCAAAACCGGAAAGACCTCATGGCAGAATTAGAGAAAATTATCCGTGTCATTAAAAAGATCGACGATAGTGCACCGCACAGCACTTTGTTGATCATGGACAGTACTATTGGTCAAAACGCACATAGCCAAGTTGAGACATTTAAAGAGATGGTCAATATTTCTGGCCTCGTGATGACCAAGCTTGATGGATCGGCACGAGGTGGCGTGGTTATTGGCCTTGCTGAGAAATTTGGACTGCCCGTCCATGCCGTGGGTGTCGGCGAAGGCATTGATGACTTAAGACCATTCGAAGCCAAAGCTTTTGCGCACTCATTGATGGGGCTGCCAGTCGACTGATTGACATTTCACCACTCCTGCTGGCATTGCAGGTTGGCGGCAGTACTGATTGTCTCAGGTGTCGTCTTACTTCAACTCGCTGGCTGAACAGGCTTATTTGCGAAAAAGTCGCCTTTAGGATTTCAGAGTGATAAGCTTTTTCCTTCAAACATTTAGCCAAATCGGCCCTCATAATTGACGAAAGATATAGCATTATGATCCATGAACTTCGTATCTACCATTGTGCACCGGGACGCATGCCCGACCTTCTGAAACGCTTTGAGACAATTACCCTGGAGATTTGGGCGAAGCATGGTATCCGACAGGCAGGATTCTGGACAACCGAAATTGGCGACAATAATCACGACCTATATTATTTGCTGGAATGGGAGTCGCTAGCTGAACGCGAAGAACGCTGGAACGCATTTCAGGCCGACCCAGAATGGATATCAAAGCGTGCAGAAACAGAAAAAGATGGTCCTATTCTTACCCATCTGAGTAACTTGATCTTGAAGCCGACGGCATTTTCGTCCGTCAAATAATCCTCAGGTCATCCAGTGATCGGCCGCTTAAACGCGGTCGTCACTGGCAACTGCCGGATAAACGAATAATGCTGGCGTGCCGCCCGTATGCAGGAAAACGACTGGCCCCGCATTATCAAATTTACCCGTCTTCACATAGTCGATCAGACCCGCCATTGCTTTACCTGTGTAGACAGGATCTAAGAAAACACCTTCTGTCCGCGCCAACAACTGCACGGCTGTAATCATCTCAGGTGTTTCAACTCCATAGCCGGGCCCCACATAGGCACCGTCACAAATGACATCAATAACGCTTACGAGATCAGATCGTTTAACAAAGTTAGTCAATGATTGAACTAGCGATGTGACCTTTTCTTCCTGCGCCTCGCCAGAGCGGCTGACACACATGCCAATGACGGGAATTTCCAGTCCCGCAAGCGCCAACCCGACAAGCAGTCCCGCTTGCGTACCTGCACTCCCTGATGCCTGCACGATGGCGCTTGGGTGAATATTTTCCTCACGAAATTGCTGTGCCAGTTCCATAGCACATGCGATATATCCCATTGAACCTAAAGCGTTTGATCCGCCGATAGGGACAATATAGACAGTCTCACCATTTGCCGTCAGGTCAGCATTTATAGCGGACATAGCCGCATCTACATCGGCGCCTTTCTCAACAAAATGCGGCACGGCACCGAACAAATGATCCAGAATCGCGTTACCGTTCGTCTCATACAATTCATCAGTACGCACACGTTCTAATACGGCATGACATTTCATTCCAAGCCGCACAGCCGCCGCAGCGGTTTGTCGGACGTGGTTGGACTGAGTACCACCAGCCGTGACTATCACCGTGGCGCCTTTAGCTTGCGCGTCCGCCATAAGGAACTCGAGCTTCCGCACCTTATTACCACCAAGCGCAAAGCCTGTGCAGTCGTCACGTTTTATCCAGATATCGGGGCCGCCAAGTGCTTTGGTCAAGTTAGGCAACGCCTCAAGCGGTGTTGGCGTATGCGCCAACGTAACGCGAGGTGTATTTGAGAAAACATCTACCATTACAAGGCCACAACTGGCATATCGATTGGCCCCTCAGCTCGGCTATGAACAAACTGATCAACAAAATCATTATCGCTTTTCATCATCTTATCAGCAGGCCCATCCCATATGATTTCTCCACCGTGCAGCATTGCGACTCGATCACCCAACCGTTCAGCACCCGCCATATCACTATCGATAGAGATTGCCGTACAATCGAGTTCTCGAACCAAATCCAACACCAAATCATTGATAACATTCGACATGATGGGATCAAGACCAGCTGTCGGTTCATCTAAAAGCAAAAACTCAGGATTGCTGAAAATAGCGCGCGCGATACCCACGCGTTTTTGCATACCACCTGACAACTCAGCAGGCGAGAGATCCGCAACATGTGGATCAAGGCCCACCATCACTAGTTTATCTATCGCAGCACTTTTCATTTTATCAATATCGACGTTACCTTCTTGTAGTGTCCTAAATGCGATATTTTCCCACGTCGTCAGGCTATCAAATAAGCCGGATCGCTGAAATAACATGCCCGTTCTGGCGATAAAGGCATCACGATCATCACCGCGAAGACGTGCTGTATCTTCGCCTTGAATTAGCACTTCACCCGCATCCATTGGCACAAGGCCCAATAGACACTTCAATAGCAACGTCTTGCCTGAACCTGATGTACCGATAAGGACCATCGACTGCCCTTCTTCAACGCTAAAATTTATATCAGTCAGCACATGATTGTCGGCAAAACTTTTCTTTAAGCCCCGCACTTCAAGGAATGGCGTTTCTGTCATGACAGAGCATCCCACGAAGATGGGTCCGGCTGCATTTCATACCACATAGTTTCACGCTCATACGCACGCCCAACACGGTACAATGTTGCTTCGTCGAACGGTCTTCCGACAAATTGAATTGAAGAGGGCATGCCCGATTTGGTAAATCCAGATGGCACACTCAAGCCCGGCAATCCTAAAAAGTTCACTGGGCGTGAGCAATGACCAACTTTGGACAAAAGCTCGCCCGCACCTAGTCCAGCACGTACATCAGACTCTTTGATTGTTGGCACATCCATGATCATCATCGGTGTCATTAAAACGTCCACACGACTAAATACCATATCGTTAAAAGCAGACAATAATTCAGTACGTAAGTTCAAAGCTTGTATATAGCGCGTCGCTGGCGTTGATAACCCGCCCGCAAGCCGTCCAAACGTTTGAGCGCCATACTCGCCACGTCGAGTCTCGAGCCAGTTTTGATGCAATGCCGCACCCTCAGTTGCGGTAATTAAACTGGTAAGTGCGTTTGTGTGAAGTATGGCGTCAGGCAAGTCGACATCAATAATTTCGGCACCGGATACTTTCAATATATCAACTGCAGCCTGGAACCGGTCTCCCAATTCAGGCGTTATCCCATCCATAAAGTGACTGGTAGGCAGGCCGATCTTCAAGCCCTTCATACCAGCTTCGATACTACCTAAATAGTCACCGACCGGGATATTTGCTGATGATGCATCATCAGCGTCATGTCCAGCGAGGACAGATAGCATCAATGCATTGTCTGTCACCGTTCGGGTTAGAGGCCCAATGGTATCCAATGTATGCGACAACGGCATTGCGCCGTATCTGCTGACCCGCCCCATTGTGACTTTCATACCGACAACACCACAGCATGCAGCAGGCAATCTCACAGAGCCACCTGTATCCGAGCCAAGCGCACCAAAAGTCGCACGCGACGCGACCATCGCACCAGAACCGCTTGAGGACCCTCCGGTCATGTGATCAGGGTTCCAGGGGTTGTGGACATCACCTGTAATTTCATTGTGCCCTGTCACACCAAAGGCAAACTCAGCCATATTGAGACGCGCAATATCCATAGCACCAGCATGATCTAAATTCTTTAACGCTCCAGAAAGTATCTCTGGTGAAAATCCTTTACGCACCTTTGAGCCGCATTCGGTCAAACGGCCTGGCCTATAAAACATATCCTTATGAGCAAGCGGTACGCCCGCAAGTGCGCCTGAACTAGTTGAGCCATCAGCGGCTAAAGCCAGGCGACGTGCATCTTCTATATCTATCCCCGCAAGGGCGTTAAGTTTACCGCCAAAGTCTTGCAGGCGAATGCACGACGCTTCCGTTACTTCAACCGATGAAATCTCTCGTGCGTTAAGTGCCGCTGCGATCTCTGTTAAAGATGCGTCGCAGGGATCCGCTGGCAGTTTAGTCACGGCGCACTACCCCTGCCGACAAATCACGAAGCAATTTATAGTAGCGTGCAGGCTCCGTATCAAATACATGGCCACCACCAGCGGCTTTAATAATGTCACCAATTGGCAGACTGGCCCGAGCAGGGTTTAAGATATCTCTAGCCCCCAAGTTTGTCGCTTGAACTGTCTTTAGCCAGTGCGCGAGCGCATCATTATCTGCAGTCATGGCTTTCGCACCCAATTCCCGTTTGCGTCTTGAACAAATTCACCCGATTCAGCTCGTTGGACCGCTTTTTCAGCAGCAAGGCTTTCAACAGCATCGAGAGGTATCCCGTTCTTACGTGCGATATCACGATAGAGTTGTCGTCTTTTCAGGTTTGTATCATCCACGAGCCTAGCGATACCCGGTGCATTTTTCACAATGCCAATATAGCCATCAGTGCGTTCACCAACCAAACCTTGAGCCTGGGCCTGCTGAAGTGTCGTTGATTGCGCAAGCGCCGGCATCGACATCGAAAAGCTAATGATCACTATGAAAAGTATTAAACTTCTGAAACTTGTCTTCATCGCACGCACATCCCTAGAAAAGGCCTGGATTGTTTGATAACGCTTGATCGATATCTTTCTCAACCTTAACCCGCACCTCATGCTCAATCTTGACGTTAAGATTGATCACGATTGGCTTGTCTGGCGCTTGCATCTGGATCTGAGGTGTACAGGCAATGACGAGAGAAGATATCATCGCCGCGGTGAGTACAGTAAATAAATTACGGTACGACATATGTCGCTCTCCGTCTGTTTGCTCCTCCTACGGCTTCCCGGAGGGACCCTGCACACGGTCCCGAATGGTTTCCGGAAGGTCTCTAAACACGCTAGCGCTTTGCATCAAATCCCGCAAGGCACCATGAAGGTTAACATTCAATTCGATCTTCTTTCCATCGTACAAATCCGGGTTCGCCCCTTTGATTTTTGCCGTCGCTGTAATATCTCCAGATAAAGGTCCATCCAATGACACATCGATATCGGAATATTGAAAATTAGCCAAAGCTTTAGCTAGCAACTCAGCCATCTCACCACTTTGCTTAAGAGAACTCACGGCAGCTTCAGAACGAAACCTGAGCACACCAGGGGTGTTCGTCCAAATTTGCGCATTATCAATCACGGGTCCAGTGTCAGTAATTCGAATTGGCACGCTACCTTCAAAGTTACCTTCCGCCTCCAAATCCTTGATATCAATCGATCGCGCGATTTCCTTTGCATCTAATGATTTGATGGTGGCTACAAACGATGAAGGCACCGTATCAAACGGTATATTTACGTCTCTAAAACTAATTGTTCCTCCTGCCAACGGCCATGATGCAGTCAAAATCTTCAGCGAACTGTCACCAGGCAAGTCGAAACGCACATTGCCGGCCCGAAGCGGCAGCCCCGCATCAACGGATCCTATCTTAAGCGTTTGCTCCCCTTTAGATTTCAGCTTTAAAAGATCGTCAAAAACAACAGTTCCATTGATGCCCGAGAATGCGGCTGGTGTTGTTCCAAAGCCTACATTTGCGAGCCCGATAGATCCGGTTGAGGTCATGCGTGCGCCAGACCAATTAATCCGTGCATCAGCCGTTATCGCCCCAGAGACATCTGTAACATGACCTCGGAGTAAAGGTATGAGGTCTTGTGGTTGAGTTTTTCCAGTTAGAATTGTCCATTGCGGTAACTTAAATTCAAAATGACCTCGTCCATTTTGATAACGATGGCGCACGTTAACCTGAGCCTCTGGTCCGCCATCAAATCCAACATGCCCTTTAAAATCAATCGAGCCTGATCGATGCCCAGCCAACCCGCGTATGGCTATTGGCGTAAATCGCAGCGGTCGACGATGGTCAACAATTTTCCCTTTGGTCAGATTAAATTTTGCTCCAAGTATTTTCTCCCGGCCTTCAAAGCTTAGAACACCCTCCAAGCCTGCAATAGCAATATCAGGTCCTTCAATTCGAATATCTCCACCCTTAGGCAACGCCTTTGCCCACCACGTCCCTCGCGTAACATCAAAACTTCCAGTACCTGCAAAGCTCGGTGAGGTCCCAGATAATGAATATTCTCCAACGCCCTTTACCTCAAACTCAGTTGCTTTGAGGAGGCTTGCAAAATCAATGCGCTTTAAGCCTTCAGGACCCATGATTGCATGGAACAAGGGGCCCCCGTTCTCATCTGGGCAAAGAGCAATCGGCCCCGGCCGCAAGATGGCGTCATTGATTATCAATTGTGTAGCACGAACGTTTGCACACCCCTGAGGGTATACACGGATACCGTCCTTTCCATACCCAATCTGACTTTTCAGAGATATAGATCCGCCTCTTATTTTATAACCTGACAACACCTCACCAGACAGGCTTGCATCCAGACCAGCCGTTAAAGAAGGGTTTGATGCTGTCCCAGATAGCCGCAAAGTCACAGCTTCTGTTGCAAATTCAAGTTTTTGCAATCGCATCTGCCAGGGATCGAATCGAATAGCAAAATCTTCAAAAACAACCCCGTCTGTCGTCGATGGCCATATAATTCCTCCGGCATCACCGGAAAACGGCAACCAATCAGCAAACACCCCGTCAAAGCCCATAGCAATGCGTAAAGGGTCGGTACGGTTTGGACCTCCGATCAGGAATGGCGCGCCATCAATAGTCTCAAACGTGGTCTCTACTCGTCTGTAGGCGCCTCTTGCAGCCATGCCAGCATCAAAATTGATGCCTGCAAATGGTTGAATTCGCCACCCCCGCTGATCAATCAGCAAAGACGCTTTACCATTTATCGTCGCATCGATCTCTCGCTCTGGAAGATTGATGCCGAGTTGAGATACATCAATCCATCCAGACACGTCACCCGTTGTTCGAACAGCACCAGATTGTATGCGCCCAGGTAATATTTGAAGGTCTTTTCGCGCACCTTTGATATCGAACGCTACGGCACCGACCAAATCTATATTATCTGGCAGTTTAAACGGCCCTTTCAGACCATCCGTCGCCATCTCACCAGATAATCGCAATAGAGATTGCGGATCGATCAAATCATCCGTCTCTGCACGCAGTTGCAACGACAAACCAGTGCCGGCACCCCCCAATAGAAATTCTGCTTCTGCAGCTCGACCTTTAATATCGCCGACCAAATCAACGTGACCAAAGTTCACACCTTCAATGATGACGTCTTTTAGACTTAATGACCCGCCTCCACTCAACGCTGCAGGAAAATAGCCTCTAATGTTAATTGCACCGGCCATTTCTGCAAATTGTATTTCGGCTTCACTTGCAGCGTCTTGAATATCGAGCGTCAACTGCAGCTGATTTGAGGCATCTAAAATTCCACGCAATCGCCCACTGACCCGCGCTTTTGGATGTTGTAACGCGAATTCAATGTGTGCTTGTGAGCCAAGGCCGTCTGTTAAGAGCAAGTCGCCATCAATTGCGGCAACAACCTCACCCATAGGACTAGCAATCCGCAACAGCCCCTCATTGATTTTAATCGGGCCTCGCACTTGAAGACCACTTCCCTCACCTTCATCATTTAAAAAAACAGAAAGTGGCCCTAGGTCAACACCAGAGATATTCAGGCCGATTGGAACTTCCAGCTCATCGATAGTAAGACCATCAATCGTTCCCTCGAATACACGTTCGAGTGCATAATCAACCGTTAAAGACTTCGCGCGAATGCTCGAATTCGAGCCCAGATCAATATTTTCAATAACTGCACGAGCAAATCCGACGGACTTAACCTCAAGTTTGGCGCCATGAAAGCCTTTGTCTGCCAGGACGTGCTTGGCGCCAATACCTACAAGCCAAGGCACACTCATGTACGCTGCGCCAAAACCTATTAGCAAAACAGCGAGAAAACCGGTCATCAGAACGGATTTCTTCATACGGTGACACGCTCTCAATTAGGGATTAAAACGGCTCTAACGTGCTTAGACCATGCGTCTAAAAATCGTCAATTTCAATATGGTCACGCGAACGTTATCTATGGTCAAGTACTGGCCTATTTCGAATTATTACACAGTGACGTAAATTCGGTGCTGACTATGGAGGGGTTTTGATGATCGATAAAATGAACGATGTTGTCGAATACTGGTTTGGTACGACAGAAGACGGCTCTCACGTCGCGCCACAAGCCTTTTGGTTCAAGTCTACTCCTGAGCTTGACGAAGAGATTCGGTCAAAATTCCTCGCCCTTCACGACGAAGCCCTCGCTGGCACTTTCGACGATATGATCGAAACTTCGAATGACTATCTTGCTATCCTCATATTGTTCGACCAATTGCCCCGTAACATGTTCCGAAATACGCCTCGCGCTTTCGCTACTGATGACAATGCAAGAATTTGGGCGCGTAAAGCGATTGAGAATGACATAGACACATCACAGTCGTCGCCGCATCGCCAAAGCTTCTTTTATTTGCCACTGGAACATAGTGAAGAACTCAGTGATCAGAATGAGAGCGTTCAATTATTTAAAAACTTAGGCTATGATAATTATACGAGGTATGCCATTGCACACCACGATGTCATTACATCGTTTGGACGTTTCCCGCATAGAAATAAGATACTTGGCCGAAAACCGACCGCCGAAGAAACAATATATCTCAGTAAACCAGGTGCTGGATTTTGATGAAAACAGAAAAGTATAAAATAATGTCACGATCGATTGTCATGAACACGTTCCTAAGCATCCTGGTCTTCGCTGTCACAAGCGCATGCGTCACAACGAAAGATCGAACTGGTACTTTTCTTCAGTTAAATGATGATCAAGGAAAGATCGAGACGAGTGCAGCCATGTATTCTGGCATTGCACCACTCCGCATCCAGTTCTCAGATTCCCGCGAAATAGAAGAATATGTTTTATACCGTGGGCCGAATGGCCAATCAGAAATCTTGTTTGCAGAAACAACCCCTTTCAAAGCACACAATACGGCCTTGGATTTTGACAAACTGATCGCAGCGTCTGCAAACATGTGGCGGTTCAATCAAAGCCAGAACCTGGTTTTTGGTGAGAGTGTCTCTGTCAAAACAGATATCGCCATGTTCTGGGCACAGCCATATCAGCAATCATCTAGCGGTCGGCAATGTGTTGGCTTTTCAAGCCAATGGGATATCCGTGACGATGACCCCCAGTTTCGACCCAGCAAGATTATGTTTGGCTATCATTGTTCTCCAAAGGGCCAGTCATTTAATGCCGAAGATGGCATTGCTTTCGTAAAATCAATTGATATCCGAGGTATTTCTGTCCCAAGCGCCATTAAATCGGCCTATGATTTACAGAAAAGTACCGCGCCCGCGCCTACGCGTGACATTCAAGTTTCTAACCTGGTTCTCGCCCAAGATGGTGGCGGCGGTGGAATAGCTGGATTGCCAAATTTTCCACTCCTAATAGCACGATCTTTCCATGATTTTGGTGGCCCATGTGCTTCGTGCTGAAGGCTAGAGATACCTTATACTTTAGTCATTCAGACGAATTGTGATTATGGTACGAGGTTCCAGAACCTCAAAGCCTGCGTCGTCAAAAGATGGTGGTGCAAAAAACACCCGTGCATCATTGGAAAAGCCATAATCCTCGAGAGGCAATCCAAGAAATCCCTGATCAAAGCTATGGTTCCCGTTGGCATCGTGATAGATAGCGACGGCGTATCGCCCCGGGTCTAAATCTTGAAAAACCATCACTGCCCGCTTTTCACTTATAGATACGTGCGTTTCAGTGATCATGCCATCTGAGTCTGGAAATTGTTCTGGCGT
>WASW01051338.1_pt1 | contig 14753 bp, 19 predicted proteins | sample 5698521 | NCBI WGS metagenome assembly WASW01 (sample SAMN11175560, study PRJNA528189) | sponge metagenome | isolation source: marine sponge | host: Leucetta | place: Antarctica: Western Antarctic Peninsula, King George Island | collected 2013-01
CTTCTGTGCCATCAATAATGACCTGCTCATTTTCTTTTAATAATAAGCGAGCATCTTGCATGCCGACGATGGCAGGGATGCCTAGGCTGCGAGCAATAATGGCGGTATGCGATAATGGGCCGCCTAACTCGGTGATAAAGCCGGCAATGTTTTGATGCTGAAGGACGACTGTGTCTGCGGGTGTTAAATCATCAGCAATAATAATTGAACCGCGCAATGTCTGAATTTCTTTTTCAACTTCGTATTGGTGATCGAATAACATCTTCTGAATGAGGTTGATAACGTGATCAATATCATTTTGACGAGTTTGCAAGTACTCGTCTTCCATCTGTTCGAATACTGCGACTAATTTATCGCGTTGTATTTTTAGTGCCCACTCTGCATTACAGTAAACTTCTTTAATAATTTCTATGGGCGCTTTAGATAGCATGGAATCTTTAAGCATTAATAGGTGCGACTCAATGAAGGAAGCGATTTCTTTGGGCGCTTCTGGGGGGATCGAGTCTTGAATTTTATGTAACTGCTTTCCTGCACGATCGACAGCAGATTTAAATCGTTTTACTTCCGCATTAATTTCGTCTGGATGTAAAGTGCGTTCGTATACTTCGAGCGAGCTGCGCAATAGTAAATGTACATTGCCTATAGCAATGCCTCTTGATACGCCTAGTCCACTTATAATTAACGCCATGTGTATAAATTGATAGTAGTTATTCTATTCATCTTCACCAAAACGGGAAGCAATTAAGTTTTTTATTTTGATCATTGCATCTTCAGCATCTGCGCCAGCAATGAATAATTTGATGTGACTACCTTTGCTAGCGGCCAACATCATGACGCCCATAATACTTTTACCATTGACGCGTTTGCCATCTTTTTCAATTTCAATTTCGGATTCAAATTCACTTGCTGTGGCAACAAACTTTGCTGCCGCGCGAGCATGTAATCCTAATTTATTACAAATGGTTGCCTGATCTTCAATCATAGGGTTTTATTTTTTCTGCGCGCATAAAATTATGCCATCATGGCCGCCAGATAAGGCTTTTTCGGTCATGTCTGACAAGGATAAGCTGGAATAATTTAGTATGCGGATAAGCATCGGTAAGTTGACTCCCGCTATGACTTCAATATCTTCAAGTTTTTTGAACCCATTGGCGATGTTGCTCGGAGTTGAGCCATACATGTCGGTGAGAATTAACACACCATTATCGTCATTTAATGACGTTAACATGGCTTCAGCCTTTTTGTGCTGAGAGTCTGGATTGCAGCTAGGGGAGACGGAAAGTGCTCTGCACTCCAAAGGCAATGCGCCGCCCAGCGTGGATCTGGCCGTTGCTAGTAATTCTTCACCAATCTCACCGTGAGTGATAATAAGTATGCCTACTGACATGATGATCTATTCAAATTCCCTATGTCTTACCGTGATTGGTTGCTGCATATTTTCGCCAAATTTATGAGCAATTTGGTTGATGCAGTATACGGAGCGATGATGTCCTCCGGTGCAGCCAATCGATATCGTGAGATAACTTCTATTTTCTTCTTCGAATAATGGAATCCATTTTTCCATAAATTCGATAATTGATTTTATCATTCTATCAACTTCAGGGTATGAATCTAAGTAATTCATAACGGCGGTATCTTTACCTGACAAGCTACGAAGATTGGGTTGCCAGTAAGGATTGGGTAGGCAACGGACGTCAAACATGAAGTCGGTGTCATTGGGCGCGCCATGCTTGAAGCCAAATGATTGCAGGATAATGGTTAAACCAGTGGACGATTTTTCAATGACGACCTGATTGACTAACGTGCGTAACTGTCTGACATTGGTCTTAGTTGTATCAATATTGAGATCAGCATAATCCGCTATTTTGCTGAGTAAATCTTTTTCTAAGTGTATCGCTTTAATTAGCGGGATATCGTTAGTGGTCAGCGGATGTTTGCGGCGTGTTTCGCTAAATCTCTTGATTAGAGTGTTAATTTCGGCGCTGAAAAATAAAACTTCAACGGGGATATTGTCGTTTTTAAATTTTTGTACAATATCGATTAAATTATCGATGCTCTCATTGCCTGCTCTTGAATCTATACCGACAGCAATTTTTTCGTGATATGGCTTTTCTTCTTTTAGGCACTGCTCAATAAATGTGGGTAGTAGTGCTACAGGTAAATTGTCTACACAGTAAAAATCATCATCTTCTAATGTGTTTAATGCAACGGATTTTCCTGAGCCAGAAAGACCGGTAATAATTAATATCCTCATGATGAGTCCTGCTGGATAGATCGTTGTTGACGCTCAATAAAGTCATCTGCTGCATTATAACCTTTAAGCATTAACAGGTGATTGCGAACTGCCGCTTCTGTCATTACCGCAAGGTTACGGCCGGCGGCAACGGGTAGGCGAATCACCGGGATTTCTAAACCCAATACATTTTTAGTTAATTGAGGGGAGGCAAGCCTGTCTTCAGATTTAGGGATGGACTGCATTGCAGTCAAATGGATAATTAAACGTAAATACTTGCTAAATTTAATCGAACTGTCGCCATACATCTCTCGTATGTTGAGCACGCCCAAGCCACGTACTTCTAGAAAATCCCTTAATACCGGAGGACATGAGCCGACGACAATATCTGGCGCGATGCGCATAAACTCAGGGGCATCATCAGCGATCAGTCGATGTCCGCGCGTGACTAATTCTAAAGCTAGTTCGCTTTTACCTAAACCACTCTCACCCGTGAGCATGACGCCGAGACTGATTACCTCCATAAATACACCGTGTAAGATGATTTTATCGGCTAATGCATGGGATAGAAAATAGCGTAAATGAGTGATCACTTCTGTCGATGAAAAATCAGAGCGAAATATAGGGGTTTTATATTCATCAACAAAAGCTTTTAATTCTAATGAAGGCATTAAACCGTCAGTAAAAAAGATTGCGATTGTGTCAGAGCCAAATAATCGTTGATAGGCCTTATGTCTTTCCTGGTCTCCCAGAGACTGAAGATAGCTGGATTCCACCTGGCCTAACACTTGAGCCTGATTAGAATGGATTAAATTAAAGTAACCAACGAGTGTGGCGGAGTCATCACTAAAGCTATGATGAGAGAAAGGGTGGTTTATATATTGTTCTCCATACCAAATCGAGAGTGCTAATTCTTCGCTTAGTGAGTCTAGAATGGTTTGTGGAGTGGTATTTTCTGGCATGCTACGCGAACATTAAATGGATGCTATTGGAGGTTTAAGCGTGCTGGCGAATAAGTACCAGTATTATGCGGCATACTTGTTTGAAGTTTTAGCAAATATATCTAGCAATTGTTTAGTAGAAGTGCAGTTTCGAAGCTGATTGCGATTCTCTTGTTCGGATAAGAATTCTGCCAGGGATGCTAGCGTTTTTAAGTGCTCGTCAGTGGCTTCATCAGGGGCTAACAGTGCATAAAACAATGATACCTCTTGTTCATCTGGGGCATCAAAGTCAACAGGTTTTTCAAGTTTGATTACGGCACTGCGAATTTCGCTAATGTTATTGATGCGACAATGAGGAATGGCTACGCCTTCGCCTAAAGCCGTGGTTCCTAGACGCTCACGTGCTTGTAGGCCAGTGCTCACATGAGTTGCTTGCACTTCAACTAAGCCTTCGGCTAGAAGCTCTCCAAGCAACTCAAATACTCGCTTTTTACTGCTGACATTTTGTAGAAGTAAAATACGACCTGCGTCAAGGTAACGAGCTAGTGAGATGTTTTCCATGGTGGTAATTAAGCATTGACCGCGTTAGACGAGATTTCTATGCGCGCCTTCTTCGTTATGGTGGTCTTTTAATTTTTCTTTATGCTTAACAATCTGCCTATCGAGTTTGTCGATGAGATCATCAATAGCAACATACATATCATCGGCTGTTGCGTTAGCAAAGATTTTATTTTGACTGACTAGCATGGAAGCTTCAGCTTTGTGGCGAACTTTTTCTACAGATAAAACTACGTGGGTGTTGATTACGTGATCGAAGTGTCTCTCTAGGCGTTTGAATTTTTCATTAACAAAATTTCGTATTGCGGGAGTAAGATCAAGGTGGTGACCGGTTAATTCTATTTGCATTTATCCCTCCATGAATTGTTACTTAATGAGTGTTTCTTCAGCTTCTTTATAACCCTCTTCGGCAAGCAATTCCAGTTGCATTTCGTGGGAGGTTATGCGCACAAACTAATGTGCAATTTTTTTATTGTTAACTCAATCATAGCGCAACAAGATGGCTTAATGTGCGGCTAATGCCGATTATTTTAACTGCTTGATTAAAAAGCAATATCGGCTGAAATCACACAAAATTTAACAAATTACAGTTGCTTACGTTCATTAGAGGGCGGAATTGACATCGCTTCGCGATATTTTGCCACCGTCCTTCGTGCAACATTGATGCCTTTTTCGTCAAGTAGCTTAGCAATTTTGCTGTCACTTAATGGTTTAGCGTTATTTTCTTCTTCGATAAGTTTTTTAATCATGGCGCGGATGGCGGTCGCTGAACATACGCCACCATCAGAGGTGCCGACATGACTAGAAAAGAAATATTTGAATTCAAATATACCTCTCGGCGTATGCATGTATTTATTGGTAGTCACGCGTGACACCGTGGATTCGTGTAGTTCTAATTTTTCAGCAATATCTCGAAGCACTAATGGTTTCATTGCTTCTGGGCCGTAGTTTAAGAATTTGCGTTGATGTTCAATAATTGATGTAGCAACGCGCAATAAAGTTTCATTTCTACTATGAAGGCTTTTGATGAACCAACGTGCTTCTTGCAGTTGGGTGCGCATATAGTTGTTATCAGCACTGCTGTCGGCACGCTTAATAAGGTCGGCATAAGTATTGTTGATGCGTAGTTTTGGTGCGGTGTCGATGTTCAACTCTACACGCCAAGAATTGCCGCGTCTTACAGCTGACACATCAGGGACGACATATTCTGTGTTGTTACTTGATATTTGTGCGCCTGGGCGAGGATTAAGTGATTGAATAAGTTCTATGATTGCTTGTAATTCAGCCTCGGATAAATCCATGCGTCTTTGTATTAGTTTGGTATTGCGAGTGCCTAACGCTGTTATATAATTTTTAACCACCTCTATCGCCTGTTCTAAATAGGGCGTATCCGTCGGTAATATGCGTAGCTGTATACCAAGACAATCAGATAAATCTTTGGCACCTGTGCCGATGGGGTCTAGGTGTTGGATTAAATGTAGTACTGCTTCGACTTCGTCGAGTTCCAGTTCTGGAAATGTTTCTACTAGGCCTTCATGTATATTAGTGACGTTATCTGCTAAGTAACCGTCATTATCGATTTCATCAATTAACGTCATGCCGATGACGTGGTCAACATCACTGAGGTTAATTAGTTCTATCTGTTGGAGGAGATGCTCTTGAAGTGAATTGCTAGCACCACTTTCATTCTCATAGACATCGCGTGAAGGTTCTTTAGGAGCTTCGCTGTACACATTAGACGCTTGGTAGATATCATCCCAATTACTATCAATTGGAAGTTCGTCTGAGATCTGTTCTTTAGTGGAAGTGATGTCTTGTTCGGCCGGCAAAGTGGATGAAGCATCTTCCGTTTTTTCTGGTGCTTCTTGATTATTTGGTGCAGATTCTTCATCTCGTTCCAGCATGGGATTGGTTTCAAAAATCTGCTGGATCTCTTGTTGTAATTCCAAGGAAGAAAGTTGCAAAAGCTTGATAGCTTGTTGCAATTGTGGCGTCATCGACAAAGACTGGCCGACACGAAGTTGTAGAGAGGGTTTCAACATTAAAAATTGGCGTAATTATTGCTTCAATTTGTATACCGATGGTTACACAAAAAGATTGCTTTGAGAAGCACGGTGAAGTGGCTAGGGTGGAGGAAAGCTGACCAAGTGTTGGTTGTATATATTTTGTATGACTTTAAAGCTGAAACTCTGAACCCAAATAGACATCGCGTACTTGTTGATCATTCAGCAAATGATCTGGTGTGCCTTCTGCAATAATTTGGCCTTGATTTAAAATATACGCACGTGAACATATGCCGAGCGTTTCACGCACATTGTGATCGGTGATTAATAGGCCGATGCCACGTTCAGTCAATTGTTTTAGCAAGCGTTGAATATCCATGACTGAAATAGGATCCACGCCCGCGAAGGGTTCATCTAATAAAATAAATTGAGGTTGAATGGCTAACGCGCGTGCAATCTCAACACGTCTGCGTTCACCGCCAGATAAACTAAAACCTTTGCTGTGACGAATATGTTCTATCTGCAAGTCTTGCAATAAGCGATCGCAGATTTCACGTTGCATATCTTTGCGAGTATCTTTTTTTAATTGCAGTACAGCCAGTATATTTTCTTCAACGGTGAGTCCGCGAAATACAGAAGCTTCTTGGGGTAAGTAACCCACGCCTTGTTGCGCACGCGCATGCATAGGCAATTTAGTCAGGTCTTGATCGTTCAAGCCTATGCTCCCAGCATCGGCTTGAACTAAGCCAACAATCATATAAAAAGTCGTCGTTTTGCCAGCACCGTTAGGGCCGAGTAAACCAACAATTTCACCACTGTTAACCTGCACGTCGACGCCCTGAATCACTTGGCGTTTTTTATAGCTTTTAGCGAGCTGTTTAGCCCATAAGCGATTACTTGATGACATTAGTTTTAGCTTTAGGTTGGATGGTTATCTCAATACGATCTTTTTTAGTGCCAGTATCAATTAAGCCTTCTTCGGTTAAATAAAGAATGTAATCACTACGGATGACATTGCCTACCTGTGTAATTTTACCTCGGCGAAATAGTTCAATTTTTTGCTCAGCGCTATTGTGTATCATTTCTTCAGATTCAGCATAAACAATATCACCGTCATCAGTAGTTTCTTGGTAAGTGGCTAATTCACCCACGGAGATCATTTTATCGACTTCATCATTTTCGGAGTACACATTAATAACATCACCTGTCAAAATAGTCGTGCCTTGTACCATCTTAACGTCACCACGATAAATGCTTAGGCCGGATTTTTCATTTAATTCTGCTGAGTCAGCCGTAATATGAATTGGCTTCTCGCTATCATCTGTGCGCGCAGTCGCGTAATTAAAGACATTCGGTAGTGTCAGCAGGATGATTAAAAACGATGTTTTAGTATTCATAAGTGCCATGTACTTTATTTAAAAATTTAATTTGTTGTGTGTGCGGATTAAACTCTAAACCCACACCATGCATGTTTCCTTTGCCATGAACAATACTTGCTGGCAGATTGGTTCTTGCGCTCTGAGAAGTGTTATCTAGTGTCAGTTGTTGAGTGGTCATAATGATGTTTTTATTACTCTGGTTTGGCATGGATACACGAACATCTTCACTTAAGATAGTGACATTTTCTTGATGTAAGACTTCAGCGGAGTTTGCAGTCATGATAATAGGTGCTTGCTGGTCACGATACAGAGTGATTTTTGGTGAGTCCATTAGTGTTTTTTGCTCGGCAACTAACAGTTGGGTAGCCGGCGAATATATAACAGATTGCTTGTCACCAAGATCATTTGTAGTTATCAGTGAGAAATTTTTAAATTGGTGCGTGTAATGTTGCTGTTCGGGTGTGCTTTGTAGCTGACTGCTGTAGTCAGACTCAATCACGAGTAGATAACGTCCCACTACTGCCATGATGGCAACACATGATAACGTTATTAGTAGCGTTCTAATCATTGATTCCTAGGCTGTTAAGATTGGCTATTACTGAGCATTGTAGTTTAGAGCTTTAGTGAGTAGACCCTTGGAATCCAGAATCAGTTCACATACTTCTCTTACTGCACCATGGCCGCCTAATTGTTGGGTAATGTGGTCGGCATGAGATTTTACCCATTTATGGGCATCTGCTACCGCAAAAGAGAGTCCAGACAGCTGCATAGCGGGGACATCAATAATGTCATCGCCGACAAAGGCCACTTGTTGAGCAGGTAAATTTTTTGAATTAACTAGCTGAGTAAATGCGCTACGCTTGTCAATATGCCCTTGCATAACATCGGTGACGCCGAGTTCTTGCATGCGTGCATCGACTGCTTTCGATTTGCGACCTGACAACACCGCCACTTGAATGCCGTAATGAATCAGCATGCGCACGCCATGCCCATCACGAACATTAAAGGATTTTGTTTCTTCACCTAAGTGATTAATCATGATACTGCCATCCGTAAATACACCGTCGACATCAAACACCACCATTTGAATATCAGCCGCTGTTTTGAGCAATGCTTGTTTTTCCACGTTAATTATCTGCGTTTAAGTTAAATGACACCGGCGCTAAGTAAATCATGCATATTAAGTGCGCCAATAAGTTTGTTTTTGTCGTTAGTGACAGGGATGGAATTAATGCGTAATGTTTGCATTAATTCAAGAATTTCTGCGGCTAACTGTTGATCGCTAGCGGTGTGGCAGTTAGTCGTCATGACATCTTGCATTTGAGTAGAGTTTACATCCATGTTTGTGTCTAACACTCGACGTAGATCGCCGTCGGTGAAAATACCCAGCAGATGATGATCTTCATCAGTGATCGCAGTCATGCCTAAACCTTTTCTGGTCATTTCTAATAAGCCTTGTTTTAAGCTCATAGTGGCACGCACGCTGGGCACTTCATTGTCGCTATGCATGATGTCAGCCACTTTGATTAGTAGTCGTTTACCTAGTCTGCCAGCAGGGTGTGAGCGTGCAAAATCTTGCTCATTAAATCCGCGTGCATCTAACAAAGCGATGGCTAAGGCGTCACCCATAGCGAGCATGGCAATCGTACTTGTGGTTGGCGCTAGACCTAACGGACAAGCTTCATGTTTAACTGACACATCAAGATTTACATCTGCATTCTTAGCCAAGCTAGATTGGCTATTTCCAGTGAGCGTAATTAATGGGATAGCTAATCTTTTTAAAGGTGGCAGTAAAGATAAGAGCTCATCGGATTGGCCCGAGTTGGATAGTAGGATGGCCACATCTTGTTTGTCGATCATACCTAAGTCACCATGCGCGGCTTCTGCTGCACTTACAAAAAATGCAGGACTGCCAGTACTGGCCAGGGTGGCAGCTATCTTGCGGCCAATATGTCCAGACTTGCCAATGCCTAATACGACGATGCGTCCTGCGGGGTTTAATAAGTATTTGCAGGCAACAAAAAAGTCATCATTAATTCTATCGTTCAGGTCAAGAACGGCATTGGCTTCTTCTTTAATGACTGCCTTTGCAAGTTTTATTGCTTGTTTTGAATCTAGCTTGGCCATAATGCTAACTTTGAATGCTCTGGGTATATAGGGTGGCTTGGTAGCCAATAAAGCATATCAGTAATAATATTCCACTGACTCGATACATGCCTTTGCCCCTGTGGGTGAAATAAGCCAGGGCTAAAAGAAATAGAGTTAATCCGAGCATAATGGGAATATCACGCGTGAGGACTTTACTGGGTATGGTGTAGGCGCTAATAAAACCAGGCACGCTGATGACGCCCAAAGTATTAAATATATTAGATCCCAGTACATTACCAATGGCGAGATCGGTGTGATGTTTAAGTGCACCCGTCACCGATGCCGCTAGTTCTGGCAAGCTAGTGCCTATAGCGACGATTGTTAATCCAATGACTAAGTCTGATAAGCCGAACAATTGAGCAAGTTCCACGCTGAATTTGACAAGAATATTAGAGCTAACAAGTAATAGAACTAAACCTAATACGGTCCAGAATATTGACTTAGCAATAGAACAGTCTTGCTGTTCGCACTCTTGGTCAACATTTGTTGAGCAGGTTGCAAGATATCCCATGATAATGACGAGTGCCGCCAACAAAATGCATGCGTCGGCTAGCGATAGAACAGAGTCTTGTAAGAGGAGCCAAGCTAAACCCATTGCAAGCAATAAGAGTGGGAATTCTCTAAGTAGTGCTTGGCGTGATACTAGGATTGGGGTGAGAAATGCTGTCACTCCCAGGATAAGAGCAATATTGGTAATGTTTGAGCCGATAGCATTACCGATTGCTAAGCCACTATTTCCCTGCCATGCGGAGACGCCTGAAATTAGCAATTCAGGTGCTGAGGTACCAAAGCCAATAATAACCACACCAATCACTAACGGAGAGATATTAAAATTCCGCGCGAGGCCAACGGCGCCTATGACAAAGCGATCAGCACTCCAAATGAGTAATGCAAAGCCAATTAGCAGGCCGAAGATAATGGTCGTCATAAGTCTATCTAGTTAAAAACAAGCGATTATACATGTTTTGATTTCGCCTCATTTTTTAAATTCCTTCAATTTTTGGTTGTTAATCACGCATATTGGCTAATGCAAATAGATTACGTATAATTGCGTTTTGAAAAATTAGCTCATGATTGATACTAATGAATATATAAGTTCAGAACCCTTAATAGAAATACGCGATATGTATTTCTCGCGTGGTTCTAATCAGATATTTAAAGGTCTGAGTTTAGACATCCATCGCGGGCAAGTGACGGGCTTTATGGGCCCGAGTGGGACAGGAAAAACTACCCTGCTCAAGCTGATAGGTGGGCAATTAAAGCCATTAGCGGGAAAAGTTTGTATACAAGGTCAAGACGTCAATGCGATTAGTCGCTCATCATTATTTAAGCTGAGAAAGCGTATGGGCATGCTATTTCAAAGCAGTGCTCTACTAACAGATATCGATGTATTCGAAAATGTCGCATTCCCGTTGCGCGAGCATACAAAGCTTCCTGAACAGATTATTCGTGACTTAGTGTTGATGAAGCTAGAAGCGGTGGGTTTGAGAGGGGCACGAGAACTTATGCCTAGTCAGTTATCTGGAGGAATGGCGCGTCGCGTCGCACTTGCGCGAGCAATCGTTTTAGACCCTATGATGATTATGTATGATGAGCCATTTGCTGGGCTTGACCCAATTACCAAAGGCACTATCGTTACCTTAATAAAACAGCTAAATAATGTACTAGGATTGACAAGTATTATCGTTTCCCATGACGTGGAAGAGACACTTTCCATTGCAGATTATATATATGTTATCTTTGAAGGAGAAATCATTGAATCAGGTACCCCAGCGAGTCTGCGCAAGAGCAGTTCGGCATGGGTGCAACAATTCTTAAATGGCTATCCTGATGGTCCTGCACCATTTCATTATCCTGCGCCTGAATATATTGAAGACTTGTTGGTGGGGAGATAATCGTGCTTGATTGGCTGCAAAATGTGGGTAAAAAAGGCCTGCAAGTACTTGAGTCGCTAGGTCGTTCAACCCTGTTTTTTTTGGCAGTGCTTCAAGGGCTAGGTGTGGCATTAGTCAGATTTCGCCTCACCTTGCGTGAAATTTATTCAGTAGGTGTTCTGTCACTGGTTATTATTGCGGTGTCGGGTTTGTTTGTTGGCATGGTGTTGGGGCTGCAAGGTTATGTGAATTTTGCCAAATTTAACGCTGAGGAATCGTTAGGTATATTTGTCGCCCTTTCTTTGGTGCGAGAACTCGGGCCGGTAGTGACGGGATTGTTATATGCCGGGAGAGCTGGCTCAGCGCTGACGGCTGAAATAGGATTGATGAAAACAACCGAGCAACTTGCCTCAATGGAAATGATGGCAGTTGACCCGATCAGAAGAATCATTGCGCCGCGCTTCTTGGCGGGAATTATTTCTATGCCTCTGCTGGCGGCAATTTTTAGTGCGGTGGGTGTCATGGGAGGCTATTTAGTCGGTGTGGTTTTGCTTGGCGTGGATTCAGGTTCTTATTGGTCACAAATGCAAGCTAACGTCGATTTTTCTAGCGATATTGTTAATGGCGTGATTAAGAGTGCCGTATTTGGAATTGCTTGTACCTGGATCGCCTTATACGAAGGCTATGACGCTATTCCTACTGCGGAAGGCGTGAGTCGTGCTACCACTAAAACCGTGGTGCGGTCTGCGCTTGCAGTACTGGCGCTTGACTTTGTTTTAACAGCATTAATGTTTAGCGACATCTGAAATTTTGAGAGATAGATTATGACAACAAGATTTATGGAAATTGCAGTGGGATTATTTGTAGTGACCGGAGGTGCTGCGCTATTTGTATTAGCAATGAGTGTGAGTAACTTTGGTTCTATATCATCCAAGGACGGTTACTATTTGACCGCTTATTTTGAGAATATAGGTGGCTTGAAAGTCCGTTCTGCGGTTACCGTCTCAGGGGTTCGTGTCGGACAGGTCAGTGATATTGTATTTGACCGAGAACGCTTACAGGCTAAAGTCACGTTACGAGTTGATAATGATCATGACTACTTCACATTAGACACAGCGGCGAGTATATATACCGCAGGTTTACTAGGGGAGCAGTATATTGCTTTGGAACCTGGGGCTGAAGATGGCACGCTAAGCAACGGTGATGAAATTGAGTTCACTCAATCAGCCGTGGTTTTGGAAGAAATAATAAGTAAATTTATATCAAATGCTGGTTCTAGCTAGGTTTTAAGGAAATCTGATGAAAAAATTAATGACAGTTTTAATATTAGCATTATGTGGTTTAGCGACATGGGTCGGCGCTGAGGAACAAACCCCTGAGCAAATCGTTGAGCAAACGTCGACTGAGTTACTGAAAATAATCAATGAACAGTCAGCAAGAATTGAAAACGAAGAAGGCTATGCTAATCAAGTGATCAATGATCTAATTTTGCCATTGATTGACTTACAATCAATGGGGAAGTTGATTCTTGGCAAGCACTGGAAAACTGCTAGTGATGAACAAAGGACACAGTTTATAGAGCAATTTAAGTTCATGCTTATTCGCACTTACGCAAAATCGGTGGTTAATTTTGGTAATGCAAAAGTGATTGTCTTTCCTCCACAAGACGGGCAAAAGGGTAAACGTCATCGTGTTAAGTCTAATTTAGACGCCGGTAGTGGCACACCATTACAGGTAGATTATGTGTTTAGAAGAAAAGATGACTCATGGAAAGTATTTGATTTGGTCGTTGACGGTTTAAGTTTAATTAAGAACTTCCGTACAAGTTTTTCTCAAGAAATTAGCGAGACATCGCTAGATGCGCTGATTGAACGCTTAGCATCTACTAACACTGGCTAATTGAGTGGTTCTATCTCAATGAATGAATTGAAAAGCTTAGGGGAAGGTAATTTTCGAGTCAGTAGTGATCTGACTACGGTGACTGTGCCGGAATTATGGGCGAAGTCAAAAAAATTATTCCCATTGACTGACGCGTCGTCTATTAGCATTGATGTGGGTAATGTGGTGCAAGTCGATAGTGGTGGATTAGCATTGCTAGTGGCTTGGGCGCGTTGGGCTAATCTTAGAGATAAAAAATTTGCACTGCAGGGAAGGTCTGAGCAACTTGCGGTACTGATTGAAAACAATCAATTAGAAAAGCTATTTTACTCTGCTTAAAGTAAGAAAATTCTTCTATTTCGCTATCAGCGTTGTAAGCTAATAATGCAAATTCCTCGACTAGATTAAATTAATGGAAAAACTCTTGGTATCCGGTGGGCAACCACTGAATGGAAAAGTACGAGCCTCAGGTTCTAAAAATGCTGTGTTGCCTATCTTGGCCGCATCATTGTTGGCTGATACTCCCATGACGATTGGTAATGTGCCTCATCTTCTGGATGTGACCACTACTATGGGGTTGTTGGGTGATATGGGTGTGTCGCTGACGGTCGATGAGCGAATGAATATCGAGTCTGATGCCAACACGATTAAACACTTTACTGCGCCTTATGATTTAGTCAAAACCATGCGTGCTTCTATTTTAGTGCTGGGCCCATTAGTGGCCAGGTTTGGAGAAGCGCAAGTATCCCTTCCCGGAGGTTGTGCCATTGGTACGCGACCAGTGGATCTTCATATTGAAGGTTTGCGTGCACTTGGCGCAAATATTGAAGTAGAGGGTGGTTATATCAAAGCCACTGCATCACGTTTAAAGGGTACGAGAATAGTGCTCGATTGTGTCACTGTGACAGGCACAGAAAATTTGATGATGGCTGCTGTATTGGCCGAAGGCACAACGGTTCTTGAGAATGCTGCACGCGAGCCTGAAGTCAGTGATCTCGCAAATTGTTTAACAACAATGGGCGCTAATATAGAAGGTATTGGAACTGATTGTTTAACCATCCATGGTGTGGTGCGCCTTGAAGGCTGCAATTATTCAGTGCTGCCTGATCGTATAGAAGCGGGTACATTTTTAGTCGCTGGCGCGATTTCCCGAGGCTGTGTGAAAGTGACACATACGGCTCCTCGAACTTTGGATGCGGTGTTACAAAAGCTTGAAGATTGTGGTGCTTATGTCGACACGGGTGAAGATTGGGTGCAGGTTGACATGAAGGGAAATCGACCTAAAAGTGTTAATGTTAGAACTTCTCCGTACCCCGCATTCCCTACCGATATGCAAGCGCAGTTCACGGCACTCAATGCCGTGGCAGAAGGTTCTGCGACGATTGTTGAGACGGTATTTGAGAACAGGTTTATGCATGTCCAAGAGCTGCAACGAATGGGTGCTAAAATTAGTGTGGAAGGTAATACTGCTATTGTCACAGGAATTGAGCAACTAACCGCAGCGCCAGTCATGGCAACTGATCTGCGTGCATCTGCAAGTTTGATTTTGGCGGGCATCGCCGCCCAAGGCGATACGATTGTTGATAGGATTTATCATATTGATCGTGGTTATGAGTGTATCGAAGAAAAACTCACACAATTGGGTGCCAAGATACAAAGGCTTCCTAGTTAAGTGATTCAGTTAAATGGTCTAGAAAATGAATAGTAAAATTACATTAGCAATCTCAAAGGGTCGTATT
>WASW01015425.1_pt1 | contig 14748 bp, 17 predicted proteins | sample 5698521 | NCBI WGS metagenome assembly WASW01 (sample SAMN11175560, study PRJNA528189) | sponge metagenome | isolation source: marine sponge | host: Leucetta | place: Antarctica: Western Antarctic Peninsula, King George Island | collected 2013-01
TCGAAGATGAAGACGTAAAAAAGAAGATGGCTGAGGAAATTGAAAAGTTCCGCGCACTCGCTGGGGATAATAAATTTATTGAAGGGTGAGTTATTCTACTGGCCTTAGTCGCAGATGTCTTTAACGGCCTGCCATGCGTCCGGTGCCAATGCCGCCCCGGCACCCGTAGACAACTTTCTGACATAATCGCTGCGTTCTTTCGACCCAGGATGGGTGAGAACAATCGAAAACAGATCTTCAATTGTCCCTTGTTTGGCATATAGGCGCTGCAGGAAATCAGCTAATGGCGCAGAATCAAGTCCGGCCGTGTTCATCAGTTTGACGCCTAACGTATCGGCTTCGCGTTCTGCGTCTCGGCCATAAGCTGATCCTATAAGAACTTTACCAAAACCGGCCAAAGCCGAGCCGCCGGTGACATCACCGAAAATCAGGCCAATCAAGGCGAAAGTGCCAATTTCCTTAATGAAAATTTCCGTCGGGTGACGGTACTGTGTATGGGCAATTTCGTGTGCAAGAATACCAGCCAATTCGTTCGGGTGTTCCAGACTTTTGAGCAGACCATTAAACACCAGAATATTTCCGCCGGGCAGGGCGAAGGCGTTTTCGATATCGAGATCAAGTACGTCGACACTGATCGCAGTGGCTCCGCCGTCGCCATCTGTTAATGTGCCAAGCAGGCGATCGAGATCGGCCCGGCCAGGACCGCGGCATATTTTCGATTGTCCCGTATCGGTTCCGTTCAGCGAAAGGACTTTGATGATTTGCTCCTTAGCCCGTTCTCCCATCTTCGCTTCGAAGGACGGCGGAAGGTTTGCGGCTACCTGTTCTGCGATAATTGGGATCGCCACACCAACCAGAAAAACCGCCGATAGAACCGCGGCGCCAAACCAACTGACTACTTTTTTCCAGCTGCGGGACCAGCCGTTATTTCCTTTTGCAAGATCAGGACATAGTGCCTGGAGCGCCGCCAAATCAAAGTCGTCCGCTAAGGTCAAACGGTCTGGCTGATCATAAAGATTGCGCAGGCGGGCGGGTTGACCATCATGCGGCGGCGCGACATAACGTAGATCCTTTAGCGGCCAAAGAACTTCCAGACCGCCCGCGCTGAATATACGCATATCATGGTCAGTATAAGTGATCATCGTTGGGCGCCCGGTGGCGTTAATCCCATCATAATATAATGTCTGCTCGCCCACAGATTAGATCGCCCCGACGTCAAGTGCGTCGGCAAACCCTTCACCGTGCTGAGGGCCCTGTTCTGCTGATTGAGTGACCCGATCAAAAACGTCGCTATTTTCTATTTCCACAACGGAAACTATATGATTGGTAATTCGGTGTCGTATCATCACCATGCTGAGCGCAGAAATAATAGCATAGGTTAATAGGCCGAAAACCGCCTGACCAGTAAACATAACACCACCGGCGCTAGTAAGAATTTTTTCGACATCGTTGATGTCATTGAAGTTTGCAAACATGTTTGTCGCGCTAGCAGCAGTAAATATTACCATCGTGGATATTATCGAAATACCGATAGCGACTGCAATTAAAGCCAACAAAAACAGAAAATATGCCCAAAAGATGGACGCAGACTTAATATTTGCGGCAAACTTGCCTTCTTCCAAATAGGTTGCGCGGATTAAGTATCTGGCCTCCTGAACTCTGTACCAAATAAAAATAAAAGGGAATGTCAGAACTAATACGGTTGCACCAATTGCACCCGCACCAGTCAATATTTTAAATTGTTCTGCCATAGCTGCCGCTTGCTCTGCGTCAACATCGTTTGGTGTTGAGGTCGCAGAATAAAACATCAGTAGCGCATCGATGTGAAAATATCCAATAACGCCAATTGTAATTATAGGAGTACTCCATACTAAAAGCCATTTTAGTAGGAGGTTTTTGCCTGAACCTTCAAAACCAAAGTTTGTGTTACCAAATCGCGTGTTTTTGATTCGGAACTTCCACAATGAGACCCGAGCCCAAGGCGCAGCCAAACCGAGTGTCAGTATAGTTATAATCGTCCAGCCCATGCTTAATGCCGTGTATTTGACGGCAGAACCGTCAAGGCCAAAATGAATTCCGCGCCACGCTGTACGGCTCAACCGATAGCGCCACATGCGGTAGAATGCATACTGAAAAAATGCCCACAGCGATGCATAAAATATGATGTCAAGCAGCACCGCTGGAACTTCAGAACTGCCTTGAATTAAGAAGGCGAGCCCCTGATAGACGCCAAAGGCCGGAACCAATATCGCTAACGCAATCAAAAACCCGATCAACAGCTCTGACGGCAAGCCGGTATATTCCAGCGCTTCTCCTCGGATGCGCGTATTATGCCAGAAATAACGCCGGACCCATGTTTTGGCCCAGAACCGGTAGATGCCTAACGTGAGAATCGTGAAGAAAGCATTTTTCAGGGCAAGTTTAAAAAGAGGGCCGCGCTTGCCGGTAAATTCGACGCTGGCGGGCTCCGGTATCAAGGTTTCAGCGGTGCTTGATATCTTGTCGTCAAAATCTTCTAACTCAATCCCATCCATGTCTCGATTCCCCAAAATCGTTAATTTTACGGGCATGCTTGCATCAAACTATGGGCTTGTAAAGTTGGAGTGAATTTCAACCAGGTGTTATGGGATTAAATGATGTAAAACAACGTCCGCGATCGCCAGTGATGATGTCAGGCCAGGACTTTCAATGCCAAATAAATTAACCAATCCAGGAATGCCATGGGTGCCAGCGCCCTCGATCAGAAAATCATCAGCGTATTTGTTGCCGCCCTGGCCGCTAAGTTTCGGCCTTATACCAACGTAACCCGGCATTAAGGCGCCGTCCGGTAAGTCCGGCCAAAATCGGCGTATGGCGGCGTAGAATAATTCCGACCGGTTTGGATCAACCTCAAAATCGGGCTCGTTAACCCATTCAACGTCAGGGCCAAACTTGGTCTGCCCGCCAAGATCAAGTGTCGAATGGGTGCCAAGGCCACCCGGAACCGGAACGGGATAAATCAGATGGTTAAACGGGCTTTTGCCGCTGAGGATAAAATAGTTTCCTTTAGCGTATTGGGCTGGTGAGGGCGGCACAAAAGCTGCATCAAGTCCGCCCAAAGACGCTGCAAATGGTAGCGCTCCATGGCCGGCCGCGTTGATCAATTCGCTGCACGTCAGCGTCATTTGTGCGTCGCCGCCAACATTTAAGATAAATCCTTCGGGCGTGACCTGGCCATCCAAAACCGGACTGGAAAATGCAATCATCGCGCCGTGGGTTTCCGCGTCACCTTGCAAGGCGAGCATCAGGCCATGGCTGTCGACGATGCCAGTTGACGGCGAGATAAGGGCGCCGACGGCTTTGACATTGGGCTCAAGTGCGTGGATGTCGGTTTTATTCAAATAGCGTAAATCATCTACGCCATTGGCCAGGGCCTTTAGTCGCATGTCTTCCAAAGCTGGAATTTCATCTTCAGTGGTCGCAACCAGAAGTTTGCCGATGCGCCGGTGATTGACCCCGTGCGAGGTGCAGTAGTCATACAGAAGGGATTTGCCGCGAACGCATAATCGCGCCTTGTTACTGTCCTCAGCATAATAGATGCCTGCATGAATGACTTCGGAGTTTCGCGCGCTGGTGCCAGTGCCGATGGCATCCTCGGTCTCCAGCACAATCACCTCACGCCCAGTCATGGAAAGCGCGCGCGCCACGGCAAGGCCGACAACACCGGCACCGATAACGATGGATTGTACATGATCACTCATGCGTAAAGTGATGCCAAATCCTGAAGGACGTTGCCAGTTTAAAGTGCACGCGGATGTTTTATTGCAGGTTTTGAAGCCTAATTTATGTAACTGTCAGTTGAAATAGCGTACTATCTGGATAAATCTGAATGCCGTATTTGACTGGACCAGCTACCATGACGATCCAGACCTTACCTATACAGTCAGTTGATGGTCCGTTCACGGAGCCGACGTGGGATTTTCAGTCGGATGACGTTTGTTGGTTGCTGGACTATTGGGAAAAACTGCGTGGTGATCAACCCTGTCCGAGATGGACCGACGTAGATCTGATGGAGATCTACCATTCTGCGCGGGCAATGACGGTGAAAGATGCGGTGGACGATGGCACCGATTTTTTGGTTCGGTTCTGGGGGACAGAATTAACAAAATTTCTCACGTACGATGCGACGGGGAAAAAGATGTCAGAATATTATCCGCAATCCGATGTCGAAAACGCACTCATGGCACATCGCCTCGCTTTACTGGGGGATACACCTGTTCGGCGATGGGGCGATAGCCAGTTCCCTGATCGCGGATTGGCGCAATTTGAGATGATTCATTTGCCCCTGAACAATGATAACGGTGAACGGACACATGTCATTACGCTAACCACATTTTCGTGGAGTGTCGCACAGATCTGACATTAATTGCTGTGGACTAAACTGACGGGTTTGATTTTGCATCGTCGCTGTCAGTATCAAATATTGGCAGGTCGGATTCATAATGATATTCAGAGCGAATGCAGATTTGGATCGCATTTATTCGAGGGGTGAATGTCGGTGGTAATAACAAATTACCGATGACCGATTTAAAGGTCTTGCTGGAGACAGCAGGCCTAAAAGATGTATGCACCTATATCCAATCTGGGAATGTTGTTTTCCGCGGTCCAAAGATCAAACCATTTACGCTTTCTCATCAGATCGCTGACCTGATTGAGGGAGGATGCGGTTTTCGCCCCCATGTTTACGCCATATCATTTGAACGATTCCAAAAATCGATTGAAGCCAATCCTTTTCCCGTATCTGTAGAGGACGGAAATAAATTGCATTTCTTTTATTTGTTGGAGGTTCCCGAGCGTCCTGATGAAGGCACGATTAATTCGATTAAACTAAAAAATGAACATTGGCATCTCAAAGATGATGTTTTGTATTTGCATACACCTGATGGTTTTGGGCGGTCAAAGTTTGCTGCACGTGTTGAGAAAATTCTTGGCGTACGTGCCACAACCCGTAACTGGCGTACAATTGAAAAAATTTTTGAACTTGCCCATAACCTTGAATGATTGCACTGGGTTGCGGCGCGTCCATAAGTAAACCACTAATGCGCGCCAATGAAAATCAAACCAATATCATAAGTATTATCGTCAAACACTGTTGATGCAGCACTATCTCACGTTATGAGTAGCCGAGATCGCGGCTGTCCACGCGTCATGTTTTACCGTTGAAGATGGTGCCGTGCGTGCCCTGACATATTTTCTCGCATCTTCACGCTCAAGGTCTTCAATCTCAAAAAGAACATCTCCGGCCATGTCACGGTCAATCAGTGCCGCCACATTGTGTGTGGCCCAAGCAAGCTGGTCGCGGCCTTCCGATAAGATAGAAAATGCAACGACCAAATGAGAGGTTTGATGATCATCCGCTTGGCGGTAGGCGGTGCCGCTAACCCAACCAAAGGATTGGAGATGTTTTAATGTTGTATGGATTGCAGATTTAACAACGGTTTTGCCCGTTTTTTGTTTCAGCGTTTTAGCGATCTGCAATGCCGATTGCGATCCGTTCTCTTCCAATGTCAGTAAAATAAGCATTGGAAAACCACTCATAAAGATTTTTGATCTTTGTGTCGTCACGATACCCTCGCTCGCCCCGGAGTTAGTTTGTGCTTTTATTGATTTGGCGTAGTCATACACCAGTACACGATCGAGTGCATAGGTCTTATTCCATTTATTCGATAATTAAGATCACGGCTGAGACCTTATTGATACAGAAGCGGTGGTTTTGGCCAATTTAGGGCATTTTTCGGGCGAATACGGTCATTTGCAGGCATGTTGTCTTAGAATTCGTCCTGTATCAAATAGGACTCAACCCAAAGGTCCGACAAAACCCGTGGCACCTTTGGTAATAACGGATATGGTTCGGTTTTCCTCCTGTCGGGGTCCGCATGGCTTTAAGCATCGTGAAGTTCCTTGGCGTCTATGCAACCCAAATTATGGCCGCTAATGTCATAATCGCGCTGGTTCTGCCCGGGTTTGCGCATCTCCTGAAACCCCTGCTCGGGCCATCTATATGGGGATTGCTGTTTGTCGCTATGGTGAGGCTCGACTGGGCTGCGTTTAGCGGGCACATAAGGCGGTTTGGCATGATCAGCACGGCATTATTCTGGATGCTGGTCGGTTGCCCGGTTGTCGCCTTTGTCCTGATGCAGTTTGGCGAACTGGCCCCCGGAATTGCTGCAGCGATTGTCCTGACAGCAGCGAGTGCACCGCTGATGTCGGCGCCTGTAGTCGCCCTTATGATCGGACTAGACGGTACACTTGCCTTGGTCGTTATGGTTCTGGCGACGTTTTTGGCACCTCTGACCATGCCTGTTTTGGCGTTAGAATTACTCGGTCTTGATTTGCAAATCAGCACCGTAGAGATGATGGTCAGAATGGTGACATTGGTCGGGTCAGCGTTTTGCGCGGCATTGGTCTTTCGGCGACTTGCCGGGGTTCAGCGGATCATAAATTGGTCAGTCAGTTTCGATGGCATTGCCGTCATATTGATGGGCCTGTTTGTGTTTGCGATCATGGATGGCATCACAGCAGTGTTACTTGCGGAACCCTATCGCGTGCTGTTAATTATCCTTCTGTCATTCGCTGTAAACGGCGGATTACAGATCGCCGGAAGTCTTGTTTTTTTTAAGGTGGAGCGGCGGGAACGGTATACGCTGGGGTATGTTTGCGGGATGCGTAATATGGGCGTGATCCTGGTTGTATTACCGGATGGCGTCGACCCGGACATCATACTTTATTTCGCCCTGGCGCAGTTCCCGATCTATATTCTGCCCGCCTTATTAAAGCCACTATATAGGCGTTTTCTGGATCCATTACATTAAGACTTGACTGTGAGGGCCGTATGAAATGGCGGAAGAGTTTAACTGGACTGACTTCAATTTTGGCGATCGGGGCCGTGCTGGCGACGGTTATGGTCAGGAATTCTATGGCTGACTGGCGCACCGCGAGCCGGGAAAGTTCTGGTATTGCGCCGGACCCGGCGACCCATACGGAAGCAATTGTTCAGGTCTATGGGGCCCGGGCGTACAGTTGGCGCGGCACTTTCGGGGTACATACGTGGATAGCAGTTAAACCAGAAAATGCACCCAGGTTCACAGTATATGAAGTGATCGGCTGGCGGGTCATGCATGGCGGATCCGCTCTGTCGGTCTCAAACCGCCCGGCAGATGGTCGCTGGTTTGGGAACGCGCCCGAAGTGCTTGCGGATATTCGCGGTGCCGGTGTTGATGCGGTCATTAAACGTATTGATGCGGCGGCAAATGGGTATCCTTATATGGACGAGTACCGCGTCTGGCCTGGTCCAAACTCCAATACATTCATTGCCCATGTTGCCCGCGCCGTCCCGGAACTGAAACTTGATCTTCCGCCGACGGCCATCGGTAAAGATTATATTCCGGGTGGCAGCCTGATTGCGCCGACGCCAAGCGGCACGGGGTATCAGGTTTCCCTGCTTGGTTTATTGGGCGTCATGGCCGGAGTTGAAGAAGGGCTTGAAGTTAATGTGCTTGGCCTTACATTTGGCATTGACCTTAAGGATTTGGCGCTGAAGTTGCCGATGGCTGGTCGCATAGGATTTTCCAGCCCCTGAACCATACTTCACCTCCGTTTCTTAATGTCCTAACTGAAGCGGATTGAGAGTTATTACGCGATGAGCATTTGGGGAAAAGTTATTGGCGGGGTCGCCGGGTTTGCCATTGGTGGGCCGATTGGCGCTATCCTTGGGGCGACGGCCGGGCATGCTGTCGACAAAGCGAAGGCCGGTGAGGCCGGAGGCGGTTTTGGCGGCGGCGATAACGGCGACCGGCAAGTGGCCTTCACGACAGCAGTGATCGTGCTTTGTGCCAAAATGGCCAAGTCAGATGGCCATGTGACGACTGACGAGATCGCGGCTTTTAAACGAATATTTCAAATCCCGCCGGGCGAGCAGGAAAACGTCGGGCGGTTGTTTAATGAGGCGCGTCAGGAAGCGACTGGGTTCGAACCTTACGCTCAGCAAATTGCCTCCTTGTTTACTCATCAGCCAGCAGTTCTCGAAGAAATTCTTGGGGCATTGTTTGTAATTGCCAAGGCGGACGGTCAGATTCACCCGGCCGAGATGCAGTTCGTCGAACAGGTCGCTGCTATATTTGGGTTTAGCCAGCACCAGTTTGAACAACTCAAAGCCATTCATCTTGGCGGCGGTGAAGCCGGTACCGACCCCTATGAAGTTCTGGGAATAACGTCTGATGTATCAGATGCTGATCTCAAGAAAGCATACCGTAAACTGATCCGGGAATATCATCCCGATACCCTGATGTCTCAGGGCTTGCCGCAGGAATTTATTGATCTAGCCAATGACAAAATGGCGGCCATTAACGCCGCCTACGATCAGATCGAAAAAACACGTGGACTGAAATAACCACTGAACTGATGACCCTTTCCATAACGCAGCGCCCATCGCCAAACTTTGATAATCGAGGGGACGGTGCGGTGATAGATATGCTGGTCCTTCATTACACGGGAATGGAGAACGCCGATGTTGCATTGGCCCGACTGTGTGATGCTAAAGCCGACGTCAGTGCCCACTATGTCGTTGATGAAGACGGCACAGTTTTGCAACTTGTTGATGAGCGCAATCGTGCATGGCATGCTGGCGTGGCGCATTGGCGCGGCACCAGCAATATCAATCAACGCTCAGTTGGCATTGAGATCGTTAACCCCGGGCATGAATTCGGCTACCGCGATTTTTCGGAAGCGCAAATGATTTCAGTGATAGCACTGTGCCAGGATATTTTATCTCGGCATGACATAGCGGCGCGCAACGTTGTTGGGCATTCTGATGTTGCGCCGTCCCGTAAAACCGACCCCGGAGAACTGTTTGACTGGCAACGTCTTGCTGAACTGGGGATCGGATTGTGGCCGGGCGACGCTGAGGTTTTGGAAATGGACAAGGCCATTGTCGCCTCTCATCTTGAAACGGTTGGTTATGATATCAAAAATTTGCCAAAAGCCGTCCGCGCCTTTCAACGTCATTATCGTGGTGAGCGGGTTACGGGGCGCATCGATGCGGGGACGGCACGTCGCCTGACAGGACTTGCCGCGATGGTGGGCCTTGACTGACAGCGCGCTGTTGAGTTGATTGTCGGGCTGCAGTAACCTCGCGCCATGTTCAATCAACGTTTAACACCGATTTTTCTAAGTACCGTTTTGCTGTTAGCGGCGTGCAAACCCGCTGTGAATTTTTTTGCGTTTCATGCTAACGACTCCTACATATTGCCTGCCGATGCCCTGCCGCCGGAAACAAAAGAGGTTTTCTTTGAGGCTGATGACGGTGTGCGCCTGCAGGCGTTGTTCCTGAAGAATCCATCGTCCGACATTGTCATCATCTTCTTTCACGGCAACGCCGGTAACATTTATCACCGCCTTGATGACTATCAGCTTCTGCGCCAACTGGGGACCAGTGTTTTTGCGTTAAGTTATCGGGGGTACGCAAAAAGCGAAGGCAGCCCCAGTGAAACCGGGATCAATCTCGACGGTAAAGCTGCGTTTAAATATGTGACCAAGACACTCGGTTACATCCCGCCGCAGGTTTTTGTTTTTGGCCGGTCAATCCGCTCAACGGTCGCGGCCGATGTGGCGCAGGGCAAGAACATTGCCGGATTAATCCTGATCTCGCCCCTAAGCACGGGGCGCGATCAGGCGGACGCCATGGGCCTGGGTTTTGCCGCTTCGCTCGCAGGCGTGGCCTTTAACAATGAGACTAAAATCAAACGCCTCAAAGCGCCGCTTTTAATTATCCATGGCAACCGCGATACCCTAATTCCCATCGCCATGGGCCGGAAAATACTGGATGCGGCCCACGGCGACAAAACGTTTATTGAGATCGACGGCGCGGGCCATAATGATATATCCGGGCGGTTTAAGGGGTATTACTGGCCCCCCATCGCGGAATTTATTGGCAGCGAAATGCAAAACTGACGGCCACCAATTTACTGACCCCTAGTTACTGGACGCTTTTCCACACCCGTTCGATCGAACGCAGACTAGCCTCAACATCGTCTTCAGTTGTCCGCCATGAACTGACGGAAATACGGACGCTCGGTTTACCTTGCCAGATTGTCGGCCCGAACCAGCAAGTGCCGTCTTTAGAAATACCATCGAGAAATGCATCGCGGGTTTCCAGGTCCGGCATGGCGCCGACAATCTGATTAAGGACAATATCGTTACGCACTTCAATACCGATGTTCTTAAGGCCATCGGCAAATCTTATCGCAAGGGTGTGGCAGCGTTCAATCAGATCGATCACACCTTGCCTGCCGAGATGATGCAATGCTGCCCAGATCGGAACGCCGCGGGCGCGCCGCGAAAATTCAAGCGTTACATCCTGAGCGCAGATTTCATCAGTTTTGATAAAATAAGATGCGGTCGTCGCCATCGCCCGGTTCATCGCTTCGTGCCGGCAAAACGCGATGGCGCCATCATAGGGCGTGTTCAGCCATTTGTGTCCATCGGCGACAAGCGAGTCGGCCTGCCACATACCGGTTGTCAGGTGAGAGAGTTTTGGACTGGCTGATGCCCAAAGTCCAAACGCACCATCGACATGAACCCAACTGCCGGCGGCCTGCGCTATTGGGATAATTTCAGAAAACGGATCAAACGATCCCGAATTCACATTGCCTGCCTGCAAAATCAGAATGGTTCGATCATCCAACTCGGGCAGAGCATCTGTACGTACACGGCCTTGATCATCAACAGGGACAGACTCCACGCAGTCCTTTCCAAACCCCAACACCGACAGCGCTTTGAGCATGGTGACGTGAACTTCACCGCCTAAAACTACGCGCAGGCGCGGCGCATTCCAAAGACCCTTGGCCTCAACGTCCCAGTCCAGTTTGGCAAGTTGGTGGCTGCGCGCCGCGGCGAGAGAGATCATATCGCCTGTTGTCGTGCACGTCGGGTACGAGATCAGCATATCGCCGGGAAGATCAAATAAGTCCCGTAACCAGGAACTGGCTTCAGACTCCAGATCATGCATGGCGGGTGAGGTGTTTGGTGTTGAGGCAACCTGATCCCAGGCACTGACCAGCCAGTCGGCGGCTAACGCGGCGGGCAGGGTGCCGCCCACGACATAACCAAAATATCGAGATCCAGTGGATCCAACAAGGCCGGGCGCGGCGCGGCGTTTTAATTCATCGATTGTTTGGTCCGGGGTATTACCGGCATCAGAAATTGGCGGGTATTCACTTTTACCAACGTCACTCCCATAGGGATAGACCGGACGGTTGTTAACACCGTCATGATAGTCAAATGCGGCGTTAGCCGTGGCGATTAACAGGTCTTTGACGGTGCTCATCTTATGGCCCTTTTGTTAGGTTGCCGATTGAGCATAAATCGTCACATCGTGGTTCAGATGCAATGGTTTTATTGTTATGGAGCAATGCAGGACAAGTGCCGCCGGATAATTATGAGGACAATCGCGCCGTTAAAATTGAGGGGGGTTATTTAAAATGCCCTGCAAAACAATCTTCAAAGACAGTGACCCAGCCATTGGCGTAATGGCTCTTATAGGTTTTGGGATCTTCGGGCGAGGAGTTCTCAAAATTCGAATGCAGGAGAACCACCTCAGTTAGGCCATCAACGGTTTCCGAAAAAGTGACCTCAACGCGAGAGGCTTTTTCAGGTTCGACGCCGATGTGCCAGTCGAGGACAAAACCATTGGGCGGCGTAAATGCGGACACTTTAGCCCAATTGATCCGGCTGCCGTCTTTCATTGTCTGATAAACCAGCCCGCCCCGTTTAGCTTCAAACACCAAGCTATCAACGTTCTCTGAATCTAGGGAGTGACGATCGAGTGGCCACCACGCAGCAATGTCGTCCGTGAAGGTTTTAAACGCGGCGTCCGGCGATGCTTTAACCTGAATGGATTTTTCGATAGGAGCGATGCGGTGCACTGGATCTATCTTATTCATGAAATTCTCCGGAGGTCAGTTTTTATTTATGGGTTTTTGTTCAACGTGAGATTTAAAGGCCAGAAGCGAATCGTCCCACATGCCATCGAGCCAGTTGCGAACATCATCAAGGCCCTTTTTGTTGATCGCATATTCATTAGCTTTGCCGCGCGGCGTAACCGTGACGAGATCGGCCTCGCGTAAAATTTTTAAATGTTGGGAAACGGCCGGCCGGCTTACGGGTATTCTTTTAGCCAGCGTTCCAACGGTCATCGGTTGATGCCGAAGGGCTTCGAAGACCGAACGCCGTGTCGGATCCCCAAGCGCAGTGAATATATTATCGTAAGCCATGACTTACCATTAAGATAATTTAATTGGTAAGTCAATGCTTACATTAAAAAATTATACTCGATATACTAAAAGCTGTCTGGCTCTATTGTAACTGGCCCTATTATAAATTGAGCCGACCTTCAAACGCCGCTATAATCTGTTCGATTCAAATGAGCCTCATTTTGACCCGATGCCCACGGCCGCATAAATATCGTGGAGATCGTCACTATAATCGCCAAAATCTTCAAAGCTGATAACATTTGTTACCTGCTCTCCATCGTCGGACAAGGGTATACGAAGCATTAAATCGCACAGGTTCTGACCAGACCGGCCCATATATTCTGTTAGAAGTATCAGCGGTTTTCTGGCCTTTATAACCTGTTGGTATTGCTGAATGGCATGATCGAGCCAGGCCACAGACTTGATATCGCCAAGTGTACGGTCAGTCATTTCTGACCCAGTCAATTGAACGATACCTGTACCAAAGAATCGATATATGCTTTTTGTAATTGGTTCCTTGATATCAACAACCCTACAATTGGGTAAAATTGCCGGTGGTAATTCCATCAGGTTGATTGATTTCCACGATGGTGCAAAGTCCGCCCCGCACTTCCTGTCCCAATAATCGATCACGGACTGGAATGCTGGCGATGGATTTTCGTCCAACGCAACCAATTGGAATGAATACCGCTCATCGCCATAAGACATGTGTCTTATTCCCAAAATAAACTTGATTAAACAATATTAGCCCGTCGACCGGAAAGTAGAAAATTGGATCATGTTCTCGTGCGTCAATCAATCCGTGTTTTGATACAGAACTCTGCTAATGGTAGAGGCGTAATTACAGTGCGATTATGGGAAATCGCCAGTCCATTTTAATATTTTCCACCTTCATATACTGGTCAGTTACGACTGTGCGGTCTCGGCAGCGAGCACTGTTTTAACGGCGGGCTGTTCATTCATACGCGCGCGGTGGGCCTTGATTTTGGGCAACTCATTAATATCAACGCCGTCACTCTTCAGCCACCCTGATAGGGTGAATAGATACGGATCAGCGATGGTGTAGGTGTCGCCCATCACCCATGGCCCTTTAAAAAAGTCCTGCTCAATCTGTTTAAATGCCGCCAGCATGTTGCCTGGAATTCGGCGTTTCATGTCGTCATATGAAGACTGCTCATCAGCCCAGCGGTGACCGCGGCCTTTGTGGGAATGCAGAACATGGACGGTCGAGCAAAGGTAACTGTTGAAAGATTGAAGCTCCGCAAGAGCGTGCGGATCATCCAGCGGCGCCAGTTTTGCATCGGGATAACATTGGGCGAGGTATAAGAGGATCGCGGGCGTCTCCGTTAACACCCCGCGCTCAGTGATTAGCGCTGGCATCCGGCCCTTCGGATTAATCGCCAGATAGTCCTGTGAATTTTGTTCGTTCTTACCGAAATCCAACTCCGTGGCCGTATAGTCGGCACCTACTTCTTCCAAGACGATGTGAGAGGCGAGGGCGCAAGTTCCGGTGGTGTAATAGAGTTTCAGCATTGTCGAGCCTTATCTGTTGTAATTTTCATGTTTTTAAACTGCATCTTTATTGCGTTAGCATAAAGTCGAATTAACCAGATTTTTTCAGAAAATATTCAACCAGTGACAATCGATCATTCCCCCAAAGCAGCCGCTCGCCAATGAAAAAACTTGGCACACCAAAAACATTATCCTTCAGCGCCCGGTCCAGAACGGTTTCATGTTTAGCAATAATTTCTGGTTGGTCCAGTGCGGTAATAATTTCATTTCCATTCAGCCCAATCTCGGATGCGATGTCGCCGAGAACTTCTCTGGTGATCACGCGGGCATCGATAAATATCGCTTTGAAAATCTGGCGCGCCATAGGTTTTAACAGCCCATCCAGATCGGCGACCCAGCAGGCTTTGGCCAGATCATCTGGATCCGTTCGAAAGTTTGCAGGTTCGGTATAGGGGACGCCGTAATAGTCGGCCCAGGCTTCGGCATCACGCTGGCGATAGGACCAGTCATACTGGCCCGACTGAGGATTGTCATGAAACGGGCTTTGGCCATTATTGGCGCGGCGAACGAGTTCGCCTGACTGCAGGGGCAACCAGTCGAATTCGCAGTCGGTACTAATTTCAATCTGCTCAAGCTGAGTAGATGCCAAATAGGAGTAGCGGCTGCCAAGACCGAAATAAAATGGGACTTTAGTACGTTGCATAACTCAGACTATCATTTGTTAAACACAGATACAGATATACTCTATCGATGGTACAATGAAGATATTTGATCGACGTATAGAAACAGTATTTTGTATCGCGGATCGATCAAGACATGTGTGATTAATGGGGCGACTAACGGGTGAAATATGACGACGTTTAGTAGACCTGTTTCACAATAGGGATATTTGTGTGATTCTGGTGCCAACCGAGTAGAGGGGAGTTATAGAATGAAAGTTTTGAAGGTT